>ENA-OPZJ01000001-OPZJ01000001.1-human-gut-metagenome-genome-assembly--contig:-NODE-1-length-21922-cov-0.731544_pt1 | contig 21922 bp, 28 predicted proteins | sample MGYA00242482_ERZ504501 | MGnify/ENA primary metagenome ERZ504501 (study PRJEB26092, sample SAMD00036291) | human gut metagenome | host: Homo sapiens | study: EMG produced TPA metagenomics assembly of the...
GGAAAATTATAATGCTTGCTCAATATTTTTCCCGATTGTTTGCCTATCATTTTGGGCTAGCTTTATGTCGCTTAGTCTGGGAGTGTCAGAGGGCAGACCGAAGATCTTCTGGACTGCTATCATCGTTGGAGCCGGTGCGGATCCTTTCAGCTCGTCTATTATTTTAGGGGAAGGGATATACCCTTCATCCTTCAGCTCGGCGATCCGGGTAAAATCGTTTTTTTTTTATGGCATCTTGGAACTCACATTCCTTGCCTTTTGATATGGATGCTTGTAGATCATCGTTCCAATCACTGTTTACCGATAACTCCACGTTAGGCAGTTGAAGAACTTTATCCTTCAGTTCTTCAACCGGCAGACCTTCAATATTGGGTAACTCTTGACCTTTTAAGAATGTATCTAGCTTCAGCGCATATTTATAGCCGTTGCTATCATTGTCAAATATATAAGTAACCTGATCGGTATATTATTAATATTTTGCCTTGACAGGAGCAGCTTTATAACGCCCATTTGTCCCTGTGTGATGTTCCCTTCAGTGCTGATATATAAGATGTTCTTTTCGGTATTCAGAAGCTTTATTTGATAATGGGACGCAGCATCGATCATGCTTTCACTGATATATATATGCTCTATTGGTCTTGTCTTGTCATGCTTAGACACTACGATACTATCGTATTTGTTGCCTGATATGCCTTTGAAGCTCTTACCGTCTTCAGGTCTTATCCCCCTTTGGGAAATACCCTGAAAGCCGTTTTGGTTAATAAGTCTGGTACAGGTATTATTATAGACTTTTCCATCTTTCCGGTGTTCCCTAGAGGTGAATACCCCGGAAAATACCGGTGAAGATAGCGTATCTTGAGTAATTCCTCTCTTTTGCAAGAAATCCCCTTGATAGGGTTTCAGTTGGCTGTTCAGGAACGCCAGCTGATTAGGATCTAGTTTTGCGTTGCTAACTCCAAACCGGCTATCTTGAGATAATACGACTTCCTTATTGTTTACATAGTTCTGAACGGCTTCCCCGGCTTCTCGCAGGCTAGGCATTCTCCCGGTCTGTTCGTAGATATGCTTCTGCATTAGATCTATGATAGTCTTTCCTCGTGCTTCTCCGTGCACGTCCCAATAGGTATAGTAATCCTTACTATTCTTCTTGATAATAACGGTATCGGATCCGTTGCTCATCTTAGGGGACGAGTTGGAAGATCCGGAAACAAACTTCCAGCCTAAATAGAGAAAAAACTCCGGAAGGGAAACATCCCTTTTCAGTTTGTCAAAGTCTACTTTCATAACGTCAGATTTTTTAGGTCATTACTTTTATCTTTACCTAGCCCTACATTATCGCTTTGGGCTAGTTTGATGTTGCTTAATCCGGGAGCGTCAGAGGGCAGACCGAAGATCTTCTGGACTGCTATCATCGTTGGAGCCGGTGCGGATCCTTTTAGCTCGTCTATTATTTTAGGGGAAGGGATATACCCTTCATCCTTCAGCCCGGCGATCCGGGCAAAATCATTTTTTTTTTATTGAATCTGAAAAAATAGAATCGGTTATTTGTTGCTGTGTTCTTATGATGATAGGATGATCCTGTATGTTATTCAGGATCTCTTTATCAGAAAACAAAAGATCCGGCTTATATTTCCCAGCGTAGAAGTTTGACAGGTACAGTTCCTCTGAAGGTTCTAATTTCATTAGCGAAGATACGAAATCAGCCACCTTATCGTTGATCTCCTGCATGGGATATTTTCCGCTGTTGGTATGCATCATCGGAAGTAGCTGCTGCCTTATCTCCGTAAAGGTCACATTCTCTATGCTTTGTTTTGGATCAGCCTTTAACATGTCCTTATTCTCCGGATTGCCAAGAGAAGAGTAAAAAACAATGGATTTCCTCAAAAGATCCCTTTCTTCTTTGCTCGTCAATATATCAGAGGATGCAAGGGAGAAGAGGTCATATATATCTCTGGGCTTACATCTTTCATAGAACGCCTTTATCTTTCCTGCAAACAATTCGATAGGATTGACGTAGTTTACTACAAATGAAGTCTTGTTCTCTCTGATGAAGGGAAACTCAATAGATTTAACTTCCGGTTTGAATATATGGGATCGATTATGATAGTTTATATCTAGTTTTATCTTATCTCCGCTTCCTGTCACCGTATTATAGTGCAAAGAGAGAGAATCTAGGGTAAAATTACTTCTTTCGGTCTTCCTATACCCGTTCTGCTGGAAATAGCTATCTAAAGCCTTGTTGATTTGTTCTCTCTCCGCTAACATATCCTCTTTAGATACGTTTTTAGAGAAATCAAGATCCAGATCGACAGAAAGCCGGGGAAGATCGAAAACAAGCAGGTTTATAGCCGTTCCCCCCTTCAGTAACAATTTACCGCTAAACTCCGGCTGATTGTTAAGGTCATTGAGGATATTGGATAATCGCATAACTTTCTCTATTCCAGCAACCGTAAAATTATTTTCTTTTTGCTAGTCTAGTGATTTTCTTCTTGTGTATAATCAAAACTCATAATATACTCCTTTCTCTATTTCTTTCATTACATCTTTAGGCGCACATACATTCCATTCCTTGAAATAGGTATCACAACGGGAAGGATTTGTAAGGTAACTTGTTGTATTACCCATCTTCTTTTTACATACATCGAAGAACATATCCGATAGGTTTAGTTGTTCCTGAAGCTGGGACAGGATGAATCCTGTACGTTGATACAGGCTTTTCTTTTGGTATAGCTTCAGGCATTCTAACATATCTTCTTCTATTACGGAATCCGGATCAACCTCGATTAAGGCAAATAACAGTTCTTCAATGCCACCGGCTAAGCCTATATTGTTTAAGCAGTCAATTATGGTTTGGCTGATCGATGTAACCGTGATAGGATAGCCGGTATCTTTTTTTTGTAACCAATGGTTTGTATATAAACTGCAAAGGCTTATATACATAACGCTGGTTCAGGTACTCAAAAGACCGGAAGGGAGTAGAACTGTGCACATAAAGCCAGTTAAATTCCTGTGTCTGTAACATATAGAACTCTAATGCAGAATGATAAGCTAGGCAACCGTTATCAACGGAATTGCAAGCTATCTGATACTTGTTCTGTATGTTAGCCGGCAAATATACTCCCCGGCGAATATGTGATAACAAACCTCGCTTTTTCCAGCTGTAAAGACGGGATTTCATGGTGTTATATCCTACTGGTTGATCTATGCTTATCATGCCTGTTTCTTTATATTTAGATATTATATTACTCATTTTACTTAGAATTTATTTCAAAGATATCATATTTGATAGTATTGAGCAAATTTCTAAGTACTTTTTTATATTTAAACTTGATATTATCAATTAGTAGACAGATAATTAAGAATATACTTTCGGAAAAATATCCTCTTATCTTTTTCTGCCCTGTATGTTAATCCCTTCTATCCTTAGATATTTGTATAGGGTAGCTCTGGAAATTCCTACTATCCGGCAAACATCATCTATCGTGCCTATTTCATTTTGTAGATACTTGGTGTATTCTATAGCCGCTAGTTTAGCTTTTCTTTTAGCTTGATCTGTTAGACCGGGCTTGCGTCCTCCTATTCGTCCTTTTGCCTTTGCTGAAGTCAAACCGGCTATTGTACGCTCGGAAATTATATTTCGCTCCATTTCCGCAATACAGCATAAAAGATGAAACGCAAACTTTCCGATAGGTGTTGATGTATTTAATTGCTCTGTTAGACTAATTAGAGCAATATTTTTCTTTTCAAGAGCTTCTTGAAGTTTTATAAGTTCGCAAGTTCTTCTTCCTAATCGGTCTAGTTTCCACACGATAAGCTGATCTCCTGTTTTTAATTTTGCAATTAAAGCATCTAAAACAGGCTTATTTTTATTCTTTCCAGATATTTTTTTCTTCACAGATGTGATCCACTCCGTATAAACGTAATGCGTCCAGTTGGAGGTTTAAGCATTGATCCGGAGTTGATACACGTGCATAACCATATTTCATAATTTTTACGGCAAAAGTAGCACGTACATAGCCTTTGAAAAATATAGAGAAGGTGATTTTTTTAATTTATTAAAACGAACCTTTTTTTTAAACTGAATATGAGATTATTAAAATTAACTTTATTACTAGTGTTATGTGCATGTACACATAGTGTTTACGCACAACGGCATTATGTAGGTATTTCAGCCCTAGAAGTAAACTATGGGTTGAATATTTTTGGAAGGAATAATACTAACTTAAACCTTTCAGTATCAAAGTATAGGAGTCGAACAACTTACTGGAAAATAGGTTTGAACTATTTTGAAAAGTCTTACAACTACAGCTATGAGAGCAATACTACGGAAGTTCCAACGATAGTTTCTTTTAGCTCTACAGCGAAAGATTACTATATCGATGCTGCTTATTTCAAAACAGTTGCGACAAATCTTTCTTCACTTTATTTTAGCCTAGGTCTAGGTCTTTTTACAGGTGTAGAAGCGTACAAGAAGCAGGATGATAAGTATGATTTCTTGCTTGGTTTAAAGATCGAGCCTGAATTAGAATACTTTGTATCTCCACGAGTTGCGATACTTGGACGTGTTAAGCAGTATTGGAGTCCGTTTAGCTATGCAAGCAAATGGAATACAGTCTGGAATCTTGGTGTTAAAGTCCTTATTTATTGATTATGATATTATTATCAGCTGATGTAAGCGCATTGATTGATTTGTTCAAACAATGTGGCGAAATGCTAGCCGGTGTCGGATTTGTCTGTGCAGGTCTTGCGGTTATAAAAAAAAATAATAACTAATCACGAGAGAATGAAAGAAGCCATAATTACGTATATCGTTGCATTAGTAATATTTATACTAATATGGTCGCTTATATAAATATACAAATGACTGAATATCTAGCCACTAATTATTCATTATTTGATCTGGCGATAGTTACGATAGTTATTGTTTCAATTCTAATTTTAGGATTGGTCTATTTTTCCGGAAGTAAAAAGAAAACTGAGTGTACAGCTTCACTATCAGTTGAAGAAGAAAAATCTGATTCTGATCTAGTTTTATCTCCACGCATAACAATAGTTTTTCAAAAGGATCTTTCAGATGATGAAGAATTAAGTAGAGAGATAGCGGATATGTATATTTCAAACCGGGCATACTATTATGCTGGTAAGATACCACCGTTCCAGCTTCAAGTACTTTCGGAAAAATCAGATGATGTTTTTGTCAAATATGAAAGTGTTGATTTTTCCGCTTTAAGCAAGATTGATATATAAATAACATGTATAAAATAACAATTAAAATTTTAAGATTATGGTACAAGTTTTGAAAAAGAGTGTAGATTTTGTTAGTGTACACAAGCGTATTATTATGATTTTAGGGCTTTTCCTGCTGACTTTTTGTTGTTGTTCCTCAAGTTGTAGAAGCCCAAAGTTCATTAAAAATTAGCAGTTTGTCTGATGTTGAATCGAAAGCGCAAGAAGGTTCTGATACGATTCTTAATATCGCAAAGTATGTATTAGCTGCCGTGCTTGGCATAGCTTTAGTATTTGTGATCTATTCCCTTGCAACGAATAATCCCCATGCCAAGGAATACCTTCTCGGATGGATCATTGCGGTTGCGGTTATTATGGTAGCTTTCCTTATTATCTGATTAATGAGGACTATAAGAAAGATAAATAGACCAATTAAGTTCTTTGGCTTAACGTCGGGACAATTTGGTCTATTTATGTTGGCAAATGCTTTGATTATAATTGTTTGCATATTTAAGCATGTACATCCGGTAATCATAGTTAGTGTCATGGGAGCTATATTCTTTGCTTCAGGTATCTTATTCAAGAACCTAAAACGGGAACATAAAGCTGGCAATCCGGATTATCTAACCGGCTTATCGGTTAGATCTGCAACCCCTAAACAGATAATAGATAAACATAAGGTATTCAATTTTATAATGAAGCAGAAATGATCTTGAAATCCTGCGGAATGCGTGATACAGATTAAGGCTGTCGCTTTTTCTTGCAGAGAGTTTATATCTACTATGTGGTAACTAATTACAAAATAAAATGATAGGATTTATTATTATATCGGCATTATTACTGTGTGGTGTCATTACATTACTCGCCATACTTTTTTATGCGTCCTTCTGAAGTTCCTATATCTGATAAATCAATAGATCTTTCGGCTGTACTACCGATCCAGACCATAACGGATAGCGTTATAGTAAACGGTAGCGGAGATTTAACCATTGGATACAGATTGTTTCTTCCGGAAGTATTTACTCTTTCGCAGGAAGATGCAAAATATATACATGAGAGGTTAGAGGGGCTTTTTTAAGATGTTACCTCCTGCAACGGTGGTGCATCAGCAGTGCTTTTACTATGTAAGCCAGTATAAGAACAATGACTTTTCTGTTAATCCATTGAAAGCGGAAAGTATTAAGCACTTTAATAACAAGCAAATAATAAACAGCTATACAAATTTGTATATCACTTTTGCCAATACAGATTTGAAAAAGGGAGTGCGAAAAAAGGCTTCTAATACATCGCTGCTTAAAAAAACTCAATTATCCTTTTAAACAGCCCTACAAGAACTATGAAGAAAGGTTATCAGAGATTGAACCGAAAATCTTGAATTTTGAAAATGGGTTATCTTCTATAACCCAATTTGAGATAAAGAAGATGGATAGTAAAGACTTAAATAATGCTGTCTTTGATTATCTTAATCTCTCGTATGCTAAACCAACAAAAGACGCTACTCAAGAAACAGTTAGCCCAATTATGGTAACTCCTAGCGGTGATCTGAAGGTTGGGCAAGAATATTTAGCGATGCTTTCTCTTACCGTGGAAGGGGAAAATCTTTATGAGCTGAATGTACCCAATACGGGTAAATCAAAAGCGTATGGAAGTACGATTGAGCTTCCGGAGAATATACAGTCTAAATGTTCTATGTTGTACCCGGTTGGACTTGGTTTGCCTTTCGATCACATTGTAAATGTTGTGATAGAGATAACAGATACAGATACTACGCTAACGGCTATTAATGCTGAAAAAAAACGGGCTAAACTATTTGACTAACTTTTATCCTCCGGCTAAAGACAAGCAAAAACAGCAAGAACTTTTCTGTAAAGAAATTACGGATTTTGATTATCAAACAGCTTATACAGCTTTTAATGTGATTATCAATGATCCGGATCGTTCTTCTCTAATTCGGAAAATTTCATTGGCACAGCAGGGATTTAGTTTTATGAACCAAAGTTCTTGTTATGTCGAGAATGCGGAGTTGTGCAACTTATTTTTTTCTAATATACCGGGGAATGCTCGGAGCAATTATAGGGGGTTTATCAATACGACCAAACAGGCGATTTGTTATTTGCAAAAAGATAGTATTTATATTTCTGATCTGCAAGGGCATTTGTATAATGACCGATTCGGAAATCCTGCATTGATAAATTTATGGAATAACAAGGCTTTAAACAATAGAAATAAAATAGTAATCGGTCCGTCCGGCTCCGGAAAGTCTTTTTGGCTAAACAACTATATTTATCAGTCTTATTCTTTGGGTAATGATATTACAATTATTGACATCGGTGGATCTTACAGGTCTATGATTAGCTTGCACCGAGGTAAATATTTTGATTCTACAAATCAGAAACAGTTTGCTTTTAACCCGTTCTTGTGTGAACGTGATCGGAACGGTAGATATATTTATATTGATACTTCAGATGCAGAAGCAGCCGAGGATCTTATTAAAACGATCTGTGCTCTTTTATCCTATATCTGGAAACAAAATAAGCCTATAGATCCTACCGAGAAAGCTATTCTTAGAAAATCAGTGATCGCATTTTATGAGTATGTAAATAATTCTTCTGTTGATGGAACAAATGAAAGGATTTTTCCTAATCTGATAGAATACCGGAATTTCTTGCGAGATGTATTTATTAGCAAAATGACTGACTTTGAAAAACGTAGATTTGAGATAGAGGAAGTGCTTTTACTACTAGAACCTTACACGGATGGAGAACTATCCTTTTTGTTGAACGCAACTGAAAATATTGATATAGTTAACGATGATTTAATTGCGTTTGATATGGAAGACGCTGCAAAGAAGGAGTATTTTCCTTTGGTAGCGATTATCACGCTTCAAATGGTTATCGATAAGATCAAGAAGCGTGAAGGAGTTAATAAGGAATTGATTATCGATGAAGCCCTAGACTTTTTTAAGTGATGATAAGTTCGGTGATTTTATCGCCTATTTGTATCGTACATTCCGTAAAAAAAGACGGGGCTATAACAATAGCTGCCCAAAAATGTACTGTTCCTGAAGAACTGTCCACCGGCGATCAAGGATTCAATACTTATAAACTGTGATACTAAAGTAATACTGGATCATTCAAGTTATAGAAAGGAGTTGCCCAATCTGCGAGATATTCTTTCTATTTCAGAAGAAGAACTAGTAATGATAGATAGTCTGCAAAATAGGGATGATGAGATCAAGTGGAGAGAGTTCTTCATTAAATTGGGAAACGAAACCTATGTTTTTCGCAATGAAGTATCTGAATTTGCCGCTGTCGCTTTTGATTCAAGACAATCGACTGTGGTTAGGCTCAAACAGCTTTTTGAGGAAACAGGATCTACTTATGCTGCTATTAACCGGTATTTAGAAGAAAGGAGAAAAAAATATGAATGATGCTGTAGAAGGATTGAACCAGATAAAAGGATGGTCGGGAGAATTTAACAATACGTCTTTTAGTGTGGCAGGGTATATCACCGCTGCAATGTTAGGCGTTTCTCTGATTTTTGTAGTCTGGGCTTTAGCTACAAAGAAAGATAATGCAAGAACATATCTAGTAGCTTGGTTTGTGGCTTTGATATTTGCGATAGTGTTTATTCTGCGATAATAAATTTATAATATTATGAAAATAAAGATACTCTTATTTTTTTCTGTGTTGCTGTTAAGTAGCTCTTTTTCTGTTCAAAAGGCTAGTGCGCAATGGGTTGTTAATGATCCGGCTCACATGGGAATGAACCTTGGCGAATGGGGAGCGAATGCAGCGCAATGGGTTAAGCAGCTTAATGAAATGATTGATGCTGCACATATACGAGAAAATTTACAAAAGATAGACCAACTACGCCAACTACAATCTTTAGTAGAACTTGCTGAACTGTTGGATGATGTAGCTTGTCTAAGTAGTGATTACCGTTTTTATATGAATATAGGCGGTAACTATCATTGTTTAAAGTTTTTAAACTTCCAACAAGTTACGGTAAACCTTAATTTGAGCACAGATCTATTATTTAAGGTTGCTACTGTTTCCGACTATTTCAGCATGAATAGTGAGGGAAGAATGTCCTTTGTCGGACAGGTAAGAGAAGCCTTAGAAACGGCTTCTGCTGAAATGAAATCTTTTAATGAAATAGTAAGAAGTGAGATCATAAAAGATGCAAGTCGAAAACATGTAGGGAAAACATATTATAGCGGAAATTTATCTGCTTTTAGTCGATATACTAATTAATTTAATTAGCCTTATGAACGGACAAGATACTTTTTTTATGGGGATTGCAGATTAATGATTCCCTTACAACAGAATTAACTGCGCAAATGACGGTAATTGCGCTTGGTGTAGCAGTTATTTGTTTCATCTGTAATATAGCTTATAATTACCTATATCATGGTGTTAGTCAACTTTTAACAGCGGATGAAAATAAGTTTCCGGATTTGATGGAAATAGCTCGCTGTTTTGCTTTAATATTCTGTCTTTCGCTATATACGCCCATTGCAAAAACAATTGTCGGAACAATGGAAGTTATTAATGAAGCAACTTCCCTGACAGGTAACCGGGCACAGGAATTTGCAAGTTTTCTAAAAAGATCAGCGGAAGAACAACATACGATGATAGCCGATAATGAAAAAACGGCACTTGAGGCGGAAGTCGCTGCGGGGAAAGATCCGGAAGGAGCTATGAATAAAGAACTGGATAATATGAATCAAGGAAATAAGGTCAATGAAGGTACATCTACATTGAAGCAGATAGCCCAAATATTAAATCCTGCCAATTTCGCAGCTATGCTCTTGCATGCTCTATCCGCATTATTGGTCGGGATTATACAGCTTATCGTATTGGGATTGGGAGTTGTTATTGTAAAGATACTTGTCATATTAGGTCCCTTCGTTTTTGCTTTTTCCATTCTGCCGGTATTTCAGAAGCAGCTATCTAATTGGTTTGGTACACTGTGTTCCGTTGGTATGGTATTTACCGTGATTAATATTTTAAATCAAATAATGTGGTTTACATTTAAGTCAATCTATGATTCTGACGCATTCAATATAGTAGATGAAGCGACAAAACAACTACAATATTTATGTATGAACCTTGCTTTGATCGGTTCTTATTGTTGTTGTTTCTGGCTGGCGAGCAAGATAGTCGGTCATGGTGATGCCGGTAGAATTATCTCCAAAACGGTGTCCATTGTAACTGCTGCGGCAACAATGGCGATTGCAGGATCAGCGATAGCAGGGGGGGGCTACAAATGTAGGGGCTGCTGCTTCATTAGGTAAAAGTATTATAAACGATGAAGAATAAATAAATATGGATCTTACAAAATTTAAAACGGTGGATCAAGCCTTTAAAACAACTGTTATTATTGCGGTTTCTTGTTGTGTGGTAATGGGAATATCCTTTACAATCTGCTTTTTCTATTTATCCAATAAAAATAGATGTAGCTTATACAAAGGCTTTGGTACTTGATACTTCAGGACAGGTTTACGATGTTGCAGCCATTGAATCCGCAGCGATGCGAAAGTATGAATATGAAAATCATATCAAAACATTTGTTTCGCTGTGGTACTCCTTCGATGAAAGTACTTATGAGGATAACGTAACATTAGCTCTTAATTTGATTGGTAATAGAGGAAAAGAGCTTTACAACGAATATAACGATATTAATATGCTTAATTCTTTGATTCAGAAAAATATACGCTATGGAGTTATAATCAAGGATATACATATCAATATGCAAACAGTTCCGATATCCGGGGATATACTGTTTACGCAAACCGGCTATCGTGCTAGGGGGAGCGTAGCACGTGATATTTCAGTGAACTTTACTCTATATGATGTATCTCGATCACGTGAAAACTCTCACGGTGTTAAAATCGAAAGCTGGGAAGTTCGATATTCGGAACCACGAGAAATAACAGATGAAGAAAAATTAAAATAATGGAGCTATGGGAAACTTTTTAAAAGAAGCGTTGAAGGACAAAAACAAATTGTTAATGTTAGTACCTCTGCTTTTGGGCGTACTGTTTGTAATAGTTTTCTTTGGTAAAAAAGAAAAACCGGCTGAATCTGCATCCAATACAGAAGAAGTGAATCAGGCTTTTCTTGAACCGGACACAGAAGGAGAAAAGAAGATCGCTAATAAGGTAGATGCTTATAAACGTGAACAAGAAGAAGCTGCTCGTAAGAAACGTGAATTGGAAAAATCACAAGTAAAAGGAAGCGATTTCTATTTTGAAATGCAGACATCCGAAGACGAATACAACGAGAAAATGAAAGCTCGTATTGAGAAAATGAAGAAAGATCCATTGGACGAAGTTACTAGCGAATACAAGGAGCGAGGAAAAAAAATCTAGCAGTGCATTTTTCTGAAAAAAATGCGCCAACAACTAAATGATATTGAGGATCAAGAAACCTTTAATCAGATAGTCAAGGAAGCAAAGAAAGAGGAAAGAATACGCAAAGAGCTAGAAGAAAATGCAAGATTCCGGGATGAAATGAGAAAGAAATATCGGGATCAAGCATCAGGAAAAGATATAGAGAAATCTCAAGAGAATATTTTTCCGAAAGTAAATGATTCTGTTCCTAAAGTTGAGAAAGCTTCAAAGCCGACTTTTATAGTGGAAAATGGAAAACGGCGTCGCCGGTCACAGTTTACTATTGACCAAAAAGTCAATCTTATCAAGGCTGCTATTTATGGAGATCAGACCATTGTTAGTGGAAGTGCTGTCCGGATGCGCTTGTTAGAGCCTTTATGGGTTGGTGGCGTTGAGATCCCTGCAAATACGATCTTCTACGGAAATGCTAGTGTCGGCTCTACTCGTTTGAAAATTACGGTAGAGAACATACGATATGGAAAATATATAAGTCCTGTCGCTTTTACTATTTATGATTCTGATGCGATTGAGGGATTGAATTTACCCAATAACATGAAAGCTGAAGCTGCTCGAAAAATGGAACAGGGCTTGCTTCAAGGCGTGCAGCTTCCGATTTCTTCTATTGGCACAGTAACAAGTGAGGTAACTAGTGCGATCACAGCCACTACACAGGTTACTAGACAAATTTTAAATCAAAGCCTTTCTCAAGTAAAGGTTCATTTAAAAGCTAACTATAATATGTATATCAAGGAAGAAACTAATGAGGACAGAAAAAAAGAGAGAGGAAGAAGAAGCTGAAATAGAACGTCTGTATAGAGAAATGCAGATGCAGCAGAATGAACCAAAGAAAAAGAACCCTTTAACCCAACTAATCGAAGCATTATAATGATAATTGATATACTTAATTTTATGGTAGCTGTAGCTACTGTATTTTTGGCTTATAGGTTCTTTATAGAACGCTCTAAAGGGAAAAAGATAGCAGAAATGAAAGTACTGATGTATAGTTTAATATCTTGTTTCGTTCTGCTTTGGATTATAAATATTTTTATTGGTTTTGTAAAATGAAAACATTGCTTTTTATATTAATCATGTTTTGTGTTCCATTCTCCATTTCTGCACAGGAAAAAAAAGAACTGGACTCCCAAACAATTATTATTGTCGTTTGATAAAACGAAAACATATAGTACTTCCTGCACAAGTAAGTGACATTTCGTATGGTCGTGAAGATTATGTAAAAGTGGAACGGGTGGATAATGTTCCTAATGTTGTCCGCATAACGGCACAGGAAGAAGATTTTTCAGGAACGACAAACCTTATCATAGTTTGTACAAACGGGAATGTCTATTCTTATAAAATATCCTATCTGTTACCGGGAATGACGGATCACTGCGGAAATATCGTATATGCCGGTGATGTGGATAGATCACGTTGTTATAACGTAATAGTCAATAATAACAATACTACAGAAATGTTTTTTCCAGCAGATGTGTTATATCTGAAACAAGGAAATGAAGAAGTTTTCGGGGTTGAGTATTATAATAATATGGTTAAAGTTGGTACAACTTTTGATGCCTTTGAACCTTCTAATCTGTTTGTTATCGATAAAGATCTGAATACCTATGAAATTACCTTGTTTAAAGACAATGCTCTTACTTACTCTTACAACTTTGACGATGGTCGCAAATATATTGCGCACATTGATGTGAATAGCATAGAGATGGATAATCTTATCAATAAACTGCACTATAAAAAGCGTAATATCTTCAGCTTGGGAGTTATAAAAAATAAGTTTGAGATGTCCCTTGCAAACCTATATGTAAAAGATGATTTCATGTTTTTTGTATTTGATATAAAAAACTTCTCAAATATAGATTATGACGTTGATTTTATTAAATGCTTCCTTCGTGATCAGAAGAAGGTTAAGAACTCTATCCAGCAGGAAGTTCCGTATGATCCGGTAGAACAAAAAGACTTTGATAAAAAGATATTGGGCAAAAGCCAAAATCGCTTTGTCCTAGCATTCAATAAGTTCACTATCCCGGATGATAAGGTTTTTGAGATCGAAATGTTTGAAAGGGGTGGGGGAAGGCATATGAAATTATCTATATTGAATGAATATATATTGTCCGCTGAATTATTAAAATAATTGTCATGAAACTACAAGAGGTTCTAACAGAATATCAATATAATAATGTCGGTCAATTTAGGGCGATTGCGGAAAGTTTAGGTTACAAAGAAGCCTATAACAAGGGTTCTTTGCTTTTTACCCGGAATGACGAAGTATTTCGTATCGATATGGATAAGATACGTTCACACACAAAGCGAGAACCGGATTTATCTGCGGAAAAGGCTTCTATGGATCGTGTTTGCCAGTTCTTTAATCGGGATCAGGCTTTATCTCCCGACTATAAAAGCGTATTAAAAAATGAAGGGGTTGATATTGTTAACTGGGGTGATCTAAAAAATGATGCCAAAGATCGTTTTACTGTGATCGATCATAAAAATAAAATCTGCTATACCGGAAAAGAACTATATGAGTATGCTTTGCAAAATGGTTACTCGTTAGACGGGAAAGGCACAAAGTTAGAGAAGGGTGTATTATCCGGATTAATGGATATCAATGGTAAACCAGCTAAAGTTCGGTTGCATGAACACGGTATTTCTATTATATATAGGAAGGAAGCGTTAACCATACCGGATCGCATTTACGGAAAGAAATTATCGAAGCAACAGAAGCAAGATCTACTTGATGGCAATGTGATAGTCTTGTCAACAAAAAAAGGAGATATACTTCTTCAGGTAGATAAGGATCTCAACGCTGTGGTGGTACGTTCGGAAAAAGAATTGTCTGTTCCTGCTAAAATTGGGGATTACGAATTGACCGCAGCAGATAAGTTTCTCTTAGCGAATGGTCATTCTTTAGATAACAAAATGATCCACACTCCTGAAGGTTACATAATCACAGATATAGCTATGCTTCCGGATAAGAAAGGATATGCTTTCTCAAACATCCAGAAAATATCGGAAACAAAGGCACAGCAGATTTTACAGGCAAGAGAAATGGCAAAGGATAAAGAATTTCTTAATGATAAGCTAAAGGATATGCAGCGTACCGGAAAAATCGATATAGACGAGTTGAAGGATAAAAGGTATGAGCAATTAATAAACAGCCATTTTGCCACAGAACATAAGGAATACCTATCTTATCTGAAAGATGAAAATCCGGATAAAAACTATAATTATGATCTTGAAGCACGCATCAGGTTAAAGGCTGGGGATATGTTAGAAAAAGAAGGAATAATCGCCAAAGGTACAACTGAAAAGGAATTGAAAGAAGAAGGCTTTAAAGTTGAGAAGATCCGGGAACAATATCAGGAGAAAGTAACGGGTAAGGATCCTGTTCCTGATCGAGATCTTGACAAGGAGTTAAGAGAAGCCGTTGTCAAGAATGACTATGAAAAAATGGCTAGTTTGAAAGAGGAAGGTTACAAGCCTTCAGAGGAAGTTATTAGAGGTTTGGGACAAGATACAAAGATTGATCAGACGCAAGCTATCGTTATAGAAAAACTATTTGGGATGAAACCTGAAGTGCAAAAAGCGGAAGAAGTAACACAAGCAAAGGAAGAATCCAAAGAAGCAAAGGTAGAGCTTAATGCTGATCCTGCTAGTGCTAAGGTTTCTCCGGAACTAGATAAAGAATTTAAAGAAGCAGTAGAGAAAGGCGATTTTGTAAAGATGTCACAACTGAAGGAACAAGGCTATCAACCTTCCAAAGAGTTGATTCAATCTTTGAATGAAACCGCATCTGGCAATACGATGATAGCCGTTCAGAAGATATTTAATTTGAAAGGCTCTGCTAATACGCTCGGAGATGTTAAGCTAGCACAAGGTCAACAAAGTGCAGAAAAAGATCTAAAGCGTCCTCTCGCTAATACGGTGAATAAAATGTTCTCGGATTTATAAAATTTATATTTATGGAAAGGGATAGACGAATATGGAAAATCTGGGTTAAAAAAACATGCTAGGTCATGGACTGTATTCCACATTTTGTGACAAGGAAAACAATCAATTTTTTAATTAGAGTATATATGAGTATATTTAGTGATAAAAAAAGAAAAAACATCAATCATAACTCCTGCTAAGAATTATAGCCTTAGTTATAGATTGCGTTCCATTGATTGGAATGAGGATTTCTATTTTGAAAATCCTATTGATAAAGAGAAGATTAATAGTGTTTCCAAGGCTATGAATATAGCCAAAGATATATTCTTGTCAGTGGTAAGAGCAGAGATACAGTTCCGGGACAATCATAGATGGGATGATTATATTTTCTTCACTATGGCAGCTGAAAATATCTTTGCGGCAACAATATATTATTATTGTAAACATTTCCCGAAGGAATATTGCAATCTGGCTTATATTATAGGCACTGTTTGTCATACAGACATAACTATTTTGTTGGAAATGTTAAAGCGAGATAGGGAAACCGAAATCTTTATAAGATGTTTGGAGGATTCTCGTACTTTAAGGGTAGATGGGGAATATGTTGGGATTAAAAGCTCTTTAGAAGTATTTCTTGGTCGATTCTATACTAAGGAGTTTTTCTATGTATTTGTTAACGAAGAATATGATACGACTCTATCTTCGGCAGATTTGTTAGTGAATTTTGATTCGGTCTTAAAAAAAGGTTGGTTCTCTAGAAGATAATGATTTTGTCATGCCTGTTAAAGGTGTGCGCTTTAGGAGTTTTAAAGAGTGATTGATTACTATAAATATTTGTCAAAATGGAAGATTACGATGATTTAGTTGCAAAATGCCAATCAGGAAAAATTAATGATCTGGAATTTTTTATTAGCTCAAGAAGATTTAGCGGCTCTCTACGTTGCGGATATGCAAGCTGAAGGAGTTAGCCCGAATGCGGAAAACGCTGCTGAATGGTTGCTAAAATATGAAAATGAACACCTTTATCAATAAGTCATGGATGGTCAGGCAAATGATAAGGCTCTGCAAAAATTTGCGGATCTTATGGTTAAGAAACTTACGGAAGTCGATGCGGATTGGCATAAACCTTGGTTTACAACGACAGGATATGGATTACCACAAAATATTGATGGGCGTGTTTATAATGGAATCAATTCCTTCATGCTTTTTCTTCTTCAAGAGGAACGTAGTTTCCAGACACCTGTATATATGACTTTTCCGCAAGCAAAGAAACAAGGGCTTCACATAAACAAAGGAGCATCGGCTTTTCCTGTTCTATTTTGGAATTTTATGATTAAAGACGATAAGGGGAATAAAATTTCGATGGATGATTATAAGGCTTTGACTAAGGAAGAGCAGAAAGAATATACCGTTATTCCTTATACTAAACCTTATCACGTGTTCAATGTTGATCAAACAAACTTTGCGGAAGTATATCCGGAACAATGGAAGGCATTGAAGGATAAATTTAGTTGTCCTAAATTGAAAGATGAGCAGGGAATGTTTTCATCGCCGGAATTGGATCACATGATAAAACACGGTACATGGTTATGTCCTATTATTTCTTCTTTCTCTGACAAGGCTTTTTTTTCGTCCTTCAGAGGATAAGATATATTTACCCCTTAAAGGTCAATTCTATACAGGAGAAGGATTTTATAGCACATTGTTACATGAGATGGCACATTCAACCGGTATAGATACCCGTTTAGGACGTGAAATGAAAAACATGTTTGGTGATCCCAAATATGCAAAAGAAGAATTAATCGCAGAATTTACCGCTGCTGTTTCTTGCCGTTCTCTAGGTATCGTTTCCGGAATCAGGGAAGAAAACGCACAGTATTTAAAAAACTGGCTCGGAGCGATCAAAAAAGAACCTAAATTCCTCTATTCCGTATTAACTGATGTAGGTAAGGCTAGCACTATGATTTTGAATGAAGTCTGCAAGTATGAGTTATTGAAGAAGGAAGAACAGGAAAAGCAACAGGAAGAATGCAAGCATATAGAGAATAAAAAAGTAGATGATAGCAAGGATTTTTCTGAAACCCGGAATGATGAAAAATTATCACCAGCTTTTAATATAGCTCTAGCTGCTGCACTAGCCGGTTCGTTTAAGGAATTGGTTAACCTAAAGGAGCAGGGATATACTGTCTGCAAAGGAACTTGATGCGTTAAAGGATGCAGATCCGAAAATATATATTGCCGCACAGAATATATTTAATATAAAGTTGGATGATCCTACTCCTTCCCTACAATTCTCCGAATCAAAAAATAAAAAATGAAAGTCAAACAATTATCTTTAAATTTTTAGCGTTATGTTTATAGGTCATGTTACGGGTTATCTTGGATCAGATGCCAAGAAAACACAGAAAGGTTATTCATTCAATGTTTCCACTAAATATAGAGAGGGAAACGAAGAAAAAAACGTTGTGGATCTGTTGTTTCTTAAATTACGAAACAAAGGTTGCGGAGTTTTTAAAAATAGGAACTATGGTTCATGTGTACGGGGAAATCACTGTCGGTATCTTTAAGCGTGATACTGGTGATACAGTCCCTTCAGTAACTATGAGTGTAGATAAGGTTCAATTACTCTCTAGCAAGAATAAAGAATAATGGAACCAGCAAAGAAGGAATTATCATTTGTCTTTATATTGCTTTCCGTAATAATCGGGGGCGTGATAATCTTTCAGTGGGTTTTGGTGAATGATCTTTGTTCACCAAGCCCAGCTGTATTATTGCAGTTGGGAAAGTTTTTACGCAAAGCTATTATGTTTCGATTCCTATATGTGGTATTACTAGCTGGGTTGGCTTTCCTATTCCCTGTACAAAAGAGAAGAGATGAATCCTTGAAATATGTATATACTGCCACTACATTAGTCTTAGCAATAGCCCTAATATTCGGCTTCAGTAATGTTCTATCATGGTACAATTTATTAGTTTTTCCGATAGTATTTATAGGATTTACAATACTAGTTATCCAAACAGCCGGTTTTTACCTTAAACGGCATGTGGTATCTGATAAATCTATCTTTGGTATATCACATGAAAAATCAGAGTTTTATTTTGATTTTGAAACAGTAGAAGGAAATCTTAGAATCCATAAGCCACAACAAAATCTTTATATTGATGGTGGTCCGGGATCTGGAAAATCGGAAAGCTGGATTAAAGGTATCATCTATCAATGTGCAGAGCGTAACTATGCCGGATTTGTATATGATTGGGAAGGAGATCCTACTAAACCGGGTTCACCTATTTTGTCCCGGATCGCATACGGTAGTATAGAATATTTTAAGAGAAAGAATGTACCTACACCAGCATTTGCTTTCATAAATTTTGTAGACATGTCCCGGACGGTTCGTGTTAATGTACTTTCGGAAAAATATGTCCCTAAAGGAAGCGAATCCTTGTTTATTCGTAATATCGCTACTACCTTAATGAAAAACCTTGAAAGTTCATGGAAGGAAAAAACTGATTTCTGGGCGAACAATGCGATTAACTATGTATATTCAATTGCTTATAAATGTTACAAAGAACGGGCAAAGGGAATAGGAACTTTACCCCATGTAATCGCTTTTGCATTATCAGATAGTGATCTGGTCTTTAAATGGCTCTCTGAGGATGCGGAAATTGCGCTAAACATGTCTTCCATGTTAACCGCATGGCGTTTAGGCGCACAACAGCAGACCGCTGGTGCGGTATCTTCCGCACAGACTCCGCTTGTTTTGCTTAACAATAAATACATATTTTGGGTTCTATCACCACTTCCGGAAGAAGAATATTCACTAGATATAACTAATCCGGATCATCCTACATTACTGTGTATAGGCAATGCTCCTTCAATTAAAGAAGCTGTATCTCCCCCCTGTTAGTTGTATCGCTAGCGTTGTCATGTCGCAAATGAATAATCCCGGCAAACAAAAGAGCGTTTTTATGGTGGATGAATTTCCAACGGTAAATTTGCAGGGTATAGATGTATTTATAGGTACAGCACGTAAACACAATGTAGCTACAATCTTAGCCGTACAGGACTTTAATCAAGCAATCCGGGATTATGGAGAGAAAAGTGCAAATATCCTGCGATCTTCTTGTGGTAGCCAAGCCTATGGAATGACCGGTAACGAAAAGACAGCAAAGGATCTAGAAAATCTTTTGGGAGAAACGAAAGAAGCACAGGAGTCGTTCTCACATCAAGAATCCGGTACTGGAAGCATGACCGAATCTCTGCAAAAAGAGAAAGTAGTAAAGGCTCGTGAAGTTGCCGGGCAAAGTGTTGGTCACTTCATCGGAAAGGTCGCTGGCGGAAAACCACCTTATTTTAATACACAATTTAATATGTGTAAGTTTATAGATAAGGATATTCCGGCTTTTTCCAAACCTGTAAATTTGGGAGATGGCAAAGAAGAATTAGAGTATGATATAATGGAAGAAATAGTTAGTCAACATTATCTTTCAATCATTTCAAAAGTAAAATGCGATCTTGGAAGATGTAAAGAATAAGACAGAAACGGACAATAAAAAATAAGGAAAAAAAACATGCCGAAAGATCATAATCATAAGGCATGGAAGGAATAAAAGAGGTATCTTTGTGAAAACATAAAAAATTTAATATATGAAAAGTAGGATATTGATAGTTTTATTGTTTGCCTTATCTTCGTGTGGATCACCTGAATATGAAAAGGCAATAGCGGATTGGCTTCAAACCGATGAAAACGGTACTTGGACTGATCTTAAGTTTGAATTGATAGAGTTGCTTGACGAAAAAGATGTTACAGTTTCCGACAGCTTATTGTATTTGGATAGTAAAGCTGCTCAACAGGTACAAATGATAGAAAGAGCGGAGAATCCTCGTGCTTTGGTAAAACCGCTTTTCTCTGATTACGCCAAGGCTAAAGATAATTTAAAATGGATAGAGAAAAAGAAAATGGAGTATAAGGATAGAGATAGTACGGAGGTGTTAGCCAAACTATTGAAATGCAAGTATGCAATTGTTCCACCTAGTTTAAAGGCTAGGCAGGAGAGAGTTGGCGAGTTTTTACTCGCTCCCGATATGAAAACGTGCTGGGGAAGGATGAAAGCTACGACTAAATAAGAAGAATATGAAGGTTCAGTTCTTTAAAGATTTTAGCAAGTTATCAGAAACGAGCGATTTGTTTATTGTGGAAACAGATCAATTTGGGCTTGTTGATGGCAACGGCAATAGCTATGATTTTGATAGCAGAGAAAATTTCTAGAAAGAAAAATATAAGGGCTTGTTTGCTTTACATACACATGGATCTGAATTTAAAATATATAAAGATGATGAAAAAAAATTAAGCTGCATTTGTTTGCGTTATGTGCTACTCTAGTATTAGTTTCTTGTGGTGGATCGAATGATGATCCTGTTTTTAATAATACATCTGCTGTATATAAGGTAGTATTAGAGGCTTCAGGGGATGATTATACAGCTGAAGCTATTATTATTAATCCGGATAACGTATCAATTATAGATGAAACAAGTAACACAGACCTAAAACAAAGTTCTGTAACGGAGTATTTTAGCGGACGGAAAGTTTATATAACCTCTAAAGAAGTGAAGGTTATTTCTGCTCAAGGGATTATTCTTAGCAAAAGTAAATCCGGTGCTATATTGAAAATGACAGTGTATCAGGATGGAAAAGAGGTCTATCAAAATACAGTTTCCGTTCCGGATTCAGAGAATAATACAAAGTCTATACAATATACTAATATAAAGAACTAGATTATGGATAACCAAACGGCTATAACACTGAAGCCCAAACTAGGTTATTGGGTTTCAAAGTATTTTGTGATAATTGTTGTCGCATCTTTACTCCCGTTCTCTGCTATTTATTGGGATTTAGAAATGCCTGTACACTATGCGTTGATGGTGCTGTTTTTAGTCGTTTGGCTTATGTTGTGTTACACATATATAGACACGCTGTTTGCTACAAAGTGGATTATTACTAAGGATGAACTGATTTTCAGGCATGGTATAATCTCAAGGCGAGAGGAACATTTAGAATTATATAGAGTGATTGATTATTCAGAAAAACAAAATTTCTTGCAATTAGTATTTGGCAACAAGACAGTGAAAGTTATATCAGGTGATGCTTCCGATCCTATTTTATATATGTATGGGATTGATCGGAATATTCCTATTATAGATACTTTGCGTGATAGAGTCAAAATTGCAAGGAAAGAAAGCGGAATTTTTTGAAGTAGCAAATAGATCTTGAAAAAGGAAAGAGAACTTCAGTTTAAAAAAAGGTTCGTTATATTGAATGCAAAATTCAAATAAAATATTTAAAACAGCAAAAAATTTTG
>ENA-OPZJ01000003-OPZJ01000003.1-human-gut-metagenome-genome-assembly--contig:-NODE-3-length-19258-cov-0.737337_pt1 | contig 19258 bp, 27 predicted proteins | sample MGYA00242482_ERZ504501 | MGnify/ENA primary metagenome ERZ504501 (study PRJEB26092, sample SAMD00036291) | human gut metagenome | host: Homo sapiens | study: EMG produced TPA metagenomics assembly of the...
ATGGTTTTGCTGCTGATATGGTCCTATATGGTGATACACCGGGATATGATGCGTATAAACCGTTATAAAAAAAGGCTGGAAGGCACAGTCCGTCAATTGGAGCAGACTGTTCTTGAAAACGAGGAGCTGATTGAGGCAAGAAAGAAAAATCATACTGGCCGTAACCCATGACTTGCGCGCGCCGCTTGCTTCTATCAGCAGCTATGCGGAATTGCTTTCCACGGAAAGAGAAGTGTCGAAGTGCAGGGAATACAACCGGAACATACGGCAGGTGGCGGGACACATGTCTTCCATGCTGAATTCCCTGTTGGGATTTTTCCGGTTGGAAAGTGGCGGGGAAAAGGCCGTTCCTGTCCCGTTCAGGTTATGTGCCGTCACCGAGATTTTGGAAACGAATTTTATGCCGCTGGCGGCAGGAAAAAACCTTTTGCTGAACGTGCTGAGTGCCGGAGATGCGGTTGTTATAGGAGATAGGGACAGGATAATACAGATAGGAAGCAACTTGTTGTCCAATGCAATCAAGTTTACGGAGCGGGGAAGTGTAACGGTTCGCACACAATTTGACCAGGGCGTATTGACGCTTATCGTGGAAGACACCGGCACCGGAATGGACGATGAGGAGCAGACACGCATTTTCACTGCATTCGAGAGGCTTCCCAATGCGATTGCGGAAGAAGGGGTCGGACTGGGACTTTCAATAGTAAAAGGTCTGGTCGGATTGTTGGACGGCAGGATTGAAGTGGCAAGCCGGAAAGGGTTGGGCAGCCGGTTCACTGTCTGTTTTCCTCTGGCTGTGGCAGAGGAAGCGATGGCGGAGAGCGGCAGGAGCCGGATTTCCGTACGGTCCTATACGGTACTGGTATTGGACAATGACACCGTTTTGCTGGCGGCAATCAGGGAAATGTTTGCGTATCACGGGGTGGCTTGCACGGTATGTGAGAACACGCGTGATCTGATGGAGCATGTCCGCAGCCGTAGTTATGACCTTTTGATTACGGATTTGAAAATGCCCCGGACAAACGGATTCGAGGTGTTGAAGCTCCTGCGCATGGCCAATGTGGGAAATTCACGGAGCATTCCGGTTATCGCAAGTACCGCATCGGGAAACTGCGATACGGGGGATTTGTATGCGGCAGGGTTTTCGGGCTGTTTGAAAAAGCCGTTTTCCGCCGAAGAACTTTTGCAGGTATGTACGGAATGTCTGGGAAGTGAAAGGCAGTCTGAACAGATAGACCTCGATGCCCTGCTGAAATATGGGAACAGGAGGAAGATGCTGGATACCCTGATTCGGGAGACAAGGAAGGATATGGAGGCTATGGCTGAATGTGCAGAAAAGAATGATCATGAGGCACTGAAAGAATGGATACATCATCTGACAGGCTCATGGGAGATCATTCATGCCGGCAAGCCGCTGCGTGAGTTGTTCGCACTGCTTCAGGATTCGGGAGAGTTTTCTGTGGACGAGTTCGGGCGGACTGTACAGCAGGTATTGGATAAAGGAAAAGAAATAATATGTTTGGCACAACAGGCTAAGAAGGCTTATGAGAGTAATTGTTGTTGAGGACAATGTCTTGTTCTGTAATTATATCTGCAATTTTTTTGCAGAAGGCGGATTTGGATACTGTAAGGACTTACAGGCTGGCACAGGCTAAGAAGATCATTGGGACATCCATCCGTGAGGATGACATCGTATTGGCGGATTTAAGATTGCCTGACGGGGAAAGTACCACGCTGTTGCAGTGGATGAGGGAGAACGGCTATATGCACCCGTTCATCATGATGACTAATTATGAAGAGATACATTCTGCGGTTCATACCATGAAGCTGGGTGCGGAAGATTATATCCTCAAACCGCTGGTTGAAACCAGGCTGCTGCCCGTCATCAAAAAAATAAGGACGGTGAACGAGGCTTTCACCAAGGTAATCTATGAACGCAAAAGCACCCCTTTTTGCGAGTTGAACCGGTACATTCACATGGTAGCGCCGACGGATATGACGGTACTGATATTGGGAAGCACCGGAACGGGAAAGGAACACCTGGCAAAAAAGATTCACAGGCAGAGCCTCAGATCCGGCAAGCCGTATGTAACGGTCGATTGCGGCAGTTTGTCCAAAGAGCTGGCACCTTCCGCCTTTTTCGGCCATGTCAAGGGAGCGTTTACCGGAGCCACAGAGGAAAAGGCAGGATATTTTCAGGAAGCGCAGGGAGGCACCCTGTTCATGGATGAGGTGGAGAACCTTTCGATAGAAACGCAGCGGATGCTGTTGCGTGCCATGGAGGAACGGCGGTATCGTCCGGTAGGCGGACAACGGGACAGGCTGATGGATGTGCGCATCATTGCGGCCACCAATGAGGATTTGCAGGAGGCTGTTGCGGAAAAGCGTTTCCGGAAGGATCTGCTTTATCGCTTTCAGGATTTTACCATCACCGTACCTGCATTGCATAATTGCCTGGAGGACATACTGCCTTTGGCGGATTTTTTCCGGGAGCAATCTTGCGGGTTGCTCCGGAAAGAGGTCTTGGATTTTGACGAACCGGCAAAGAAGATGCTGCTGGGATACAGTTGGCCGGGAAATGTACGGGAACTGAAGCAGGTCATTCATGCGGCGGTATTGATATGCAAAGGAAAACTGATTACCCCCAATTCCTTACGGCTCCAATATACGGGAGAGTCCGTTTCTGACCCCATGGGGAAAGAGAAGATAGACAAGTGTTTGCAGAAAGATGAAAGAAGAAACATAGAGCAGATCAAGACGGCTCTTTCCATCTCTAAAGGGAACCTGACACAGGCAGCGGCCTTGTTGGGAATCAGCCGCCCGACCCTTTACAAGAGAATGAGCCTGCACGGAATTTCCAGATAGGTTTGTTTGCGATACAGTTTTCCCCCTCATCAAAGGAAAATCGAATTTGTCTTGCCGGCCGCATTTGCCGAATCTTTTCGTGGAAATTTTCCTTGCGGCTTCGCCGTGGAAAATTTTCACGAAAAAGAATGCGGCGGCAATCCAGATTCGATTTGAAAAACGATTACAGGGCAAACTGCGACCGACGTGACGCATGGATAAAGGATATGGGCTGCTTGAAGAGGCCGTGTTTCATAATCCATGAAATTCCACATATCCAGCCGGAATACAGGTCTTATGAAAGTCTTGCTGTAAAAAAGCGGAAGGCATGAGAAGACAGGGGGCTTCAGCTCCCTCTGTTCTGCATGGTTTTGTCTTGCCTGCCCGCCCGCTCTTTTTCTGGTGTCGGATGCGCAGGCTTTTTCCCTTCTGCCTCACGTATCTTCTCTCTTTCCGTTTATTCACTTCCCTTCTTCTCCGTTCACGGTTTAGCCGTTGGAAACAGTTATGTTTATGACATCTGACGACATTTGATGACATCTGATGACACCTTTTTGAAAATCAGCATATTATTTGGAAATACCCCATACCTTTGAAGCGTCAAAGCAATTCATTAACCCCTAAAAGAAAAGGTATGGCACAAGAAAAGACCCCGAACGAAAAGCCCAAACGGACCCGGAAGCCGAAGGCCGGAAGTGATGCTCTTCCGGTGGAACAGATTACGGAATTGATGCTGGTTCATAACAAGAACGATCCGAAATTCGGAGTACAGGCTGTCAGTGAAATTGACAAGGACGGAAAAGCGAAGACGGTTCCGGCGGACGAGAAGAATGAAAACTCATTCCTGAAATTCGACAAGAATTCGAGTATTCTCGAAAACTTCATCAAGAATTTTTTGGAGCCAGCTCAAGGAACCTACCCATTTCCGCCTGCTCCGCATGACCTACCACGACTACAAGGTGAACAAGCAGGCCATCAGGGATTTGTCGGAGGGAAAGCAGACGGATGCGGTGAAAGAGTTCCTCAAACGCTACGAAATCCGTCCAAGAGAAAACAAGAAGGAACAAAGTGTAAACCCAAAAGAAAAAAACAGCTATGGCAGACAAAGAGACACAACCGCAGGAACCCCTGCAACAGAGCGAAGTACAGCAGGCGGCACAGCAACAGCAGCAGCCCCAGGCTCAACAGGCAGCGCAGGAGTCGCAAGGACCGCGTTACCGGTATAATGAGAACATGGTCAACTGGGAGGAGTTGGAAAAGGTCGGAATCTCAAAGGCTTCGCTGGAACAGCAGGGACTCCTTGATTCCATGCTGAAGGGCTACAAGACCAACAAACTGGTGCCCCTGACCATCCATCTTTCCGGTTTGCTGACAGCCAAACTGGATGCAAGGCTCTCACTCATCCCGCAACAGGACGGACAGGTGGGACTGGCCATTCACGGCATACGCAAGGAACCGCAGTTGGAACGTCCTTATTTCGGGTTTAACTTTAACGAGGAGGACAAGAAGAACCTGCGTGAGACCGGCAACATGGGGCGTGTGGCGGAACTCAATCTGCGCGGCAGTGAATATACCCCCTGTCTGATTTCCATTGACAAGAGCACCAACGAGCTGGTTGCCGTCCGTCAGGAGCACGTTTACATCCCGCAGGAAGTGAGCGGGGTCAAACTTACCGCAGAGGAAATCAGGCTGCTGAAGGAGGGACAGCCTGTCAAAGTGGAGGGCATGACTTCCAAAGCGGGCAAGGAATTCGATGCCACACTCCAGTACAGTGCCGAGCGCAGGGGGACTGGAATTCATCTTTCCGAAAAACCAGATTTTCAACGAACGTTCCATCGGAGGCGTACCTCTCTCGCCCACCCAGATAAAAATGCTCAGCGAAGGACATACCATTCTGGTGGAAGACATGAAGTTCAGGAACAGGAATGACACCTTCTCGTCCTTTGTAACGATAGACAAGGTAACGGGGCGCCCGAACTACACGCGGCACAATCCGGAAACCGGAGAGATTTATATTCCAAAGGAAATCTGCAACGTGCAGCTGACCGCCGAAGACAGGGAAACCCTGCGCAAGGGACAGCCGGTCTATCTGGAAAACATGATCGGGCGCAACGGGGAGGAATTCTCCTCGTTCGTCAAGCTGGATATGAATACCGGCAGGACGATGTATTCACGCACGCCGAACGGATTCAACGAGCAGCAGGCACCGCGTATTCCGGCGGAGGTTTACGGGCACGTGTTCACGGCACAGGAAAAAGCGAACCTCCAGGATGGCAAGACTTTGCTTGTCGAAGGGCTGAAAAACAACGGGCAGACCTTCAGTTCCTACCTGAAAGTCAATCCCTATTCCGGGCAGTTGCAGTATTTTCAGGAAAATCCGGACATCCGCAGGGACACTTCCCGCCGTGCCGCACAGACGGAGACCGCACAGGGACAGCAGCAGGAGCAGAAGAAGGGTGCATCGCAGGCGGTATAGACCTGCCCGGAGAGAAACAGAATCAATCATACAAACCTAAAAAAACGAATCGTATGAATACGGATCAGAATACCCGTCATATTTATAAGACGGAAGATATCGACTGGAACGGTCTGAAGGCCGCAGGTATCAGTAAGAAACAACTGGAAGCGGAAGGCAACATGGAACTGTTGCTGCAAGGAAAGGAAACGGGCATCATTCCGCTGAAACTCCATATTTCGGTCCTCAGCCTGACAATGGATGCCACGCTGAAGCTGGTACCCGACGGCAACGGCAGGCCGGTCATGGAAATAAACGGTCTCCGTCAGAAGGAGGAGGCAGTTTGACCGGGAAACAATAAGTATAACTCACGTTCCGTGCCGTTCCTGACGGTACGGAACATCAAAAGGAAAAAGAATATGATAGCGATAGTGACTGACAAGCCCAATGTGGGCAGAGAGATAGCAAGGGTTTTGGGAGCTGACAGAAAAGAGAACGGATATATGAGCGGAAACGGATACATGGTAACATGGACATACGGCAACATGCTTTCCCTGGCGATGCCGAAAGATACCGGTACGGCATGGGTGGAGCGGGAGAACTTCCCCCTGCTGCCGCCTCCTTTTCTGACGGTACGGCATGTAAAGACGGACACGGGATGGAATCCCGACATCAATGCGGTGCTCCAGTTGAAGGTGATAGCCGGGGTGTTCGATGCGTGTGACACCATTGTTGCGGCAACCGACGCTTCCCGCGAGGGGGAAATGCTGTTCCGGTATCTTTATCGTTTTTTTGGGATGCAGGAAACCTTGCCTCCGCCTGTGGATCTCCTCCTTGACGGACGAAGCCATTGCCAAAGGAATGGAAAACCTTCGTCCCTGCAGCCTGTTCGACAACTTGTTTTTGGCGGCAGACAGCCGCAACAAGGCCGACTGGCTTCTTGGAGTCAATTCGAGCTATGCCGTCTGCAAGGCGGTCGGTTTCGGCAACAACTCGCTTGGAAGGGTACAGACCCCTGTATTGGCAGCGATAAGCGGACGGTACCGGGAAAGGGAAAATCACATTCCCGCAGACAGCTGGCCCGTATTCGTCAGCCTCTGCAAGAACGGGAAGATAATAAAGATGCGGCATGTGGAAGATTTCTGCAACCGCCGGGATGCCCTGGAACTTTACGAGGACTGCAAGGCGGCAGGATATGCCCGTATCACGGCGGTCAACAGCCGGACTGAGGAAATCACCGCACCTGCCCTTTATAACCTGACCGGGCTTCAGAAGGATGCGAACCGTTACCATAACCTGACAGCCATACGGGTGCAGGAAATTACCCAAAGCCTGTATGAGAAAAAAACTGATCTCCTGCCCGCGCACTTCCAGCCGTCTGCTGCCCGGAGACGTGTATGACATGTTGCCTCCGGTTATGGAAAAGCTGCTGTCCGGCAAGGAATTCCGTCAATATGCCGGTATAGTCGACCTTGCTGCAAGGAAAGGCGTAACCGGAAATCAGGACACGGCGGAGCATCATGCCATTGTCATCACCGGCATACAGCCGGGGGAACTGGACAGGGAGGAAAGGCTGGTTTACACCCTTGTTGTCGGCAGGATGCTTGAAACGTTCATGCCGCCCTGCAAGGTGGAATATACGACGGTTGAAGCGGTCTGTGCCGCACGCAAGTTCCGCATCCGTACATACCGTATTCTGGAAGCGGGGTGGCTCGGTATCTTTCAGAGGGAACGGCTTGTCGCGGAAGACAACGACCTCTGTCCCGTACCCCCTGAACTTTTTCGGGAGGAGAAGCTGCCGGTAACGGGATGCAGCCTTATACACAGGAAATCGCTGCCCGCTGCCCCTTATACGGATGAGGAACTGGCGGACTATATGGACAAGACCGGTCTGGGAACCGCATCCACGCGCACGAATATCATCCGTACGCTTCTGGAGCGTAAATATATCCGGTATTCGGGCAAATACATTATCCCGACCCCGAAAGGTCTTCTTTTATATGAAACGGTACGCGGAATGAAAGTGGCTGACGCCTCCCTCACCTCCGGCTGGGAAGCGGAGCTGGCACGGATTGAACAGGGAGAACTCACACAGAAAGAATTTCTGGATGGCGTATTGGAAACGGTAAATGAGGTTACCGGTGAGATTTTCCGGAAACTTTCGGAAGATGGACAGCCGCATGGTTCCATATAGACGGCTGGGCGGAAGGTACGGAACAGAAGAGGTGCAGACTGGGGTCTGTGCCTCTTTTTTTATATATGTACAAGATACGTTTTTTCCGCTTTTAAGCGGCAAAGGTCTTGGATTGCCTCGTTTTTGCCGCAAGGCGGCCCCTTTCAGGGGCTGGTCGGCTAAAAGAAAATCATCCTCGCTTCGCTGCGGTATTTTCTTTTGCCAAGCCTTGCGCAAAAAGGCAATCCAAGGGCCGGAGGCTATAAAATCGGGAAAACATATCCCGATGGGATTATTCATTCTTAAAAATTTAAAGACATGAAACTGAAACTCATCGAAAACATCTGCAGGCAAGTGGTCGCACTGGTTCTGCTTACGGGAATATGCCTGCTTTACTGCAAGGGCGTCATTCCCGTGTACCTGTCTGTCCTGTTCCTTATGTCCGGAACACTGGTCCGTCTCGCCTTCAGGACATTCACCTTTGTCTTGAAAACAATCCTTGTCCTGATTGTCATGAGCATGCTTGTATAACCATCAAATACAGAAGATATGAGAACTTACACATTTACCTCCTCGGCTCCGGTCATGCCGGCTGCATGGCCTGCCACAAACCGGACAACACCTGTCAAAAGACAGCCTCCCTGTACGACAGACGGGCCCAGACGTATCGGCTACTATCTGGAACCGTTGAAAGGCATCGCCTCGAATCCGGACAGGCAGAGAATCCTGAAGGATTTTTTCAAGGAAACTTATGTATAACATTTTAAATTTTACCATTATGTTTTTTCAAGCAATCAACCAAATGATTACGGCAGGCACAGACCTGAGTATCAACATCAGACGGGTAAACGACAATCTGACGGTAGCCGTCGTTCCCAGACGGTCGGGAGTAAAGGCCGGAGAACGCATTGTCCCGCTCATCCTGAACGGTACGCCGGAAGAACTGGATGCAGGATTCCTGCAGGCTGTCGGTGCACCCGTACAGAAAGCGCAAGGTATCCTTACCAACCTGGAATCGTTCGAGAAGCAGGCAGAGCAGGCGGTTTCACAAAGCAAAACCTCCAAGCCTACGGTGGAAAAGGAGTCCAAGGAAGCCCGTGAAAAACGGGAAAAGATGGAAAAACTGCTGAAGAAAGCTGAGGATGCCACGGCAGGAAAGCATTATTCCGAAGCATTAACCTGGCTCAGGCAGGCTAAGGTACTGGCACAGCCGGACAAACAGGCGGACATTGACAAAAAAATGGCGGAAGTGCAGAAGAAGGCATCCGAGGGAAGTCTGTTCGACATGGTACAGCCGCCGGTAACTGCTCCACAGCCATCCTTGCAGCAATCGGCTCCACAACCGATGGCAGCCCCGACGCCACAATACCGGAGCGGAGAGCAAGTTCCGATGTTCATGCCCGAACAGCCTGCTCCGGCTCCGCAACCCGTTGCACAGCCGCAAGTACAGCCCGTACAATATAGGCAACCTGCACCGCAACCGGTTCCTCAGCAGGCTGCTCCACAACCGCAAGACATCCAGTTCCATCAACCGGTACAGGTGCCGCAACCGCAATTGGCGGACAATCGCTGGATGCAACAACCGGCTCCGTCACAGTATGCAACGGTGCAGGAGGCTGCAATGTATAACTTCGACAAGGATTACGAGGATGACCGGGAGCTGCTCAGGGAGGACCCTTATGCGGAATATCCGGACTTTCCGAAGGAATGCCGCATGACGGATATGGCACAAATGGATATGGTATATTGTTAAACCCTATAAAAGAAAAATAATATGGCACTTGAAATCAAAGGATTGCAGAGAGTATTCAAATTCAAGAAGGACTCCGTGGAGCTCGTGTTGGATGATCCGAACAGCGAACTGTCCGTAAACGAGGTGATGGACTTCTATTCCATGACCTACCCTGAACTGACTACGGCAACGGTACATGGTCCTGAGTGGGAGGACGACAAGGCGGTTTACCGCTTCAAGACAACCATCGGAGTGAAAGGGTAAGCGGTATGAACAAGAAAAAAAAAGGATAAGGAAACATGCAGACAGCTTTCAGAACAAGCCAAGGATGGACTGGCACGGCTGATTATTCTCTCAGTAAGTTCGTCCCACATCCGAAGGGGAACCTCGGAACGGAAAAGAAGGATACTTCTGCCACCGGGAAGCACAATGCTTTTCTGACCGGTAGAATCACACCCCTTGCACCGGATTATTGGCATCAGGATATGGATAATGATTCTCCGGTCAATCTCACGACTCCGGAAAATTTTGACTATCTCTACCGGTCGGCATCAAGATATGCGGAACTTATGGGCATAAAACTCCCTTTCCGATACAGGAAGGGGGGTGCCCCCGCCTGAATATTGCCGAGTTGTACAGAGTTATGGAAGAGTGTGTACCGGAGTGTATCAATCTGGAAAAGAAAAGCGGAAGGCTGCATTTCTGTCTGTTCCGCCATCATGACTGGCCGGAACCTACTTTGTTTTGGATTCCGGTTGATTTTACGGAACGGCTTCCGGTACCATTGAAGGACATTGTCAGGGAGTTCATCCGGCAATTTGTCCGGCATCACGGGCTGTACGATGTTACCGAGACATTTTTATTATGACTTGGCCATAGAAGAGCTGGAAGACTGGGAAACCGGGATTCCGATGCTTCCCCGAAGGAAATCAGGGCGAACAGACGACTGGCGGATTCCTATCAGTCTGGAAAACGGATGAAAGCACTCAGACGGATGTCGGGCAAACCGTTCTGCAAGTCTTTGGAAGAGGCTGTGCGGAATTACCGGACAAAAAAGGAAAAAGAGCTGAAGCTGTTGGAACTGATAGAGGACGGCATGGCATTGATTACTCCGGAAAGCCCGGTCCTGACAGGCTACCAGTACGATTGGGCTTATGAAGAGGAATGCGATTTTCCCCCGGTGGGAATGGAAAGCCAGGTCATGCTGGTCTATTCTACTGGTGATACGCTGACGGAGTGTGTCAAGGAGTATATGAATTCGGACTACCGGGGAGGTCTATGCCCTTACTCCGGTCACTTACAAGCTACTGACACCGGAAACGGACTGTCTTTTTCAGATGGATGACTATCCGGAAAGGCTTTCCAGATGGTTGGTGCGTTTTACAGACTATATTGATGACAACTTTTAAAACGAATGAAATGAATGAACTGACTAAGAAACTTCAACAGGTGATGGTTCCCAAAGCGGCACTGATTGCTTACGAATACAGTGATGGCCGCTATGGACACGGGACATATTATCTCGAACTGCATCCGATCAACGACAGAGGCCGGATGGAGGCTGCCGTCCCCGTTACGTATGAATTTATGGACTCCCTTGTGGAATACTATACGGATAACCGGCAGGATGTACCGCATGGGAAAATCCCCGCCAATATGCTGTGGTGCGATACACGCAAGGGACACGAGAGGTACATCTGGTACAATCCTCCGGGAAAACGGCAGATGTTCTTTTCCGAAAGGCTGAATATTCCGGACGGGACATTCCATGTACCCGGTGTCATTTACAGGGTTTCCGGTGACAGACTGGAAATTTTTGCCTATAAGGGAGAAGCACCGGCAGAAGACAGCCCGCTTTTCCTTGCCCCGTTTTTCAATGTAACGGGAAGCAGTGTCTGTCTGGGAAATGCCTCGTTGACTCCTCCGGAAAACATGACTTTCTCAAAACTCCTTGAGTATTGGGAAAAACGCTTCTGGCTCAGTGAATTTTCCCATTTGGGAGGAAGCAGGAATCCCACCGAAAGCAATCTGGTTTCGGTGACGGAAAAGGCACGGACCAATCCGTTTGACTATAACGAATTGAAACCTATGGACAAACAACTTAAAGACTTATTGGTATGAAAAAGATTCATTATACAGACAGATACCTGCTCAATCCCCACCATCCCGTAACCGTTTTCATAATCGGTGCGGGCGGAACCGGATCGCAGGTGGCCACCAATCTGGCAAGGATGAGTATCGCATTGCAGGCACTCGGACATCCGGGCCTGCACGTGACGGTTTTTGACCCCGATACTGTCACGGAAGCGAACATCGGACGCCAGTTGTTCAGCGAATCCGAGCTCGGACTGAACAAGGCGGTGGCACTTGTAACCCGTATCAACCGCTTTTTCGGCTTTTCATGGGAGGCAAAAGGGCAATGCTATCCGTCAGGAACATCAGATTCCGTTTTGGCGAATATCATCATCACCTGCACGGACACCACCCGTTCACGGACCGGTCTGTGGCGTTTTTTGAAAAAGCATAGGGAACGTTCATACGATGACGAGAAATCACCGATATACTGGATGGATTTCGGCAATGCCCAGACCACCGGACAAGTACTGATAGGAAATGTCAAAAGCAAGATACCGCAGCCCTCCTCCACTGAATACCTGCCTATACCCAAGATGAACGTCATAACGGAGGAAGTTCCTTATTCCACCATCAGGGAGAAGGATTCGGGACCGAGCTGTTCGCTGACGGAGGCATTGCAAAAGCAGGATCTCTTCATCAATTCCATGTTGGCACAAATCGGATGCGACGTCCTGTGGCGCATGCTCAGGGAAGGAAGAACGTTCTACCGGGGAGCCTATCTCAATCTTGACACGTTACGGGTAAACCCCATCCCGGTATAGAACACAAACGTCAGTTTCTCCTGATACATAAAACGATGTATAGGAGAAACTGACGTTTTGGAACACTCCTGCCATGCGGTTTAATATTTCAGCCGTACGGCATTTGACACTCCCTTTTCCGTCATGACCAGCTCATACCGGTCCAACTTTTCATAAAGTTTGCCCAATGTCTTGCATCCATATCTCCTGACCTTGAATTTGGGCATCATTTTTTTCAATGCACCGCCGATCAGTGAAAGGGAAACCTCTTCTTTGCCGTCAGCCGCCTGCTCAAAAGCCTTGTCGAAATACTCCATATCCCTTCGGATAAAGAATTCGGGAGTGTTCTCCTCTGCCTTGCTTTCCTTCCGGTCGGCATACAGGAATACGGAACAGGACCGTACCAATGACACCGGGGTCTTTCCTTCCCCATATCCCAGCACTTTCACCCCGGCTTCCCGTATCCGTTGGGCAAGCAGGCTGTAATCACCGTCACTGGCCACCAGGCAGAAACAGTCCACCTGCCCGTCCCGAAGAATATCCATCGCATCTATGACCAGTGCAATGTCCGTCGTGTTCTTTCCGGGAACATGGGAGGAAGCTTGTACAAGCCTGAATCCATGCTCCCTGGCACTTTCCTTCCATGCGGAAAGCGCTTTCCTCGTCCAGTCTCCATAAATTCGTCTCACAACGGCATCCCCGTAACGGGAAACAAAGCCCATTATATCTTCCATCCTCTCAAAGGATGCGTTATCCCCGTCAATAAGGACTGCAACGGTATATCTTGAATTGGCATTTGTCTTCATAACAACTGTTTATGAAACAAAGTTAGCATAACTTTCCCATGTTGGTATTCCCGCCCTTATCTTTTTTCCCACGTTTCTGTAAAAACTCCTGTATTTCCGAGCTTCTGTAGAAGTTTTTCCCGTTATCGTCCGTCTGGTAATAACGAATCAGCCCTTTTTCCCTGTAACGGGCGACTGTCCGCAATGACACGTTTAGCAGTTTGGCAATGTCATAGTTGTCCAAAAGCTCGTCTCCGTTCAGGCAGTCCTTCACGCGTCCCATCCTGTCCAGTTTCTTTTCTATACGGTCAAAACCTTCCACTATGGTCATTATCATTTTTTCAAGCACTTCATTGTCTATATACATCATGGCAATTTTCTCCTGTCTTTTTAAAGGTTATTACTGGAATACCCTTTTCTTGTGCGCACTTTCAAGAGTATATGCCATGTTCAATGAAAAATGTATGCCACATTATCCGTTTATATTGGATAAGAAATTGTATAACACTGCAAATCAATAAAATACAGATATAAAAAATAGTATAGGGGAAATTGAAATGTAAAAATTCGAGGTGTAAAATTGTAAAATCCGAATGTAAACTTTACAATTTACAGGTCGTCAGACCTTCTCCAGATCAGGACTGATAGATGGCGTTTCCATACCAGGCGTTTTACTTTTGCCGGCGAAGGCATCTGAAAGGTACGGGCAAGAAATACAGCACCTTCCACTTTGGCACCGGCCCTTTCCAAATTATGGGCGTATTCCATCAGGCTGGATCCGCTGGTCAGCAAATCATCGACAATCACCACGCGCTTTCCGTACAGATCGTTTGACATCATATAGTTGGCGGTATTTATTTCAGAGCGTTTTTTCTGAGGCGTGTTTACACTCCCTGCTTTCCGTAATGCATATTAAATCCAGTCCTGAACGGACATAGCCATGCGTTTCCAGAAAACTGGCAATACCTGAGAAACGTCTGTAATAGCGGTCTGATGTGCTGCACGGCATAAACATGGCAGTAATATCCTCATCAGTGGAAAGAAGCAGGAATGCTTGTGAAAAATATTCCGTACAGCTGTCTTTTCCATCCTTGAAATCATATACTTTTTGCACGAATGCCAACTGGTCATCACAAAGCCAGCTTTCAAAGCGTTTGGGAAAATAATAGCCGGCAAACACGCAGCGAATGTTCCCGAATGAGAACAATCGCAACGGACGGACTTTATCAAACAACTCAGGACAAGTCAGCGCATATAGCAGCGGTGCATGAGGATTTCCTGCTATGATGGCTTGACGTAGCGGTTTCTCCCTGTCTTCCCGCTCATCGTAGGCTGCTGCATATTGGCATAGCACCTTGCCGCACTTTTTCCTCCAGTATTGTCCGTATATCCAGAGAACGATAGCCGCTAGTAATAATGTTGCATTGATTATCAGTTCCATATTTCCTGTTTTTTTTATTTTCGGACAGATTGCCCGGGATAAAAATACTGTTTTTCCGGTAAAGAAACAGACTTTTAGCCATTCTTTTACTTTGCTTCCCCAAACAGAGCGGTCTCTGACATCTGATGACATCTGATGCCGTTTGATGACATCCTTTTGCCCACGACTTTTACTTCCCGTATTTTCGTGCCGGACAAAAAAAGCAGAGTTTATGGAGTTTGTATGTATCGAAGCTAAGGCATTCATGGAAATGAATGAGGCTTTGGAAGCCGTTGAAAAGAAAATGCGTGAAACATGCGGAGGAGGCATCTGTAGTATGGATGACTGGATTGATAACCAGGAAGCGTGTATGCTTATGAATGTCTCGCCCCGAAAGCTGTTGCAACTTCGGAGAAGCAGGATTATCCCTTACAGCCATATAGACCGCAAGGTATATTACAGGCGTCAGGATATTATACGTTATTTGGAAAACAGTATTCACCATGTAACCCCCGAATCCTTATGACTCAATTCATACTGACTAAAGAAAGCCCTGAGATTATACGTTTTTTTCGGAACATAAGCACCCTGTCCAAAAATGCTGGATGATCAGGAAAAAAAGCCTTCGTCCGGTCTTGAACGGAGAGCGTTACATTACCGACAGCGAGTTGGCGGAGAAATTGAAGCTGACACGAAGGACGCTGGCTGATTACAGAATGAACGGCAGGTTGCCCTATTACAAAGTAGGAGGCAAATTATTATATAAGGAAAAGGACATTCTTGTTCTGTTGGAAAAAAACAGGGTGGAAACATTTGATCATTGGTAATACCCGTTTCCAAGTATCACGACATAAACATAAGAAAGTCATGGAAACGATAAAAAGAGAGGGTTTCATGGCTTTCTTATTACAGAACCGGCAGATTATAAGTTTTTTTTATTTTGGAATCATATATCGGTCAGCATTTCTATTTCTTACATGTAAAGGTAGCCTTTTGCTTCTGATGCGCAAGGCGGTCCTTCGGACTGGTTGGCTGAAAAAAATCATCCTCGCTTCGCTGCGGTATTTTTTTCGCCAAGCCTTGCACTATCAGAGCAAAAGACAAATGTCTGACATGTAAGAGATAGAAATACCGGCTTTGCCAAAGCCGGAAATGTTTAATCACGAAATAAGAAAATTATGATTCAGACAACAAACAAGTATAGCAAAGAAACTTTCATCCGCCTGAACTACTGGTATGATCGGATACACGGACTTGTACAGGAAGATATAGATAAAGTGAATACCATGGTGGAACACATCGAAAAGACACGCTCCGACCGGTATCCACGGACAGGAGACAACCTGTTCTTTGTTTCCGGTTATGGTGAGCGTTCCCGGATGTTCTTTATAGATGCCGTATATGGAGATAACATTATACTCCGGGATTTTTCCCGTGTTCCATTCGTGTCCCGTGACAAAGAGGGTATCAAATGCGATATGCATGGCGGTGAGTGTCTGTTGGTAAAGGCGGGCGATGTAAGGTTCAAGGCATGGACTACCGGCCGTTTCAAGCATTGGGGCCATTACGGGGCATGTGAGAGCGGGGAGGTTTACTACGATGCGAAAGTCGGTTTGTGGGAGTGTACTGCATCCGAACAGCCGGAAAGCCGGGAATGGTTCAAAATCCATATCCGCAAAAACACCCGGTCGGGCGAGGATATGTACGTCGGAGAAATATCCTGTAAGGATGAGGATGGACTCAAACAGTTTGTCAACGATCATGAAGGTACCATATTCGCAGAAGAGGATTCTCAGGAAATGGTCATGCTGTGTTTCAGGCATTCCGACATGAGGATTTCCCCGGAAGAATGGGAAAAGATGGATTGTCCGGTATCCATGCGTGAGATATACGGACAGATGCAGGAAGTAAAGATTGTAAAAGACCATAAAACGCATCTGACCACATTCTACTATTAACATAGTATCACCACATGAAAACACCACTTGTTTTCTTCTGCCACATATGACAGGAAGGAAACAAGGGTATATCATAAGGCAGTCTTTTCAAAACTTCTATTAGATATGGAGCAGATTGTTCTTCCCGCACAAATATTCATTCAGATCCTTATATCCGGAATATTCATGCGAAAGATCGCATATACGGATTCCGTATTTGTCCTTTAATGCCTGCACCGCATTTTTCCCGGCGGTATCATTATCCAGACAGCAACGGATGCCGTCATATTGTGAGAGGAAAGAAAAAGCCTTCTGTAAGTTACTGACAGAATTCAACACTATATAATCCCCCTCTTCCAAAGATGGAAAAGCCAGTCTGAAAGACAGAAAATCCATAAACCCCTCAAAAATATAGCAAATCCTGCTTTCCGGCGTGCTAATGATGCGACTGATGTCTTTGGGAGCAATACAAGCCTTGAAATACCTGTTCCTGATTTCGTACCCTCCGGAAATATTAGGGAAAGCGATGGCAAAATAATTCTTCCCATTCCGTTTAAAATGGGCTTCCCTGCATATTTTTCGGGCAGTTTCCAAATCGATGCACCGTTCCTTCAGATAAGTAAGCAGTATCCGGTTGGCAAGAGGAATGATTTTCAGATCTTGAAAGGCGGGATATGCCTTTTCAAACGGACAGGAAACAGTAACCGGTTTCAGTACGGCTCTTTTATTCTCAATACACTGTAATACATAACCTATATCTTGTGTCCGATAAATCTCCTTGGCCAACGTTATAATATCCCCTCCCTTCCCCAGACCGAAATCATACCACAGTTCCTTATGGAGGTCAACCTTGAAAGAGGCTTCCTTTTCCGTCCTGAAGGGCGATTTGTACCATACGCTGTTCCCACGCTGTATTACCGGTTCGTATCCGAATCCGGCTAAAAAATCAACAAGCCTGATGTTCTTTGCTTCTTGTATGTTCATGGCATCTCATTTTCAAGGGTTAGTTCACTATTAATACACGACAAAGAACCGCTTTATACCCGAAACATAAAAAGCAATGTCATCAGATGTCATTAAAAGTCATCAGATGACATCCTGTATATCCTTTTTACATGAATGGCTCAAAAAAACTTTTCTGTTTTGGTATGCACACCTCCTTCATGCAGCAATGCCGCAAGTATGATAAAGGCATGAATTATAAGTAAAACAAAACTGTACAAAATAATATTTATGGAGAAGTTATGACATTCTGAATAGTATCTGTATATTTGTAGAATCCAATAACACATAATATATTTGAATGGTATAATCTGTAGACATTATATCGAATAAGGTTTTAGGATATTGATAACCAATAGCCCTGTTTCTTTTCTGTATAAACTCTATATTTTAATACAATGGAAATTTAAAAACTGTTGACTGCCGCTTTACTATAAACTATTAATTTAAAAAAGTATTTATGAACAACATGAAAGATTTGATTGCGTTATTTGACAACCACAAGATTTATGATACGGATATATGGACAAATTTCCTTATTCTATTGGTGTTTACAGATTTGTATTTAGGTGTGTGTTGTCCCCAAAAAGAACCTGGAATTACGTTTCAGGATTTAACTCTAATAAACCTGATTCCATTCGTAATATTAGGTATTGTCTGTATTTGGACTGTGAAATTTTTTTACTTGTATCCTCTTTGCATTATGTACACTAGCAGTACCCTTAATTGGGAAATATATTTTTCTATTTAATAATGAAGAAGTTTCGATATTTACGTTGAAAGAATATGCAATGAAAACCAATAATACTGTGATTGCACAAATTGTAAGCGATATAGAGATACAAAAATCAAGAAAGGTAAAGAGTGCTTTAGGAAAGGTGGGAGCTATAATCTTATGTTTAGTAGATCTCTTTGCAGGTGCCTTCATGCCCAAGTCAGTTCCAAACTTTTTGGCGCCTAGTGAAATAGTCGTCATTTGTATTTTTGCTCTTTTAGTGCTTTTGGTTTATTCATGCAAAATAAAGATTCAAGGGGTATATCTTTCTAATGATTTGCGAAGCAAAATTTCCAACTTTAAAGTCAACACCCCAAACAATAAATAAATTCTTAATGCATTTGATTTAGCACATGTTTTTATTTTTTTCTCTTGTTGAAAACTATAATTAAAAGGAATGAAAATATTTGCAGAAATCGACCTGTGTATTATATTTGCAGTGTCAAAGAGACAAATTTTGTCAGATTAGTAAAGAAAAACAATGAATTTAGCGTAAGGCCAATTCAATGGTTTTCATAAAAGATAAAGCAAAAAATGTGCAGTCACTCAAGGAGTTAGAATAAACCGAAGCAAAAGGTTCGATTCCTGGTGGCACCACCAAAGTAAGTTTTTCACTTTAAAGCAGTTACAGTAAAATGTAACTGCTTTTTTTTATGCTTTAAGCCCTCGTTTACAGGGCAGTAGACAAATAGTAGAGATGAAGACTTACCCGATAATTATGGGGAAAGGTTGTCCAAGGATCCTTGTCCGGTTTCAAAAAAGCTGTATTTTTCCCTACCATAGTATCTGGAATCTTGATACAAGTTCTGCCGGATCCTGCACCAAGTTCTGTGAAATCTTGTGCCAAGTTCTGCTTCACGCTCTCACTATTTCAGTCAAAAGATTCAATATTTACTTTCAGAAATAGTGAAGAAAAAATATAGAAAAAGACCTAACATCCAAAAGTCTTTATGACTTTGAGCAACCTATAAAACACGACAAGGTATAAAAAAGACACAATACAAACATTGCATATTTGTACTATCAGAAACCTATTTGAGACATCGCCCAAAGTTCATTGACAGAAACACTCTTTTCATAACTAAAATGCGCATAATTCAGCATGATACGCGTTTTCGGCGTTATATAATAAGCGCCTCCCACTGTATAAATCATTTCTGAATCAGAAACTGCCGTATCAGCTTCATAGCGTTCCAATTTTGCCACAACCGCCAATCGGGAGGGAATGGCAAACCAATATCCTAAAGCATAAAAAAACTCTG
>ENA-OPZJ01000004-OPZJ01000004.1-human-gut-metagenome-genome-assembly--contig:-NODE-4-length-18820-cov-0.841277_pt1 | contig 18820 bp, 19 predicted proteins | sample MGYA00242482_ERZ504501 | MGnify/ENA primary metagenome ERZ504501 (study PRJEB26092, sample SAMD00036291) | human gut metagenome | host: Homo sapiens | study: EMG produced TPA metagenomics assembly of the...
GCAAAACCATGAATGCCGTCAGACCGATGACCGTGGCAAATGACCGTTTCCCGGCTTCCGCAACTTCTTCTTCCTGTCTTTTCAATTCCGCTTGTACCGTTCCGTCCATATTCTCAATCATCTGCCGCAACTGCACGTTCAGCCTTCTGTTCATCCCATCCAAGCTGTCCGTCCGTTCTGCCAGCTTCCGGGCATACGCCTGCTGTCTGCCCACCACGCTCCGGTTAAGTTCATGAAGCATGGAGGCGGCAGAAGGAGAATCCGCCTTGTGGCGTTTTGCGAACAACCTCTTCAGGAATCCCCCTTTGGGGGCATTTTCCCGTTCACTCTGTCTGGCAATGGCCGGAATCTGCGCTGCAATTTCCCGGTCGGCTTCCTCCTGCCTGTGTACCCAATATATGATTTCCCGCATATACCGTTCTTTGGCTCTCCACAAATTACGGATGCTGTCTGTATGTGAGCCGGAAGAGGAGTACCTCAAGCTACACAACAGGCTGTCAATGTGCCGTCTCCGCTTCTGAAATAATAAAAAATCCTGCTCACTCCACTCCATAAAGGTTTCACAGAAGAAAGAAAGCCTGAGCATTTTCACGTATATATCATTTATCTCATGCTTTTTCCGGTTAATCATCCGTACTTCCATTTCCCTGGCCTTAGTCTCTTTCCATTCGCAGATGCCAACGTAAATAATACCACTTATGACTACAATCTTGGCCATATATCCTACCGCTATTTTGGCGAGAAGCGGTTGCAGGCGCAAAGATTTCAACAATTTATTCCTACTTTCCAATTATTCACTTTTTAATTCATTATATTCTATTAAAATTATTTGCAAAATAAACCGACCAGTCGGTTTATTTTGCAAAGATAAGCCTTTTCCAAGAATAATGAAAAAAAACAGGTTCCAGCAAGTAAAGTTTTATCATTTATCAGTCTAAAAGACAACGGAATGAACTGAAAGGGAGGAAAAGGAAAGGAATGCGAGCCTAAATTTCCGAGAACATCCCCAAGAAAGTCTTACCAATAGAAGTGTTCAATGCCTGTCTGCTGAACGCCTTGGCATCCTTCAAACTTATTTTATGACCATAAGCCACATTGGAAAGAAAGTCCTGTTCCCGGATAAGGAGTTGCTGATACATTTGTGGAAATTCGTCCATATATTCATGGGCGGAGGAAACAAACTGCATATAACATATCAGGAGATTGCCATTCAGATGTTCGGGAAAACTGTTTATCACCCGTTCTATCGGATTTCTGTATTGCCTTAAAAACTCATTCCAATCCTTGTCAGCCAAAGAATACATTTCACAAGAAATCTGCGAGTCGGGGAAAAAACGCATCCTGACAACCGCATCAATCAGTTTCTTTTTGGAAGGAAAGTAGTGTATGACAGCCCCTTTGGATTTATGCACGGCAACAGCCACATCACAGAATGAGGTCTGCTTCATTCCTTTTGTGATGAATAACCTGTATGCCTCCTCTATAATCCGCTGTTTCAAATTCGGGTCCATCCTACTGCCTATATTATAAAAAATAGCACAGACGCAATCAACATCCAAACATGGTAGTGGAATACCTAGAGACGAAGCTGACGCGCCTGTGCTATATATTTTAATATAGCGCAAGCTGTCATATTCCATCTTGTCTCTTTGAAATTTTCCACTTTTCGTTTGGAAGATGATATATGATACTATACTATGTCGTTTTACAGCGCAAAAATACGTTATTTATCGTTTATTTCCAAATTTATACGACACTTAATAGCACTGTTCCATAAGAAAAGCGTCCGCTTTCAGGGACAAGCAGCAGTATTTTTTTCTCCCGGCATGAGCTTATGTGTCTTCCAGAATTGATCCAGAATCGCAAATATGGCTGCTGAAGCAATATTTCCGACTTCCGGCAAATTAGTGAACCATTTGCTCTTGTCGATTCCAATCCCCACTTGTTCAAGCTCATTTATTATTTTATCATAAAAAAACATGGAAGAAACGTGAGGAAGAACATAGGAAATTGTATCCGGCAATACATTATGTTTCTCAAGACAATACTTAATGTGCTTAGCCCAATATCGTACAGCATAGTTTCCCAGCAGTTTTACATCTTGTTTTACAACAAACAGTGAACGGTCTATCCTTTCCTGACTGCTGAATGATTTCCAGCTTTTCAACTCCCCGTCATCTTTACTCTCTGCTCCCATAAACATACACGTGGGCAATTCATTCGCAAATGAAGTCATTTCCACCCACTCAACTTTTAAAGTCTTTTCCTTACCCGGTTGATTCTGAAGCAATACAGCACTGGCGCCATCGCTCAACATAAAACGCAAAAAATCTTTCTCCAGTGCCATATAGGGCTGTGTTCCTATATCGGCACATTTTTCATATTCAATATCATAGTTCTTTGAAAGCAGTGTAGCCGAAGTCAATTCTGAAGTACTACATATCGCATTCTTTTTTTTCTCCTGATAAAATACCCCCAAAAGGCGGTTTTAAATGCCTGAAGGCATGACAAGCAGATACCTGAAGCAGAAAAGATTTCCATCGGCTTGTTTTTCAGCAATCCGTGAACCATAGAAGCATGGGACGGAAGCATCTGATCCGGACTTGAGGTTGCACATGCCAACAATTCAATATCCGACTCCGAAACAGAAGAATCCTGTAACAGCTTCCGTATTGAATCAGCCGCCATTTCCGCATTTGTATGCGTTATTTCCTGTCTTTTTGTGAGTGCATAATAACGTTGTTTGATACCATTCTGCTTTAAGATGACAGGCTTAACTCTTGAATGTTTTCCTGCAATCAATCCTAAAAACTCTTCCATGTCCTCATTAGAGACCGGTTTATTAGGGAAATAACAAGATGTTCCCGTAATAAAAACATCATTTTTCATTTTCTTACTTGTTTTTAATTAGAAAATATATAAAGTACAATTGTTCTCTTAAGGAATTCACATCCAATCCATTTCTTAATGCATCCTGATATGATTTACCCAAGAAAATCAATCTGATTTGTTGAACAAGCAAATCTGTATTGCAAGAGCTGCGTATCTCACCGTCCTTTTGTGCTTTGACAACAACCTGTCTTAACTGCGCCATCTCATTTTTTTTCAATCTCACTCAGCATCTGGTGAAATCCGGGATAATATTTTTCAGCCTGCAAAATCAGACTCATATACGCACGCGTACCATTAATATTAGCTTCCGGCATGACAAACTGAGAAAGTCTATCCATTGCTTTTGCAATGTTGTCAACATATTGATTGAAGTATTCGAATAAAGACAAACCTGACAGATTATCTGACGCATGTTTTACCCGCTGCACGTCTAAAATATAAACGTTGATGACATCTATAAACAATTCCTGTTTTGTCGGATAATGATAAGAAGTACAGCCTCTTGACAGATTAAGGCTTTTCTCTATATCCTTTAGGGGGACCATGCTGTAATCTTTTGTCAGAAACTGTTTGAATGCAGTCTCCCTTATTAAAGCTTTTGTTTCTGAACCTTTTGTTCCTTTCATGATAATCTTTTTTAGTATCACACAAAAGTAGTTTTTTTAGATGAAAATACATTTGGTTTTTAATATTATTAAATATGTATGCATTTTCAGATAAACTAAATGAACCAAAGGCTTTTATAAATCAATAAACACTTTCATGATACCTTATCGCAACATATTTTTATCCATAATTTCCTGTACCATCATAATTTTGGCTATATTTGTTTTCAAATAAGCCGATTAGTCGGTTTGTTCGGCATAGAGGAACCCAAACAGAAAGTGGAATTTCAAAACAGAGATGTTCCTCTATGTCTTTGTTATTCCATCTTCCGGCAACCGGATTCTATCCCTGTTCCACCATATCCCTAAAAAATACCGACCGGATGGTATTTTTTTACGGCAAAAGTATAAATATATACCATAAAAACAAAGGGAAAGGCCAATTATGCATTCTATCGGCAAAGAAATGCCTATGAAATATACATAATCCGCTTTTCCCTATGAGAAACATTATGTTACCGGCTTATCTTGAAGGCATCTTCATCTTAACCTGTACTCCCTGTGAGTTTAAAACACGAACCGGTGTTTTTTTCTCCGGCTTTCAAATAGAACAGAAGATAATCTTTCGCACGCTGGGACTCGAAGAGACCTTTTTCACGGTATTCGGCAATCCACTTTTGGATCATCGGAATCTGCCAGCGGTTCATCAAAATATAGTAGCCGAAATAATACTCCAAATCGCTCAGGAAAATATTGAGTTTCAGGTAATCCCACCAGAACTGTTCTTTCTTTTTGCTTTTGGCATTGAGTATGATAACCTGATGTTCATAAGTGTCACGAGGATTTTCCCAATCCTGTTGCGAAACAAATACATCGGGAACCACATTATCGGCATGGTCTTTTGCCGGAATGAAGTGAGACAAGGATTCGATGGAATCCTTTATCTTTTCATATAAGGATGGTTCGTACTCTTTGTTGTACAGTATAACATCCCGCAAACGGGTGGAAGTGAGATGGGTCACCACGGAACGTCCTATCATACAGTGATCCGGAACAGTCATTACCGATGCCAGCCTTTTCATGAATCTGATTTCCGCTTTTGCCTGTTCTTCCTTATCCGATTTTTTGAAAGGATAATCTGACCAAGCAATCTTCCGCATTCCCCGATGCAGGTCCGTAAGCTGCAAGCCCGCATAAGCGCAGAAAATAGAAGCACGAATAATCTTGAAGATAGGGGTACGGTCACTCTCGTGTGCCACGTAAGGCAGATTTTCCACTCCAAAAAGCATTTCATTTTCCGCTATCAAGTCGGCAGAGATTGTCTTGCCTTCTTCCAACCGTCCCTTAATCTTGAAATTACGTTTTTGATATCCCCAGGTGTGAACAGGCCGCGTAGCTATCAGCGTCACACAATAATTGCCATTTTGCGGCGTGAAATCTACATTTTGCGGCGTTGCATTGAGCATCAGTTCGTTCAGCAACTTAATCTTTTGGGTATAGTCCATAAACTATTGGTTTTAAGTGAAACATTTTGTTAACAGTGCAAATGTAGGCATCAAGTTTCGTACCGGAGTTCCGTTTTTCGCCGAAAATCACTGCAACCTCAATAATATATTCTATTTTCATTCGAGCAAACACTTTCCGTTCGGCAACAAACCGATTAACGGGTCTGTTTTTGCAAATATATCTTTTTCCTTTTAAACAAGAGGAAAATACAGGATTTATTTTTCAGAAAACAATACATAAACAGGCTATGCAATCAATCCGCAATAAAAAGGGAGCATAAAAGAACGGTGGCAAAGGATACCAGAATCTGACGGGAGACTATAAGAACGAGATTTCCGTATCCGGCAATACATCGGAAATATTTTCAACCGGATTGATGGAAATTTTAGCGGCATGTAACCAAGACAACTTTTGCTTTAGTTTTTGCATCCAAATACTCATACGAACCTTATGTCCTTTTTCATCTGCCACATCCAGTTCTATACAGGCAATAATGACTATCTTTTTCTGCCCGTCAAGCAGCAACCGGTTAATCCGGGTGAAAAAATCTTCATCGTTGGTTGAGAAACGTGCCGCATTGGTTGCCGTAGCAATTGTGTCCCTGACTTTGACTGCAATCCTGCGCATCAACTCGTCGCCTTTTGCCTGAAAAACTTCCTGAGTCTCCGCATCGTGCGTATGCCCCCTGTAATTCTTCACCTCGACCAGAAACAGCTGTCTGTTATCGTGAATGCCCAAGAAGTCCACCGCCTTGGTAGGTTGCAAGGCATTGCTTACCTTTTTGTGTGCCAAATGTTCATCGTACTTGACTACAGCCCATTGGGGAGAGCTGAACTTGAAGCTTATACCGCTTTCCTGAAAATTACTCATATCTGTTGATGAATTGCTGTTCCAAATCGTAAAAAGCCGCATATTCCTCCAATATCGGATTGTTCTGTATGCCTGCCAAGGTGTCGCTTTCCTCTACCATGATTCCCTTATCTTCCTTTTTCAAGCCGAAGAACTTGACGGATATGTTCGTGTGCTCCTTGTATTCGGAATAGAGAGAAAGCGTATGTGTAAGCAGGTAGTCGTGAGTGGCAACGAAAATCTGCAAGCCGCATTTCTGAAGCATACGGATAAACTTTGCCACGACTTTCACAAGAGCCGGATTCAGGTTGGCTTCGGGCTCGTCCCAGAACAGGATGGTGTCCGCATTGATTTCCCCATTCAGTATGAGGTACAAGATGGAAGCCAGCTTGCGGAGTCCTTCCGCCACCAAGTGCGCTTCCATGTTCCCTTTTTCTGTCTGTATATAGAAACGTCCGTTCATCTGCAAGACCTTGAACTGCAATTCCTGCTCCAGCAACTCGATAGCCGGTTTCAACGGATTGTCTTCCGACTCACGCAATATGGGGAGTGACAACGCGTGTGCCAGGTTGATATACGTTTGGTCAAATGAGATTTCACGTTTACTGCTCAAACCGATAAAGCCTTCGAACAAAGAGAACATCTCACGTGGGGGAATATAGATAAAGTGGCGGTCGTCCCACTTTTCGTCCGTTTCTAATTTTACAGTTGTTTTGGATGTGGATGAGAAGCTGTATTGCAACAGTTTGCCGTCTATCGTGACTGTAATGTTTGCCCTGCCTGAAGGCACTCCCTTGTTGACCAGGTTGCCTATGACATCCGGCTTGAAATAAAATATCATGTCTTCCGCCAAGATATACTCAAACTGTTCCTTGGAAGCTGAGTTCTTGCCGAGGAAGTCATGGCGTGCCTGCAAAGTTGCCGCCAAGCATTTGAGAACGTGCGTCTTGCCCGTACCATTCTTGCCAATAAGGACGTTTATCCCTTTGGTGAAATCAAACCGGGTATTTGCAAAGCCTGTAAAATCAGTTAATAATATGCTGTTAATCATTGAATATGTTTCATTTATACTAAGTAACTACAAAGGTAATTTAAAAAACGGAAGCGACAAACCCGGTTTTAAAAAAGTTATGATTATTAGGCTTATGTTTTAGAACTATCAATGATTTGCCGATAGCACCGGAAGCCCGTATCATAGACGAAGCGAAACGGTGCAAGAGTACATTGGCACATGCCATCTGTAATCCGTTTTGGGATGATGCACCCCAACAGGAACCGAATGCGCATTATCCGGCAGATAAAGCGGATGTGTCCGGCAGTTCAGTTGCCGAAGCCACCACCCGTGTGGCCTGTCTTCTGTCGTTTATACGCTCCTTGTATGAGAAGCATCCGGTTGTTGTAACCAAAGACGGAGTTGCTGGGAATATATGGAAGGAGAAGCAATTGTATTCCATCTTGTTTGAAAGGGGAGAATTGCCTCTCGAGAAGTATATCACGACCCGTTTCAGCGGAGGGAAACTTGATCCAGCCTTATAGATGACACTCATGGATTTTCCCTTATTGACAATGAGAACCAAAACGAGTTTATTGATTCGTTCCGCAAATTTGAAGAATTGGATTGGACTGCCGTTGCAACGGACGATGGGTTAGACTACAAAACCTATAATAAGAATAGGAGAAGTAAGCATTACTTTTCAGATGACCTATGGAAGAAAGGCATTAAGAAATTCAGAATCACTCAGCGGAACAGGTGTTTCGGCTATGTGGAGAATGGTGTTTTTTTATGTGTTGAGGTTTGATTTGGACCATGAGTTGAGCGATGTGGGGTGATGCTTTGTACAGTCTTGGTGTTATTTTTAATAAGGATAGTAGGCTGTCCAAAAACTTATATCCTGTTATGTGCATTATGCTATGATAAAAGTTCTTGGACAGCTTGATTATACCTTTTCTATTTTAAGTCCTTTTACTAATTAACAAACAATCGTAGATTTATAAAGATTGGCATCTTACTTATTTTCATATACTTTCAGAGGAAAATTTAAGGATTACAAATCCTAATACGCATAATCGGCTGATTATAAATCCGCTGGGAGGATAACATATTTTGCTTTACTTTTTAGTAGTTTGTCTCTACGACAATTCCATTTCCAATAAATTGATATATCGTTTTTCCTCATTTCTTAGTATTATCCCAAATGCATCAAATGCATTCGATTTAAGGAATTGTATATCAACACTATTCCCATTTAATAATGTTATTTTGTTATTTTCGTCAAAATGAAACTCATCTTCAAAATCTATACTGGAATTAGCCCAAATAAAAACTTCGAACAAATGACCTTCTCTTTTATATTTTTTTATTTTTGATTTTTGGAAATATTCTACTTTTTCAATTAATAATGGAGTGTATCCATATAGTTCTTCATCAAATAAGACAATCTTTTCATTGTATCCTTGCCTTTTTGCATAAACCCTTAAAGGTGATTTATCCGTACTTGCAATTGAACCATCTTCGCATAATACCCCTTCAAAATAAACAGAAAATAAAGAGCAATCATCTATAGATAATTGTCCCTTCCAGGATAAATCACTAAACCAATTTTGGTATTTGAAACCAGGAAGATTGTCTATCTCTTTTGTATATTTCTTTAAATAAATAGGTGCATCCATAATCAATGAACTTTTTTTAATCAAATCATCCATTTGAGTTTTTATTTTATCAGCATCATAAGGTTTTTTTTATAACAATAACCTCGCCTTGCATTTTAGGAGGTAATTGCCCTTGAGCAACAACATTCCTAGCACTTAACTCATTTAATTTTGCTTCCGTTTTCATATCATAGTCAGAGGCTATTTCAATAGCATGAACTCTACCATATTTGTCAATAGCAGTCACGTCAGGACTTCTTTTGGGTGTCGTTGATATCCCAGTAATAGCCTCATAAGACCTATTTAAATGAATTTCAGTAAATTCTCCAGACATAGCTAGTTTGTCAGCTATTTCTTCTGACAATTGAGCATGCCCAGGACCAGTTGTTTGCCCTTTTCCAAAAATTGAAATCCCATTCACTTTTCTTTCTGGAGCTAATCCTAAAACATCAGTCCAATTATTTATATTTTTTACATATGCATAAAGTGTCGGGTTATTTCCTGTCAAACCTATTGGATCTTGACTAATATAGTTTCCAATACTGCTATCGTAGAAACGGAATCGATTATAATATAATCCTGTTTCTTCATCCTCATATTGTCCTTGAAATCTGAATGGACAATCACTCAAAGAACGCCCCTCAAAGGAAGTTACTTTTCCATAAACATCCAATGTACAATCCCAAGTCTTATTCCCATGTTCGTCGAACATCTGGAAGGGTGTACCCAAATAGTCGGACACTATGGAGTATTGCTTGCCGTCCTGTATCTTCGCCGTTGGCACAAACGTGCCTACTTCGAACACCCAGGTGGTAACATATTCTGCCAGTTCTTTTGGAAGGGTGCCTGCTTCGTTCGATTGTAAGCCAACGGCTTTATAGCTCCACTCATGTATAGGTACGTTTCCGTCCCATACCCAGCGTGTAACCTTTCCGAAATACTGCTTGGCGGTGCGTCGTCCCAATGCATCGTAACGGAACTCCACCGGTCTTCCGTCCGGTCGTATGACCTTCTTCAGCATTCCGTTGGAAGCCCACTCGTAGAGCCATCCCGTACCTGTAGCCAGACAGCGGATGCCACGTTCCTTCTCCATGCGCTTCCGGTCGTACCTTACGCCCGTTTCCTGCAACCGCTTGAACTCACGGAAAATGAGGTTTCCCTCATCGTCGTAGTGGTAGAAACAATCCGGGTCCTCCAAAAGTTTTCCACCGGCACCGTATTTGCGGTCCTTTCTGTCCGAAGTCCCGAAGAGGTTACCCACGAAGTCCGGCACGCGGTAAATCACGTCCGTTTCCGAGCCTTGGGTGGTTTCCTGCCGGATAAGGAAGTCGAAACGGTCGTAGTCGTAGCGCATGACCATTCCGGTCAGCTCGTTCTCCTTGGAAAGCAGTCGGTTGGCAATGCCCCACCCATAGCGATACGCTCCACGTTCGATGCCGCCCGACCGTACCGACTTGCGCACCTCGCGCCCGAAACCGTCGCGCTCGGTGCAGACTGTTACGCCACCGGAGAAGGTGCGCTGCACCTCCAACCCCGTGTTGTCACGCACCCATGATGCCTGCCAGCCTTCGCCCGCCTGCATGGTCTGCAGGTTGCCTTCCCGGTCATAGGTATGACGGATGTCCGCTCCCAGACTGCTGGTGATGCGGGTACAGTTGCCTTCGCCGTCATAAGTCCGGCTGACGGTGTATTCTCCCTGTTTTTCCCCGATGACCTGTCCCGTCTTCCTGTCACGGGTGAACTCCAGCAGATTCTCGCTGTTCTTCGCCTTGACAAGCATGCCGTCCTTGTCGTACGTGTAGAGGGAGACCTCCCCGTCATACTGTTCCTCCTTCAGGATATTGTCCAGTCCATCATACTGGTATTCCGTCCATTTTCCTCCGGGACGGTTCACACGGGTGACACGGCCCGCACCGTCGCGCTCGTATTCACGCCGCAGGCCGTCGAAGCCGGTTTCCGTAACGACCTGTCCCAGCCCGTCCAGCTCGAAGAAATAGTTGTCGCCCGCCTCATTGCCGATGCGCCGGAGCTGCAACTCGCTGTTGTAGCCGAATGTAATCCAGTGTCTGTCCTGCTCGCGGCTTTTCAACACCCCCAGCGCCCCATAGGTGAACCTGACCTCGCGGATGTTGTCGCTGGCATGTATCATGTTTCCCATGGCATCGTACTCAAACCGGTGCACGTTGCCGTCCGGCTCTTCCAGCCGTATCAGGTTGTCCGCCCGGTCGTAGGCATAACGGGTCACGTTGCCTTTCACATCCACCGCCTGCACAAGCCTTCCCCTGCCGTCGTACTCCCACCGGCGGAACAGCCCGTTGGGAAACTGCAGCAGCTCCAGGTCGTACCTGTCGTTGAACGTGAGCGTGTAAACCCGGCCCTGTCCGTCCGTTATGGTACGCAATACCCCTCCCTCGTAGGTATATTTCACAGTTTCTCCGCCCGGTGTGGTCCGGCTGACGACGCGGTCCAGTCCGTCATAGTCCCATGAAAGCCTCTTTCCGCCAGGAGTGTAGAGCGAGACGAGGTTGCGGTTGTTGTCATAGTCCAGGAAGGTGTCCTCCCCGTTCTCGTCCGTTATCCGGACCGGCTGGCCGAACTCGTTGTAGGCGGTCTTACGGGTATAGCCTTCGGGATTGACCGTGACCTCCAGCTCCTGAAAGCTGTTGTATTGGTGACGGGTAATTCCTCTGTTGGCATCCACTATCTTGTAGATGAGTTTGTCCTCACCGTAATAATATTCGGTTTCGGCATTTTCCCCGTTACGGATATGGGTATATCCCTTGCCGTAACGGATGAAATATTCCATCACGCCTCCATCGCCCCATGTATGCACACAGCGGGCATTCTCCCCCTTACCTTCATATTCCCAATGGAAGGACATACCCCCTTGGTTGGTGAGCCGTACCAGCAGGTGTCCGCCGGAATAGACGAAATGCTTGCTGACATCCAGCGCATCCAGCGTTTCCACCATGTCGCCCCGGTCATCGTAACGGTAACGGACCAACTTCACCTCCTCGCCATCCTGATTCACGGAAACGCAGAGTACCCGTCCCGACTCGTCGGTTTCCACTTTCAGGAATTCTCCCCGTGAGGATATGATTCCTGCCAGCCTTCCCCCCCGAAGCGTATTCGAAGCGGATCCGGAATCCGTCCTTCGTGGAAATGCCTGACACCATGCGGTAACCGAAACGGTTTTCAGGACCGTCAAAGCGGTATTGCAGTCCCCGGATGTCCGTAAGCAGGTAACCCCGGCCATCGAGTGTCCAAGACAACTGTTCCTTGCGGTCAAAATAGGAATCTCCGGGTTTCAGTACGGGCAGGAAAGACTCCCGTCCGTCAGCATGGCGGAATGCGAACGCCCCTTCCTCCAGCTGCCGTATTCCCAGATTGTAGCTGTGGTGCCAGTTGTATCCCAACGGACCGTCCACGGCGGCATCACTGTAATAGGTACGTTCCCATACGACGGGAATCGGACCCGGAAGCTCAAAGTCTGCATTGGTGTGATAGACCCTGCCCGTAGCAGCGTCCACCGGCTCACCGAAAGTCTTGCACTTGATGGGCTGGAGAATGTCCGCCAGCCTGTTCATGCCTTTTTTCCTCAGCCTGTCGATCAGGTTCTGGAAGCGGTCGCCTATCTTCTTCCACATCTTGCCCAAGCCTTTCAGTCCGAACTTCATCGCCAGCGCAAATACATCAATGGTAGGCGGTCCTCCCACAAGCACGGGATTTCCTACGGATGTGATGGTGGAGAGCATGGAAGTGGGGGCAAGCAGGGCCTTGCTCACCTTCCTGGGCTTTCCCTTGCGGGGAATCGTCGGTATTCCCACAATGTTGCATGAGAGTGCCGGATGTGTGAGGGAGGAACATGGCGCACCGTCCGCCAGGACAGTGGAACTGCCCATCCACATCTCGGACTCGGACATACCGCTGACCAACGGGGCCGGATGCAATACAAATGCCGGCAGATGCACGATGCCGATACCTGCCTGCGCAATCCACTGGTTATGCACCTTGACCGACGGAGCCATGCTCTTGAGGATGTTGCACGCCACTCCGGCCACTCCATCAACCGCAGGCGGCATGGCAGCCGCCATGCCGGCCATGAGGTCTGCCATGAGGTCGTACACCTTGCCTACATGAGGCACAGGCATGATGGGAGAGGGAGGGGTAACGGTAGGATGCATGTCTATCCCGATGGACAGGTCGCCGAACTTGGCGACAGGCATACCCGGCATGGAAGGAAGGATTCCGCCCAGACCCGTCTGAATCTCGTCCAAAGCCGCCTTGGAGGCTGAAAAAAGGTCGGCAAAGCCCCGTCTGACGCTGCTGTTACCGGCGGCGTCAGCTATATTCTTGAACACATCTGACATGGTGAGAATTTTTTTAGAATGTGAAAAAGAGACAACCGGGCGTTCCAACCGGCACACTCCGGCTGTCCCTGCAAGGACTTACCTATGCATCCTGTGCATAGTCGCTGTTCCAGTCGTTCTCGTCATCCCCTTTTGTACCTTCCAACTTGATGACAAAACTCTTTGCCGGGAAATAAGGAGTCAGGTGAATGTCGAGGAAAATACGGTCTTTCTGCTTCGGATCGCGCTCGAAACGAAGAATCTTGAATTTCTCAATCAAGCGTCCGGGACCCTGTATGCTATCCAAAAACTTGCTGATCTGACCACGCAAATCCCTTTCCGCCTTGCTGTTCCAGTTCTCAAAGGCACGGCGGTTGAGGAAATCCATCAGCACTTTCGTTACCCAATCGAACACACGGACTACGGAATAGGTCTGCAATCCCAAGTTGTCCCCGTTGAACAATGTCTTGGCAGAGAAAGCCATCACCTTGCCGTATTCCTTCACCATCGGAATCAGGCCAATCTTCTCGATTTCGGAAATCTCGCTTTTTTCAGGTTGAAAGCAACCCCGTCCACCTCGCTCATGGAACCATACTTCTTACCGGCGGTAACCTGTGCCATTACCGTCTTGTACACACTGCCGGCCAATGCCGCAGAAGGAGGAATCAGCAAGTCTTCGGTTTCGCCCAGTTCCGCATAGCATCCCCGTCCTACCAGATAGTTGCAGGTCATACATACGTTGGACTTGTACACATCGCCTCCCGAAAGATTGGAATCAAAGAACATTTCAATGACATCATCCGGTTTTTCCAGATCAGCGAAATCCGTGTAAATCATCACCTTGTTGTCATGCGCAATCTTTGCCCATTTTTCAACAACCTTGTTGGAACCCAAATATCCCGGGATAACCAGCAGGGAATAGTTGGTACGCAAGTCCAAACGGTCATAATTCGCACGAAGCTCGTTAGCAATGGCATCGATAAAGAAGGAGTTGTCCAAATCGGTAAGCTGGCTCATCGAAGCGTTCACAATGGAGATATTCTTGATCTTGTCGGAATCCGTATTCTTGTAGAAGAGCATGACCGTGCGGTAGGACTTCTCCAACTGCCTGACCTCTTCCACCGCTTTCAGCTGGTTCTGGGATAGCAGACCGGACACCGCCGCAGACTTCTTCTGGCACAGTTCCACCATCTCGCTGATGGATTTGTTGCCTTTCAGCATATCGACCCACATCTCAAGCCGTTTTTCCAGTTCCTTGCGCTCAGCCGCCCGTTCGGGGTCGGAAAGGAATATGTTCCGCCGTGCCTTGCGCTCCGGATTCATGTTCTGTATGCCGTCCACGGAAGATTCCAAGACATTGAAACCGCCAAACTTAGCCAGAATCTGCAATTCAGCGTTCAGATTTCTGGACTGCGCCACAGCCTGTTGCTGCTGTACGGCTGCTTCTCTTTGTGTATTCTGTTCGCTCATAACTATCATTCATTAGTGGGGTTAGACTTCTCATTGTTCTTCAAATCATCCAAAATGGCAGAAATCGCATTGACAAACGCTCCACGTGTTTCCGGATTTTCCAGCACCCGTTGCAGCACCTTGTTGGAACGCAACGACTTCTCCATCCTGTCCGCAAACTGCTTTTCCGCATTCAGGCCGGACAAGAATGAACTCTGCTCCGTCATTTTCCTGACAGAAAAATCACCGACATTGTGGAAACGGAAATTTTCCTCTACGGGAGCACCGTCCGCATCCGCGAACTCGATATCTATTCCGGCCGAAATGTGCAAAGACTTCGTCAATGTTGGTCAGACCGGCAACCACTTCGGGAGCCACCGGCTCATCCTTCGTCAGCTGTTCCACCAATAAGGTTCGATTTTGTGGAATTTCCGCAATACCTTCGGAAGCGTCAATCTTCACTTCGTTTCCGCCGATTCCATAATTACCAAGATCCATACTTATTCAATTTTAAATTTAAAATATATATTAATTAAATCTCGCTCAACTGAAAAAACTTCCCCTTCTTCTGGCCTTCGCCTGCTGCATATCCGGATTGTCCACCAGTTCCTTCCAATCCTCCCCAATCCATTCGCAGAGCTGCCGTTCCAATATCCCGACATCAATCGGAGCGCGAACCAGCCTTCCCGTATGAAGAGCCAGATACGCCGCATAAACGAACGTGGAACTCCGCCTGATTTCGGCAGAAAGGTAGCTGCCTCCTGCCAGGGCAAGCAAAAAAATATTCGAAAGCCTGTTCCATCTTTCCATCCTCATAGCGCAGGAAACCACACATGCGATAGCCTTCCATGACATAATAAGGGTCCTTCTGCATGACGGCTTTTTTTAGCCATCATGTCATACAAGGCAACCGCTTCCTCCCGTTTTTTCCCGGCTGTCAGAATGGCCGCTTTCATGGAAACAGCCATTTTCCAATAACTATATCCTGCCGTTTCACCGCCCTGCATCGCCTTTTCCGCCTCCCGGACGGTTTCGTCGCTGTATTTCATGCTATGCTTATATTCCCTGATAGCATAACATGCCTCGGATGCGATAAGCAGAGCGGAAATCCGGATATTCGTATCCTTTATTTCCTGTGCAATATCCAACAGTTTTCGGATTTCCCTGTCCAATAATTTCCAATCCTGCTTTTGTGTAGAATCCATGACAACCGTAACCTGCTGCTTGAACCGATTTTCAGGTGCAATCAGGTCGTTACCGCTATCCGACCGTGCCATCCGGTTATGCAAAGCCGCCGCCATATCGAACTGCGGGCGTATGCAAACCACTTCCCGAGACTCACCCAGCCGGATACTCCTGTTCTTTTTCAAGTCAATAGTTGTCATCCGGATTCCCTGCGGAACACCTTCTTTCAGCACATTGCCGAACCATCCTGCCCGGGAATACCCCCTTTCCTGTTCCGGAGGAAAGTACAGACAGAAAAAAGGCATCATCCAACCGGGAGATACATGCCTTGAAACGCAACATCTCTCTCCACAAGTTGCCCGCCGTATGCTCAACCGACACATCAGGAATGTATTCTTCCTTCAGCAGCCCGTCGTGCCGCAGAGCCTTGAGAATATCATACTTCTCCTCAACCTTTTCTGAAAACCAACCCGCATATTCCTGCCAGAGCTGTTCAGTGTATTCCTCGTCATCCCCCCTGTACGGCGTATCAAAACGAAAGAATATGTCATCGAACTGCCCTACCGGAGAACGCTCTATTTCCAGAAACCTGTCCACCAAGTCCACATCATTCTGCCCGACAATCCATACAGACAGTTTCCAGTCCCTGTTGCCGACTATGTCCGCCCAGTAATCGACCGCTTTGTAATATTCCTGTATCACAGATGCAGATGCTCCCATGGCCAACCGAATTATGAGTTAAACTTTACTATTCCTCCCGAAACCGTTACGTTTCCCTTTCCCTCTATCATCAGATTTACACCGTTGACCGTTCCGTTCTTTGCAGCAACATCGTAATCCTTTGCCGCCTCCTGTTTGATATTGGTACCGCTGCTGCTAATTATACTCTTTTCGCTGCTGAGCACCATACATTCGTTGCCGGACAGCAATGTTACACTTTTCCTGCCTTCGAGAGCAATGGTATCGGCCTGCAAGCCTATCGACTTATCATCCATTACGATGACCGATTCCGCCTCGTTGGTAAGGGTAATGCTCTTTTTCGCCATGACGGTAATGGCATCCGTGCCATCCAACATGATCAGCTGTTTTCCCGTCTGGTCAGTAATAACGATGCTTCCCGTCTCATCATCGAAAACGATGGCATTGCCGCTGCGTGTGATAATGCTCTTGACCTTGTTGTCCTTGTCCCCTCCTTTACCTGAACCGGAATGGAACACCGATCCCGTAACATAGGGGCGGTCCGGGTTGCCATGCTCGTAGCTTACCATAACCTGATCGCCGACTTCCGGAACAAATACCCATCCGCGATTCTTGGGAACCGCACCACTTACTCCCGCATTAGGAGTCTGCACCCTGATCCAATTGGTTGTCTTGCCGTTTTTCTGCCAGTCGAAAGCCACCTTCACACGTCCCTGTCCCTTGTCGTCGTTGTTTTCCTTCACCGTAGCCAGTTCCGGCAACGCCAACGGCCGCTTCACATCGGGAACAGGAATATGTACCGTACCGTCCGGCACACCGACAAAACTATTGGAGTAATGTCCGTCACGGCGTACCTCATGCTCAATCCCGACAATACGGAACTTGCCTAAAGGAGGCAGTTTCATCCTGTCGGGGAAAGAAACATCGATGATTTCACCAATCCTTATCCGGCAAGTCTTTCCTATGCCTTTGATGTTCAGAAGATTGGCACCAGACGCATTCTTTACAATCCTCATCTGTTCGTCCAGTTCCGCCTTGTCTGTTACATGGGGGTCGGCAGCCGAGGTCGTTTTTGCGGTATATGCCTTCTCAGAGCAGCTGTGTGCAATAGACTGAAGGTCGTTCATGCCATCCGGTTTGGCAGGCGTATCCGCATTATGCTGTTTGTTCTCCTGCGCTACATAATCGTATCTTGCGGATTTACCCGGTACCAGATTGGCAACCAGACGTACTTCCTCCAAATCCATGTCATAAACAATCTTCTCCGTATTGTCCCTGTCAGGCTTGCCGAAATAAACTTTCGTCCCGTCATAATAGAACCACTCCCCATAAAGAGCCGAAAGGCGATTCATAAAGTCAAAGACACTCTCGTTATACTGCGCCATGTAGGGTATGGGCGCCGCATACTTGGGATTGGAAACCAGATTGACCTTTCCATACTCCTGCGTCGCCTCCTTTATTATGGTAGAGAGGGACTGATCCATCCAAGAATCGAGTGTCCTGTTGTTCTCATACAGTATCGTAGGGCTTGTTCCGTGAATGGCCACTCCGCCTGTCTCGCCCATGCTTCCAACCATTTCCACTTGAGTGATGATTCCCTCGAAGTCATAACTTTCACCCGTCTGCCTATGGACAAATGAAATGCTGGCAGTCTCCCCGATGTAGTCGATGAATTTTTCCGGGGTCTGTTGGAACGTATTGTTAGGCGACAGATAATTCACCACCACAGTGAAGGTGTGATGCCGGTTGAAACCCTGACGGAGATGCAGTGAAACGAATTTCTGTTCTTCTCCTTTCACGGTTACTTTAGTAGCCACCAAATTCAGAAAACTTGCTCCCATACTATCTTAAACTATGATTTTAAATAAATAATCCGACTGGTCGGTATGTTTGTTGGTGACCGAAATAACCGGAATTGGTATATTCCGGCACCTTAAAACTTTGATTAGGAAACAACCATTAGTTGTTTTCCGGCCAATCCTGTACAAATGTAGCCTCGTCCATCTTCACGGTCTGTGCAGAAATGGCGAACTTGATTGTCATCGGATACTGGTTAGCCACATTCAGTGCCTCTTCGTAATCCACCACATAACCATTTTCGAACACCAATTCCTTCATTTTGGCATCTTCATCCGCTTTCTTGAAGACGATGTTTCCGTTTACGGGCTGGTACTGCTTGAACATCTTATCCAGCACAATGGTATCGGGAGTTGATTCGACTTCCACATAGATTGTGCCACCATAAATGTCAGATGCCGGACGGCCTTTGGGGTCCACATCACGATTGAACTTAACTCTCCAGGTCAGTACATCAAACTCTCTTGAGTCCGAAAACTTAAATGACGCTTTAAATGCCATATTCTCAAAGTTTTAAATTAAAAAAAATAAGTTGATTTTGAAATATCCGGTCAAAGGAGTCCTGCTACAGTCCTATCTTTGTCCTTCAATTTCTGCGCCCAATATATGGCATTTTCTGAAAACTACAAAGAACTTTTGATGATTTTTTTCTTGTTTTTACCGAAAATATGCCCATAAGCCACGGCTCTTTCATTTAAGCTTAGATAAAGGCACATAATTCCCCCACCCACTTCTTATGGGAAGCAGGGATTTTGTTATGATTGATACCCAAAACGTTAC
>ENA-OPZJ01000005-OPZJ01000005.1-human-gut-metagenome-genome-assembly--contig:-NODE-5-length-16846-cov-0.620492_pt1 | contig 16846 bp, 24 predicted proteins | sample MGYA00242482_ERZ504501 | MGnify/ENA primary metagenome ERZ504501 (study PRJEB26092, sample SAMD00036291) | human gut metagenome | host: Homo sapiens | study: EMG produced TPA metagenomics assembly of the...
AGCGTCTTCTCATAACCGATCTTCAGGTTTCTGCACTCCAGCTCGTCAATACGGGGCTGCTGGGCTCTTCCTGATAAAAAAAGCAAACAGGAGAAGTATTCCTGTGATGTAAATTCTGTTTTGTCTCATATCTTGATAAATTATATTTTAATAGTTTGATGTTTATCTTTGCATCCGGCTTTAGAATTTGATTCGTGATGGATTTCCTGTATGGTTTCCATTGTATAATTTTTGTTTTTATTTATTGTTTACTTTTCAGGTTCCGGACCATTATCCGGGACTTTTGCTTCTCATTCACAGATGCCTTTTCATCACTTCTTTGCCCTGACTGTTCGTGGCGTGAATACACACCATTTTAATGTTTCAATATGCGTTTCCGGTCAGCTTTCCCCGGTTCTTTTTTCTCCATCAGAAACACGGCATAGTTGGTCTTGATGGTGACCTTCACTTTCTTGATATTCTTGCTTGCGGCCTGCTTGGTGGCGTTCACCACACCGTTCACGCCTCCGGCAATAAGCTGGCTGCCCATGTCCAGGCCTCCGGTTATCTGCGGATTTGTCCCGTCCACCGCCCCGGCCGTGGCATCCTTGTTGATTTCCGCCTTTGCGTTCCCCGGTACATAGATACCTTCCATTGCGTCAGAAGAATATACTTCTTTTTTAAACGGAAGGATATTGCCGCCCACATTGACTGTCCTGATCTCCACAATGACCCTTTCGCCGTCTATCTTCCTCACTTCCCCGTACACCGGCGAGTCCTTCCTCACCCGACGGCCGTCATCGGTGAGACAGTCCTCACCCAGACGCATCTTCAGCGTGGATCCGGCCATCACGACCTGGTCGGAATGCACGTACGCGCGGATGGCGTTCCGCCTGCTGCTCTTGTGCAAGGCGACCGTGTTGAATCTTGTCCTTGCCTCAGGGGCTTCCTTTGTCTCTTCCTTCTTCTCCACCTTCTTTTTCTCCTGTTTCCTTTTTTTCTTCTTCCGCAGTTCACGGGTGATACTGTCCAGGTTCTCTTGTGTGGGAAGGATATAGGAGGCGGTATCCGCCTTCCGCCCGTATTCCTCTTCCGGCGGCATCTCACTGTTGATGATGAGTTGACGCATACGCTCTATGTCCACCGGATTGTCCCCGCCCTGTCCCTCCGCCTGCTTGCGCAGGGGGGTACGCTCGAGCTGGGCCTTCACATCCGTAATGGTCACATCCTTGTTGTCCGTGCTAAGACGGACGGTGTTCTGATTCTCTTCCTTTCCTTTCATCGCGGAGATTGTCCAGATGACAAGAAGGACAAGTAACCCGAACACGCTGACAATGATTACTTGAGTCTTCTTCATGTTCTTCTGTTTTATTCAATTCCTTTCTTTGTTTCCATCCGAGCTATCCAACAGCTCGTATTCCTGTGTATAGTTCCGGAAGAAGAAGCCTGTCACATTCTCCGGATAGGACGGGGGTGGTGCGTATGGCGTCGCCCCGGCTGTATATCCTTATACGTTTGACCCCGCCGGCATCATGGATGGACAGGATGGAGGTGAACAGCACGTTGTAACCGTCATCACGTATCCCGACCCTGTGCAGCTTCTCAAACACGCACTTGTAGATGACACCCCTGTCCGCCGCGTCGGCATAGGCGCGGTCGTTCAGGTATTTGTTCCAGATGGCGTTCAGCTCGGATTTCTCCACCAGAAACACGGCCTGCGCCTGGTTTCCGGAGATGCTCATCCTGTCGAAAGAGTTTACATAATAGGCCACCGCGTTGCAGTGGGCCTTCAACAGGGTCTCGTATAACTTGTCCGTTTCCATGGACTTCAATTGCAGGAACTCTCCGCCGGTATTCACGACAAGGATCCTGTCCGTCACTCCGCGGACGGTCATGTTCATGAAGAACAGCACCAGGGCGACGATGGCCGCACACAACAGGCTGACCGCCTTGACATAGACGGAGGACCGCTTCTTGGCCTCTCCCAGTGAGGCGAAGTCCCTCACCATATTCTTTATATCCATTTTCATATTCTTCCGTTGTTTTAAAAAAGGTTATGGATCCTGCCTCTCACAATCGCCAGCAGGGACAGTTTCAACGCAAGGGAAAACAACACCTGCAGGACGACATTCCACGAGGTGTTCATGACATACTCGCAGACGATGGCGTCCGAAAACTTGCTGGCAAGGATGAAGGCCGGTACCATCAGATAACAGACCAGCAGGTTCTTGCACCACGTATGGAAATACGTCCGGGTACTCTCGTTGTAGAAACAGGCTATCGCCACAGGGGATATAAGTTCCAGCAGGAGCAGGAACATGTATCTGCCGCCTATGAACAGGGTCTGCGCGTACATGTAGAAAGGGGCGGCTATGACGCCGGCCACATACGCCAGCAGATAATCGAACGAACTGCCGACCGGATTGAGCAACACGCCGGCAACGTCCATTACCGACATGTCGCTGAACTGTTTCCTCGAACTGTGCGATTATCGGCTTCTGGAACAGGTCGGCCACATCATAGACCTTTCCGCCGAATCCGGCCTGCAGATCGTCCATCAGTTTGCCGAACACCGTTTCCAGGGCTTCCAGCAGCACGGGGAACAGTGCGACGGCGGCTATGCAGAATACATACTGCCACACCAGGTTCATGTAATCCTTCATGGTGGGCGTGCCGTCCTCGTTGGACTGCACCTCCCGGTATACCGTATACAGACGGTGGATGAGCGTGACAGCCATGAATCCCGTCACTACCGCATAGAAGGCTTCCACGGCGATGTTCCCCCCGGATACTTTCATAAGCATTGTGGATATGCTCGACCGATATTTCTGTTATTGATGCCATATTCCTATTCCGTTACAAGTCCCAAATTCCGTCTGATGGTACGCGTATGTGACATGATCTGTCTGATGGTGCCCAGTGAAGCCTCCTGGCGACGGACTTCCTGAAGACATCCGTCGAGCTGCTCCATCCGTTCGCTGTCGTTCATTTTCAGGTCACTGCTGAGTATATCCCCCGGTCAGGGAGATGATGGCGGCGTTGTTCGCCACCACGTCCTGCACGGCCGAAGTGATGCCCGGCAGCCCCTTCATGTCCATCTTCTCCGCCTCTTCCAGCGTCCTGAGGCAGTTGCTGTTCAACCGGTTCTGCCGGTCTATCAGGTCCGTGAACATCCGTGCGCGTCTGACGGTGGCGGACACCTTCTGGACATAGTCCAGGGCGGTCTGGAGCCTGTTCACCGATTCCGTCACCTGTTTCACCGTTGCTGCGGTATTTCCCGCGGTCAGTGTGCTTTGGGCGGTGTTGAGAGGGTCGGTAATCGCCGCCTGTGCGGCAGCCTTCAAGGTCATTCCGCCGCACAGGAGCAGAAGCAGAAGCGGTCTGTATCCCTTTAATCCTTTTTCCATACGGTCTCCTTTCATTTCCTGTCCTTTGACGGGTGTCTCTCCATGTATCTGCCTATCGCTTCCTCATCGCCTGTCCCTGGATACTGCGCATCTCAGCCCATGTCTCCCCGTCGGTCTGGAAGGCGAGGAACTTCTCCCGGCTCAGTTCGTTGCGCACCACCACCGCATACCTCCCCTGGCCGCCGGTGAAGCGGATGAAGCACTCGGAATGCGGACGCTCCCCGGAAAAGTCGTTGCGGATGGACCGCATCATGTTGCACTGGGCGGGGTCGCCCCCCATCTCGAACCTTTTCTCCACGGCCCTGTATACCACATCCGTTGTGGGAAGGATGTACAGCAGCTGGGTATTGGTGATCATGCCTTTGGTAAATTCGTCATCGGGAGCTGGTCGGGACTCTGGACGATGGTCATCACCGCACCGTTCTCCTTGCGTATCTTCTGGTAGCAGAAGGCGACTGCGGAATGTATGCTGATATCCTCGCCTCTGGACTTCATCTGCGCCGTTTCGGCATACTCGTCAAAAATGATCATTCCCCTTCTGGTCCGGTCGGAAAGGATCTTGTCATGAATCACGTCGAAGATCAGGGCCATGACCAGGTCGGAGAGGAACTTGTCCTGTTTGATCTGCGTCAGTTCGAACACGACCAGCCGCCTGTTCCCGAAATCGGGCACTCCGTCGGTCCTGCATACATTGGCATACCGTTCACCGGGAAGGAACTCGCTGCATATGAGGCGGAAGGAGGACAGGTCAAAATAATTGGGGTCTACGTCCTTCCGCCGGCAAATATCCTCATAATGCTCCGTCACGTGGCGGTAGAAAGAGGGAAAGGAATGGGGCGGCAGGCAGGTGGCGTAATAATCCTGGATGAATTTTGTGAGGGCTACGGACTGCTCCTCCTCGTCCTTCCCGAACATGCGGCGCCAGAAACGCTGCACGATACCCGATAGCACCTCTATCTTGTTGTTGTCAAGGGAACGGCCCTCCAGATCGAAGGGATTCAGGCCCAGCGGTGTCTCCCCGTCATAGTCCACATGCAGCGAGATTTCAGGATAAAGCTTGCAGAGCTGTCCGAAAGAGTACCCGAACTCCACCACCACCACGATATAGCCCTGCTCGATGAGCTGCTGCACGATATTCAGTGTCAGCACGGACTTGCCGCCGCCGGTGGATGCCACCACGATGCCGTTGCGGGCCGGTATGCGTTTTTTCTTCGCGTCCCAGATATCCTTTTTCAAAGGTATCTGATAAATACGGTCATTGAAATACACCCCTTCCTCATCCGGGGTGAATGTCGTGTAGTTGATGAACAGACAGAGCGCGAGGGAAAGCGGGGTCAGGAACAGGAAACCGCTGTCAAGCCCTTTCTCCTGTCCGGGAACCGAAGCCAGGTATATGTTGGCCAGATGCTCGTAGGACGGTATATAGAATTTGAAGTCCGAGACGGTCAGGTATTCCCGCAGCTTCTTCTCGGCCCGGTCCAGCAGTTCCGGGCTGTCATCCCATATCATGACGGAAAAATTGGCACGGCAGAGGAGCTGCCTCTCCTCCATGATCTCCTTCTGCATGTTCTCGAGCTCGTCCGCCTTCGGCTCCAGCATGGCCCTGTCCCATCCCTTGTTGGTGCGGTAGACCGCCACACGGCGGGAGAACTCTTCATAAAGTTTCTCCGAGCCCTCGAAATAGAGGATCTGGTTGACCGCATGGTTGCAGTGCAGGTGCACGCCCAGGCCTTCCAGTTCCGCCATGTACAGGCTGCATCCGGACACGGGCAGTGTGGTGTCCTCCACATCGCTTCTGACGGTGCGGTCAGGCAGATAGTCACCGTCACAGACGGTATAGCAACGCGCTTTCTCCCGGTCGACGGTGATCTCTCCGGAGAAATGGATGTCACGGTCGCAGTCAGCCCGGGGGAAGAAGTTGATGTACCGGATGACATACTCCCTCAGGCTGGCGGCGGCCATCCTTTCCAGACGGGTGTCCCTGATACTGTTTATCACACCAATGGCGGAGTTCACCCCCTCCAGAAATTCGGTGAGTTTCTCCCGGTCGGATACATGCAGCCTCTCCCGGTAGGAGAACGGGTTGGCATTGTACGAGGCTGCCAAGGAGGACAGGCCGGACAGGGTGAATATCAGAAGACAGTCATGTTCCAGATACTCACGGCCGGAGAAATGCCTCTGTTCCGCCTTGTCGATGAAGCTGTCCCCTTCCAGCTCATGAACGTACTCCCTTTTAAGGAACACGTCCTGCTTGTGCACGAAGCTGCCGGAGGGCAGGTGTTTGAACGCCTGGTAGAGACGCGCGTTGCGCTCCTCCAGGTCGGTACGGTGCAGGGCTGTAGCATTCCGGATTGTACATGCGGAACGCTACAGACACGCAGCCGTTTCTGGTAAGGATGACACCGTATTCGTCATTGATGACATCCAGTATGGAATATCCTTCGTTTGCCATTTTCTTATAGTTTGTTTTTTTATTTGTTATCCCGTTCAGTTGTTATTTATATCTTTGCAGCAATAAAACATATTGTATCTTTATATCTTTTTAGTTTATGAATGAAATCAGTACAGCCCTTAAAACATTGACTGACAAAATCACTGTAAAGTTGGAAATCGGAGAAAAGCATTTTAATGTTTTTCTATGTATTGCTCTATGCGCACTGGTCATTTATCCGCTCCTGTTCACAGCCGTGGTTCATTTCAGAACACTACCGCTTGGGATACAGTTATTGATTGTGACAGGAATTTCGGTTGCCTATTCAGTAGTCCTCGTTCCGCTTTCCGCATTTTGGGTTTCCAAAGAATGAATCTGCTATGCACCGGTTGGTATCCTTTCCTGTATGTCAGGGATTTACTGGGTATTTGCCTACCCTCTCTCCGGAGTTGACCCCAACTTTATAATATTTTGGAGAGTTATGATAATACTCCTTCCGCCCATGCTATTGTTGGGTATAGCCATCAACCTGTGGGAACTCCGCCATGTCAAAACCGGTAACAGACAAAGCAACAGTTTAAGGAGGCAACTCTTTATCATCTTCTTTTTTATCATTGTTTTCACCACCTATTTCCTTATTTCCAATTTCTTTAGGAGTGCTGTTTTTACGTATACGTATATTTCTTGAATCTTTTATTTCCTTGGTGATACAATAAAAGACAAAAGACACACAAAAAAAGAATGTCCAGACAAAAGCAAACAGCACTTCGGGACAGTCAGTTATAAGTCTATTCATATTTTTCTGTAGTCTATCTGTTTTTTTCATTAAAGCATTTCTCACATCACGGTTTGTAACCGTCTTCTCCCAATGCGGCGGCCTGTACTTCTTCCTTGAGGCATTCTTATAGAACTTCCTTGCCAACAACAGACCACATCCGACAAGCAATACGAATATGAAAAGCATTTCACCGCCTGTCGTACCGTCCTCCAGCCAGCTCTTGACGTTCAGCAGGAGCACGGCCACGGCGAATCCGCCGTAACCGAGCAACAGATAGAAGTCGCGTACCAGCAGCCCGTGTATCTTGCACGGGTTCTCGATCCCTTTGCGCACCTTGTACTCCATGGCGGTCAGATTGAGAAGCTGACACCGGCTATCTTGCCCACGCAGAAGCTGATGACGGTCACCGCGATAAGGACATAGCCGACCATGTAGGCGACGTTCATCCATCCCTGTTTCTTGTTGCCCTCGCTGTTCTCGTCATTGATGAGTCTCCAGTTCTTTCCTATGCCTACGGCAAGCGCCATGACCATCACACCGAGGAAAACCGGCAGTGCGATGTCGTTCAGGACGGTGTTGATGTCACTTTTGATGGATTGTGCCCCTGCCGGAAGAACCGCCGCCAGCAGGACGGAGAAAGTATAAATTTTCTTTTTTCATTGCCTTTCTTGTTCTTTTTCAGTTATTGTTCCTTCATAATTGCCTCCGGGCTGCCAGCCGGTGATGGTGATGTCCTCTATCTCCACCCCGTTTCCGGCGGTTTTCAAAGTGTAGACATATTCCTTTCCGGATCGGAATGCCGCCGCCGGCATGACGAAGTCGTATGGATGTCCGCCGGCCACCAGCGCCACGTGCATGGCCGGACTGTCACCGGGATAGAGCAGCAGGCTTCCTGTCCCGGAGGATATTGTGCCTTTTTCCGGTTTTATCTCCAGTGAGCCCGTCAGAAGACTGTACGAAGCGGAGTAGCTGTAATCCGCCACTCTGACCGCGGTGACGGCGGCGGGCATTCTGAAAGTCACCTTTGAAAGAAGATGATACAGGGTGATGGAGGCGGAGGGTGCGTTCCCGGACACCATGGTCCTTTCCGAATACAGATAGTCTGTCTGGCTCCTTGCGTCCAGGCCCATCTTTCCGCCGCTGAAGGACGGGTTGTAAGGATAATACGCATATATGCCTTTATCCCCGTCCGACAGGGAAATCTCCGCGAATGTCCATTTCCCGGACCGGTTGAGGACTCGGATGTTGTCCGGATACAGGTTTCCGGCCGTATCCGTTACAAACATGCCGAACTCGCTGACGGACATTTCCTGCCCGTCATCACCACGTGCCGTGCAGGAGCTGATGGACATGACGGCGTCCTGCTCCGGACTGTCGTTAGGGCCGGAGCAGCCGCTGAGGGCTGCAACCGGCATTACAAACGTCAGACAAATAATGAGATGATTGAATGGTTTATCCATATTTATAGTTTTTAGTTTATGTCCACCGAGACCTTTCTGTCCTGGTATACAGTGATTGACAGTTTCCTTCCGCTTTCGTTCTGGGTCAGCGTAATCGTGCCGCTACGGTCGGAAGTTGTCGGGTTTTCACTGACGGTTGCCGAGTTTGTGCCGGCACTGATCCAGGACACGTTGGCGGAAGCCGACCAGCCGATATTACTGCGGGAGGTTTCGCTGCCGTTGGTGTATGTGATCTTCTGTGAGGTGACACTGTAGGTGACGGTTCCCCCCGGTGGAGACGACGTCATCACCGCTGACGGCTCCGAGCGTGAATATGTACCCGTAGGTGATTACATCGGCGGGCTTTCCATCCTGATGGATTGTCACATGGCCTGATTTTCCTCCGTAACTTGCCGTATAGGTACAATTGCGGGATGAAGTGCTGCCATTGGCCGCCACTGTGACAGTCGTGCCGCTCCGGCTGAAGCCCGACGCGCTTCCTGACCATGAGGCGGATGAACTCACATCCACACTCCGGTATTCTGTGGTGGTGCCTGTTGTTATGCCGTTCCACTTCGTGTATTTCGGACGGCTTTGTGATGCTGTCGCACTCAGGCGGCTTGTGCCTCCGGATGAGCCGATACCGGACGGGCTGGCGGACACTGACAATGAGCCCGTGTCCAGTTGCCGTACTCCGTTGTCTGACTGCCGGCGGACTGTCTGACCGTACAGGCGGCCGACCTGCCGTTTGAAGTGGCCGTGACTGTGCAGGACCTTTCAGACGCTGTTGTGTTGTTGCCTGCTGTCAGTGTTGTTCCGGACAGGCTGAATCCGCTGCCGGCTGCCGACAATGACGGTGTGGCCCTGTCTGTTTCCGTACCTCCTGAACCGCCGACACCGTTCCACGTCCACGCACGGGTACGGGCTGCATCGGCCGTGATGACGGATGTACCTCCCGTGTTTGCAACCGTTTCCGGATTGGCCGATACGGTTACACTCCAGTCGCTCCAGGATGCGTATTGTTTTGCACCGGCATCCTGTGTTATGGTCAGGCTGTTATCCGATGTTATGCCGTTGTAACTGCCTTTTACGGTAATACTTCTGGCATTTGTCGTAGTATTGTTGACAGCCAGGACCTGATTCCCGGACAGGCTGAATCCCGTCCCGGTTCCACTGAGGGAAACCGTTACATTTTCTTTTTTTATCAGGATCCCGGTGGTCGTTATAATAAGTGCTGAGAACGGCTGTGACAGCCTTGTTTCCTCCGGCAGCGGGTATGTTTCCCGCAGTTGTGCTGATTTGCAAGGTCTGCCGCGTGGTAGCGGAGGACTGTTGTACCGGCAGGATGTAAGTCTTTCCGGATTCTGCCTGGGTAAACAGGACCTTGCCGTTTCGGGGAGCGGTATTCAGGTTTTCCGCCACCTTTATTGTTTTGCCCGCCTTGTCCGGGGTTATCCAGACGTCTGTCGTTGAAACCGTGTAATCCAATGGACTCTCAGTGCCGGGCAATGGCTTCCCGTTTATTGAATAATATTTGTTTGAAACCGTTTCGTAGTTATAGATGCCGCCGGAATAGCCGCTGCCGATGGTTTCCGGACTGACGGTAAAGGTATACTGCAGCTCTTTGCCCATGAACGGAATTACGGTAGTATGCCCCGCAAGGAATTCTTTCTTTGCCGTAAGGGTGTAGTCCTTTTTTGTGCCGTCGGCAAATAAAAGGGTAAGGAATGTACCGTCGGCATCCCGGTCCTGCGCCGGAATGACCGCAGTGAATGTGCCGCCGTCATTATACATCCGTATATCCGAGGTGGCTCCAAGGGTATTGGCGGTGCCGGTTCCCAGGTTGATATTGGCTGTAGCCTTGGCCCTTTGGATGGTCACGCCGGAAAGTGCCTCTCCCGCTTCCGGCGTATAAGGTGACCTGCAGCCGGGACAGCCGGTGGGAGAAGGCGAGCGTTATGACCTTATCGGTTGTTCCGCTCCTGTTGGCCGCATACATGAAGTCGGAAAGCGTGATGCCTTCCCGCTGGTCCCCCTGTATGCTGAAATCATAATCCAACGGATTGCCCATGTCTTCCCTGTAGGGGTAATAGGCATAATAATCCGTTTCATAGCCGGCGGCTATTTCGTTGGCGTCCCCGTCCGCCACGAACTGCGAGCCGTTCCAGACGAACCGCTTGTTGTCCGCATAGTTTCCGGACGTTTTCAAGGTTGCAGGCGCTGATGACATGCGTACTGCCGCATAGACGCCGATGGCATCCCCGGTCTCAAACGTTGTCTCGGTTGCCCGTGCTCCCCCTGCGTCAATTTCAAAGGACACGGTATCACGGCTGTGGATTGCGGTGCCTTCCTCATTCTCACAGCCCTGCAGGGACAGGAGGGTTGTCATGGCCAGCCAGGGGAAAAGGCTGTTTAAAATATTCTTCATTTTCATCGTTTTGTCTGATTATGGGGGATTGGCAGCCCCGATATGGTTTGTAACAGGGCGGGAAGAAAGGCTTCCCGCCCCTTAAAGTCAGATTACAGGTACAAGCTGGATTTCACCTTTCACATCGTCTGTCCAGGGTTCGATGGTCACACCGCTGCCATCGGCACCGCCGATGACCAGACCGTTATTCCCCAGTACGATGTCGTAGATATTACGGTAAGAGCGTTCCCATTTCGTTCCGGCCGGGAAGGTGAATTGCAGCTGCTTTCCGTCAATGGTGAACACGGCCTGCATATCCTTGCCCGCTGTCGCATCAACCGGAACGACAATGGATGAAAAGGATACGGCCTTGTCTGTCAGAGTGGCGCCGGCGCTGAATTCCACATTGCCTGCCGTCGTTTTTGTCAGGGAACCTGTTGAAATATCCATAGTGGCACGGGTATACAACGGAGTGGCGGAACCGACATTCTTCAGTGTGATTCCGGTAAGGACGCCTTCCTGTCTGTATCCTTCCGTTTTCTTCATGCGGAATACGACCTGTGAAAGGGCATGTTTCATCGTGATGTTCACATTACGGTTCAGGATGCTCGCCTTGGTGTCGCCCTGTCCGTACAGATGGTCCGTCTGGGTGGTGATGTCCACCGGAAGGGCGGAGGGGGTGGTCAGCGTGGCATCATACGGATAATAAGCGAACACCGTTGCCTCGTTTTCATCCAGCAGGATCTCTTCCGAAGTCCATCCGGCAGCTGAATAGGTGAAAGGGGTGTTGGTATAGACGGCATTCTGGTTGTACGGAGTGCCCAGAGTACCGTTGCAGACATAAAGACCCAGCTTGTCACCGGCTTCCCAGGCGGTCTTTTCCGCGCGGGAAACAGCGGGAGCACCGATGTTGGCGTTGATTTTCAAGGAGGCACGGACATCCTTGACGGTTCCTTCTTCATTCTCGGAGCAGCCGCATGCCAATACGGCAAGACACGCTGCGAACAAAAACATTTTCTTCATTTTGTAAAATTTTAAATTGATGATAAAAAAACAGTATTAATAAGTAATTATTCCCTGGCCCCATTCCACATTCTGCCAGTCCTCGATGGAAGCGGATGCGGTATGTAGGGACGGGGATACGCGGACGGTGATGTCCACACTGATACCGTCAGCGGTGAAGTCCTTGAACACATCACTCAGGTCAAGATCCGCATCCACGGGCATGTCCCCGTCCAGATGAAGACGGATGACACTTGCTCACCCCGCTATTGATGCCGAACACCAGCACTTCCTTCCGGAAGAAATTCTCCTTTTCAGGGGAGACGGTGAAAGGCAGGGTGGCGAAACCGCTTCCCTTTTCCCTTGTACGTACATACCGGCTTGTGGTCACGCCGTCAAGTTCGGCGGTGATTCCGGTATATTCCAGGATTCCCGTATTCGTCACCGTGATGTTGAAGACAATCCGCTGCACCATCAGTTTGCTCTCGCAGGTGACGTGCAGGGTGTCGTCAGTCATGACCGTACCGGTCACGGAAGAGGAATACGCATATCCCTGCTCCGCCGTGATCTTTCCCTGTTCCGTCGGAACACGCAGGCGGACGGTGGCGGCGGAGCCCGCATCCTCCAGGATGTTGACATCCTTGTTGCAGGCGAGAAACTCGTAACTCCCGATATGCAAGGTCCCATACGCATCACCGCTTCCATTAAAAGGAATGGAAAGATTGTCATATTCCGCCACGCCGTTACCGGTCAGCGGAAAAACCATCAGGTTCATCTCCGCCTGTTCCGGTGTGCCCATATCGGAAGGGTGACGGAACCCGTTACGGGCGTGCAGGTATCCTTTGTAGATACAATCCTCGGTGAACAGGCCGTCACAAGAGGAAAGTGACAGCAGGGACAGGAATATGCCGGGCAGAATTCTTACTATTTTATTCATATTGCGACAGGTTTAAATTATACGTTGTTATCAGCCGGTTGATTTCCGGATCAAGACGACCGCGATAGGCTTTGGAACTGTCCAGTTCCAGTGAGCGCATGAAGGAGGACACGGCTTTGCCGTCGTCTTTCAGACGGCTGTACAGGATGGACAGCAGGTAGCACACATTGGAACTTTCCGGCAGGGATTCCAATATTCCGGCAGCCCGTGCATCATAGCCCAGTGACATCAGGCAGATGGCCGTGTTGTAGTCGTTATAGTCCGACAGTATCACCAGCGCGTCCTTGTACTGCCTGTCCTCCATCAGGTCAAGACCGTGCATGTAGGCCGAGTCAAGGACGGTGGTGTATTTGAATTCCTCTATCATATCCCGGCGGTGCAGGTAGAATGCGAAGTTCACCGCACGTGCCAGAGGATAATAGTTCTCCCTGATATGCTTGTAGGCATCCGGAAAACGTTTCCGGATCCCGGCCTCCTTTGCGTCCGGATCCTTGACGGAGGACATGATATCCAGAACGGCTGACCTGTCATCCATTTCCGTATCCTGTTGTACCTTGCGGACAAGAAGCTGCCAGTCCTCGCCAATCCACCGGGGACGGATCAGGGTGTCGATGCCGGTCCTGTCATCCGTCCTTCCGGACAGGTACTCCTTCAAGGCAACGGCACGCTGCCTGGACAGGATACGGTTCGCGGCCGCGCTGCCTTCCGGGGATGCGGTGGCGGTCATGTCAATGCTGTCCATCACCAACTCACCGGTATAGGTCAGCTTGTTGATCGCTTCCAGGACTTTGTCTATTTCGGAACGGTTGTTCCCGTATTCCTCGTCAAACAGGTATCTGCCTGCCGGATAATTGATATAGGCGGTCGTATTGGCCGTGGCCTTGCGGTATATCTTCTCCTTCCTGTACCGGGGCGCATGGTCCAGGAACTGCACCATACTGCTTATATAATAGGTAATGGTATCCGAGGACGGTAAATTGGCGGAACTGCCATTGACGGCAAGTATCCTTCCGTCTACTGTCAGGTCAATACGTTTCGTGTTATCGGTAACATCCATCTCCTGCCGGTAATAATAGCTGAAGGTATTGTTCCTGTTCCTGATGACCGTATCCAGACGGGCGGCCTGGTAAGGGAAACGAACCAGCTCCTCATATTTGCGTGACACCGCGTCACGTTTGCGTTCGTTCTCCGCAATGCGCTTGTAATCGAAGTATCTCTCCGCTATACGCGCCGAATCTTCCGGCGTCACCCTGCGTACCTTCAGAGGGGTGCCTTCCGAGAACATGCGGTAGCGGGACGGAATCAGCGTGGTGTCCAGGTCACGGCGGAGCCAGTAGGCGGGAAGTACGGACAGGATGGTGTTGTGGCCGGCGATGGTCATGCGGTTCCGTTCCATCTTCGCGTTGAAGTGCTGGTAACGGCGGTTCCATCTCTCAGTCCAGTCAATCCATTCCTCGCGGGCGATATAGTCATGCTTCCATGCCTGGTAGAACTCCTCCTCCAGCTCGGCCATGGCACGGCGGTAGCCTTTCATGTCGAACATCTCTTTCAGATAGGCGGAATCCGGGATGATGCTGTTTATGAAGGCCTGGTACTGCGCGTATCCTTTTTTTCTGCCGCTTGACGAAGTCGGCGCCGGACAGGAAGATCCTCTCCAGTTCTATGCGTCTGCCACGCTTGTAGGCCACAGGGGTCAGCTGTACCTGCCATTTGTCATCTATCAGCCTGCCCGGAACGGTCACGACAAAATCCAGATTCACTTTCCCGGCACGCTCGGGGATGTTCCTGTTACGCGCGACAATGGTCACCTCGTCCAGCTGCAACACGGTCATCTCTTCACCCGTAACGCTGTCACGTTCGGCCATGGTGACAATATGTTCCACTCCCGAACTGTCCTTCCAGGTGATTTTTTCGGGAACGGAATAGCATGTCGTGTCCGGTGCAGGCCGCTTGCCGGCCTGTGAGAGACCGACCTTGCTGATGCTCCTTTCCATCTTGTGGGACAGGGAACAGGATAAGGACAGCAGTGGAAGTAAAAGGATTACAGGTATGTTCCTTTTTTTTTCATAGGACCGTACATTTAGAAAAGATATATCATGTTCAACGCCACACGTGAAGGTATCAGATACCATCCGTGTTTTCTGCCCAGGAAGGCGCCGCATTCCCGGCAACGGTATTCGTTGTACCTCGCCCAGACCGCGGCGCCGCCGAGTTCCCATTCTATGTTCCATGTTTTTGACAGGGGGTAGGCCTTGCCGATGGAGAGGCCGATGCCGTAGCCTTCTCCCTCATAGCGTTTCTTGTTCCATATCCTGCCGATCGAATAGCCGCTTGCCAGGGTGTTCATCCCGACAAAAAAAATTGGAGTAGGACTCCACGAACCAGTAGCGCACGCCCGGCATGACAGTCAGGTTGCGGAACTGGCGGTTATCCTTAAAGACGAAGGGATTGTACTGGACCGGTAGATGAAGCGACCATCGGCGGTTCAGCGTCATGGACCCCTCCAGGTTGATGTTGCCCGTTGCCAGCCCTATCAGGTTGGTACGTGCGGAATAGAACTGGGCCGGGGATGCCAGGCAGACGCCCAACAATATCCCCAGAAAAAAGAATTTCTTTCTCATCTGTTTTCTCCTTCCTGATTGGACGGCCGGGAATTCAGCACGGTGATGTCCCATGCCGTCAGCGTGTTGAAGTAACGGCCGTCCCATTCACGGGCGGAAATGTCAAATTTGACACTGACCTCCATACCCTCCTCCATGGGAAAAACGGTCCATGTTGTCATTCATCACTTGCAGGCAGATCCTCTTCGGATACTGGTCTTGCGTTTCTATCACAAACTCACGGGACTTCCACGGAGTGCCCGATGTCTTTCCGACTCCTTCCTTGACCGGAAAGAGGGTAAGTACTTTTCCTTTTATCTCCATATTTTTTTTCGTTTATGTGTTTTTTAATCAAGTGAACGGGGATGAACCGCAACCATCCTTTTCACGATCTGCTAAAACCATTCGGCATCCGGATCGACCTCCACGGAAAGCCGGTCCATGATCCATGTGATCAGTCTGTTGACAAAGCCCATGTTTTTATCCTTTTAAAAAAAGAGTATTATCCTTCAATTGCCTGCTCAGACTTATATGGCGGCCGTCATCAACTCCGGTCATATAAGCCTTGTGGTTCGTCTTATGCCTGTTCGCCACAGGCTTTCTTCTGACAAGCCTGAACCTGCCCATATAGTCGCCTATCAGTTTTTGGTGACAGATCATGAGGCCGGTTTCCTGCGGCGTCTGCCCGGACTTCTCCAACTGCATGCGTAAACCGGGTATGCAGCCTTCCAGATAAGACCGGATATAGTCCTTCTTACCTTTGGCGGTTCTCCAGTAACCGCGTCTGCCTTGCACATACCCGGAATACTTCTCTTCGGACAGACGTCTGAAGGTTTTACGCAGGTAGTCAAAGAGCGCAATGACAGTTGCCGCATTTTCCTCTGTCCCGATTACCACCATATGGGTTGTGCCCGCGTAGAGCAGCATCTTGCAGTAATTGTATTCACATAAGACCCTCATCAGGTCCCGTTTCCAGATATTGCCGGCTGCATCCTTGTAGCTGATTCTGTCAGATTCGCAGGCTGTCAGCCGGTTTTTGTGGATTCTCACCGGCAAGATCAAGCAGGGAGAGGTTGTATTCCATAAGCAGGCGGTGTACCGCCGCTGCCGCCGCATGGGCTTCACCTTCAGATCCGATCTGTGTGGCGGATTCTTTGAGCCGGATAAGCTTGCGGATTCTTTCCGTTATCTTTTCTGATACTTCTTTCATATTGTTTGCTGTATTACATCTCATTTCCTGCAGTCATTGCTTTTTTTTTTACAGGCTTGCAGGAACTCGTTGAAATCGTTATGCCGGGGATACAGCCGGACGGACTCATTGACCAGTACCGTATCCTTCCCAAGATTCCCCTCCAGTTTCTCCAGGGCGTCCATGCCTGCCTTGTCGTTGTCCAGAAAGGCATGTACCAGCCGGTGCCGGGGAAAGGAACTCTCCGGACCTGCCGGCCATGGCCGTGGAGTTCAGGATGCAGAAATTCATTGGCGGCAGTCCGGGATGTTCCCTGGCATACTGGAGATAGCTGAGAAAATCCATGAATCCCTCGAAAACGGCACAACGGTCGCCTCCATTGTCAAGACAGGTGACGGCTTTTACTCCGGCACATCCCTTGAATATCGGATTCCTGAGCTCCATGCCTCCCTTGTCATTGGGGAAAGCTACGGCGAAACAGCGCCTGTCCTTCCTTCCGCTGAAATGGTAGTATGCTTCCTTGCAATATGCCTTTGCAATGTCCGCATCAATTCCACGCCGGCCCATGTATTCCAGAAGCATCCTGTTGGTCAGGGGATTGATATTGTCGACAGTCAGTCTGGGGCTGGTGCCGGCATCCCCGGCGGAAGTCGGAACAAGGAGGGGGGTCGGACGGG
>ENA-OPZJ01000006-OPZJ01000006.1-human-gut-metagenome-genome-assembly--contig:-NODE-6-length-15941-cov-0.706589_pt1 | contig 15941 bp, 20 predicted proteins | sample MGYA00242482_ERZ504501 | MGnify/ENA primary metagenome ERZ504501 (study PRJEB26092, sample SAMD00036291) | human gut metagenome | host: Homo sapiens | study: EMG produced TPA metagenomics assembly of the...
TCCGCGGCAAGGTGGGCAAGGAGCATTGAGGACAAGACGGACAAGAATGGTGTGCCGTACTGGCCAGGTTCTCCGCTTTCAGCGCAGAGAAAGTACAGGACGGATTTGAATACATCTGGGTAAGTTTCTTCCTATTCGATGGCAAATGCGAGGCATGGCTGCAACCAGGCGTGAAAGCGAACATCAAAGGGGCATTGTCTGTCAGTGTCTTCAATGACAAACTGGACTTCTCCTGCCGAGTGTCTGAAATGAGCGAATATGTTCCGCAGCCCTATAATGGTTAATTGACTATGGGAAAGCCTTATGCTAAGGAAGGTCCGAGTGCCGAAGACAAGGCACTCGACCTGTTTGCCGATATGATGATTGAGCGTATTCAGTCGCTGTCGGGCAAAGACGGATGGAAAAAGCCCTGGTTTACTGAAGGTGCGTTGCAATGGCCGAAAAACCTGAACGGACGAGAATATAATGGCATGAACGCTATGATGTTGCTCCTGCATTGCGAGAAGGAGGGTTACAAGATTCCTCGCTTCTGTACCTTCGACCGCATACAGCAGTTTAACAAAACTGGCAAGAAAGACGAGGAACAGAAGCCCCGTGTGTCAGTACTGAAAGGTGAGCATTCTTTCCCCGTGATGCTCACCACGTTTACGGTGGTCAATAAGGAAACAAAGGAACACATCAAGTGGGAGGACTACAAACTGCTCTCTCAGGAAGAGCGCGAAAAGTACAATGTATATCCAAAGCTTCAGACTTACCATGTCTTCAATGTGGCGCAGACCAACCTGAAGGAGGTCAGACAGAGTTTTGGGAGAAACTGGAACAGGAATACTCGATGCCCAAGGTAGAGAAGGACGAGCAGTTTGCCTTTGAACCCGTGGATAGGATGATAGCGGACAACCGTTGGATATGTCCCATCAAACCGATGTTCGGTGATTCCGCCTATTTCTCCATCAGCAAGAATGAGATTGTGATGCCTGAGAAAAGGCAGTTCAAGGATGGGGAGTCTTTCTACTCGAACCTTTTCCACGAGATGGGACACTCCACGGGTGCGGAGGGACAGTTAGACCGCATCAAGCCCGCTACCTTCGGCTCGGCAGAGTATGCACGCGAGGAACTGGTGGCAGAACTGACGGCTGCGCTGACCGCTCAGCGGTATGGCATGACAAAGCATCTGAAAGGAGATTCGGCTGCCTATTTGAAGTCTTGGCTGGATTCGCTGAAGGAGTCGCCGCAGTTCATCAAGACCACGCTACTCGATGTGAAAAAAAGCTACCTCAATGCTCACGCAGCATATCGACAAGATTGCTATGGAGATAGACCAGGAGAAAAAGGCTGAGCAGGAAAACGGGCAAGGGAAAAGTTATCTATCCATAGATGACGGCGACCATGCAGTCTTGGCATATAATGGTTCTGCTGTATATATCCAGCATCATGAGAAGGAGGACTCTGTAAAGATTGCTGTGCCGACGAGTAACGGTCTGGAAGTGAAACTCTCTGTTCCTTACGACCACGGCAAAGACCTTGACACCAATTATCAGGAGGCTTTTGCCCAGTACAAAAGCCTGACAGAGCCTTCACAATCGAAAGAAAACGTCTATTATGCCTCCATCGCCTATCTCCAATCAACGGATGACACATCGGAACTGGATAAGCTAAAGGAGAAAGGTGACTATCAAGGACTGCTGACGCTTGCCAAGGAATACTATGACGGGAACGGCATGGACGAGGAGCAGACCTACAGGAAGCCGTGCCAGAACAGAGGCGATGACCTGCTAATAGAGGACAAGGACTTTGCAGTGGTCTATAACGGGAGTGTCGGCGGTACGTATGAGGTGTTCCTGAAGCATACGGAGCAAGAAGTGCGTGACCATATCACTCGCTATGGCATAGGACGTGCCAGTGAGGACGTGAAGGCTGTGGCGAGGGAGATGACCGCCGAAGAGTTTTCGGAATTGGCGCAGCGAAAAATGCCGATATTCCAAATGCCGAATGGTGGTTTGCTGAACCTGCAATATAACAAGGATAAGGATAGCCTGGATGTGGGGACTGTGACCAATGCAGGACTCTCTGTGAAGCATACCTTCCCTTTCAGCCACAACCATTCTATGGACGCAAACATCAGCTCTGCGTATGAGCAACTGCTTGACATGGAGGAGTACCAGAAGGAAGAGGTACAAGAGGAGCACGTTGCCAAGTCCGCTTTCCGAAGATGAGAGTAGTATCGTAGTATATACTAATCGTAGGCTTTACTACTCATAGTAGGTACTAACAATAGTCAGCCGCAAGGAGTAATGTCCCTGCGGCTGATTTAATTTGGGGTCATTCCATATTATGAAGGAATGCTTGTAAATCCTCGTCTGGAATGCTCTTCAGTTTCACCGGCTTGAAGCCGTCCAACTGCTCCACTTGAAATATCTCGTCCACTCCATATTTGGAGCCATCCACCTTTACGCTCTCCATTTCATTGACGGAGGTATAGCCATACTCCGTTTCATGCAGACCGCATACGATGGTGAACAACGTGGTGTCGTTACCTTCCGGCTGTCCTCAAGTACGAACCAACGGACGTGTCCGATGAAGAATATTGCCACACAAACGGCATCCTTGCCTTTGCCGTCCTGTGAATACAGAGGATAGGATTTCAGTATCTCCTCCAATACGGGTGTAATCAATCTGCTTGCCATAGTCAATCGTTGTTAAGTGTTCTGTAATACATTCTGTTCTCTACAAGGTGTTCGATGGCCTCTGCTGCCAATCGGCACACCCACTCGTCACGCTGGTCATAACGACCTTTTTGATAGTCGTTGGCAAGGCGTTCCAAGAAGGCAAACACCACCTTGCCCTTTTCGTTGATAAGATAGCGATGGTCATCTGCAAGGGCATTGCCTACCTTGGCGGCTGACCCCATCTGACCGTTTACGAACCGTGAGAAGCACTCGACAAATGCCTGCTCGTTTTCTGATAATCTGTGTAATTCCATACGCAAAGAAATTATTTGTTCAACTTGTTTTTCTTCCCTCCTTTTGAAGCCTTTCGGCTCCTCTTGTCGGGAACTGATTTTTCGTGCATCAAAAGACTGCGGAATGAGGGCGATAAGGCAAGAAAACAGACGGAGGAGTTAATGAAATACCCAAATCTTTGATTTGCGGAAAGCTGTCGTTCAGTCCTCTGCCTGTTAGCATGGCGGTACTTGACCATTCGCCCGGGCAGTAACTTTGCAAAGAAAAATGGGCATCGGCAAGTGGAATAGACACTACAAAACAGGAAAATCATTGATTTTTAGTGCATTTTTCTTTATTTCTTTCTTTGATTTAGGATAAAATATATAACTTTGCCTCCGAAAAAGTGTCACAAGTGACAGTTTTTCGTAAAATATGATAGTAAACAGATATAGATACATAGAACAGTTGAGCCGTTCAAAGAACAACGGGCTCATAAAGATAATCACAGGATTGCGACGTTCAGGCAAGTCGTTCCTTCTGAAGAAACTCTTTCATCAGCATCTATTGGATGAGGGCGTGAGAGAAGACCATATTCTCGTCATCGACATGGAGAGTAGGAAGAACAGAGAGTTCAAGAACCCGGACTACCTGTTGGACTGGGTGGAAAAGATGATGATTGACTATGAGACTTATTATATCATCATCGACGAGGTGCAGGAGGTGGAAGACTTTGTAGAGGTGCTCTCTTCCTTGTCAGTTACCGAAGGGGCGGATGTGTATGTCACAGGCTCCAACTCGCGTTTCCTGTCCTCTGACCTGGTGACGGAATTCCGAGGCAGAGGTGACGAGATACATGTGTGGCCACTATCCTTCAAGGAGTTCATGACGGTGTATGATGGTTCGAAAGAAGACGGTTGGGCTGAATACAGACTGTACGGAGGTTTGCCGCAACTACTTACACAGGTTGGGGATGAGAAGAAGGCTGATTTCCTGCGTCGCCTTTATCGCACGGTATATCTACGTGACATCTACGAGCGGAACAACATAGAACTGAGACCTGAATTTGAAGAATTGTCGAAGACCGTAGCATCCAGTATAGGAGCACCTGTCAATGCACTGAATATAGCCAATACGTTCAAGTCCGTAAGCAATGTGCAGAGCATAACCGACAAGACAGTGTCGGCTTATCTGGAATATATGCAGGATGCTTTCCTTATCGAAAAATCCGAAAGGTTCGACATCAAAGGACGGAAATACATAGGTTCGTTGTCCAAGTATTATTACCAGGACGTAGGTCTGAGGAATGCTATTCTGTCGTTCCGTCAGAGCGAGCCGACACATATCATGGAGAACGTCATCTACAATGAGATGCGTATGCGAGGATGGCTCGTGGATGTGGGTAACGTCTATCATCGAGTGAGGAATACGGAAGGAAAGCAGCAGAGGGTGACATTGGAAGTGGATTTTGTCTGCAACAAAGGGAGCGAGCGGATCTACATCCAGTCGGCGTGGCGTATGCCCGATGCAGAAAAGATGGAACAGGAGAAACGGTCGTTGCGTCTTGTAGATGACTCTTTCCGCAAACTGCTGATCGTGGGAGAACATACCAAGCAGTGGAGCGACGAAAACGGCATACAGATAATGAGTATATATGACTTCCTGCTTGACTGGTCAAGTACTGAGAAACACGGATAAAAAAAAAGATATGCGCATAGAATATGCGTTAATACATATATGATTAAGGGAGGGCCTATCCATCACGGACAAGCCCTCCCTTTCTAAAATTTATCAATGAAAAAAAAGTTTTAGTGCTCTTGTTCGGAGCTGTATGTCTGGCTATAGATACAGCAGGATTCTGGTATGGCGGTTCGCCTCATTGGGCGAGTAATCGTCAATGCCGCCATCGAAAATCTGAGAGATGGTGCCATTTTCCATACCACGTTTCATCAGTTCCTCTGCAATGAATCTGGCACGGGAACGGCTGAGGTTATCATTGATGGCTTCACTGCCTGTGGCACTGTCGGCAGCGCCGATGACCTTAACTTTCAAGCCATATTTCTTGGCGATGCGTGCTACTTCGTCGAGATTGACGAGCTGTGACCTGTTGAGCAACCTGTCAGTGCCAAGTTCAAAGAAGAAATAGATGGGCGCACCTATGCAAGCCTTTCCTGAGTGGATGAGCGATAGGTAATCGTCTTCCGGCTCACCTTCAGCATTGCCATATTCTTCTGTACAAGAGGCGGACTCCATGACCTTTGTCTTTTGACCATTACCATACTTGTCTCTCATTCTTGCACGCAGCGAGTTGAGACCGCTGTAGTCGTTTCGAGGATAGCCATTTGTGACGGAAGAAGCGGCATCGTCAGAAAAGAGGTGGCCGTACTTGTCCAGAAGTCCCTCGATGGCAAGAATCTTGCGCAGCTGCTCCAGAGTCTGACAATCTCGATCGTGCTGGGCGTGATAGCGGCTGTTGCTGTCAGAAAGGGATGAGGCGTATGCCGAAAGCCATTCGTTCTGTGCGATGTACGGGCGAGCGTCTATCACTCGCTTCCAGCCAGTCTTGCCGATGCGGACAGAGAGGCCGAGGGATGCGGACAGCAGATGGTCGCCAAGGCGGTGTGCCTTGCCATAGCCGTCAAAATCCTGCATGGTGGTCATGTTGCCTATCTCTGCCGTAACAGCAATGCGTGGGGAGAGATGATACTGCCCCTGTATGCCGTAGGAAATGGCAAAGGGCTTGTGGGCATTCACCTTGTTGTGCAGCATACCCACGCCCACGTATGGAATGACACTCCATCTGGCAAGAGTGTGTACATCGTCCTTGTAGAGGTTGCCGAGGACATTCCACATGAAATCAGCACGCAGGTACTGGTAGTCCTGCGAGGAGTTGTTGCAGTCGTTGAACTGCATACCGCCATAGTTCAGACGACCGCCGACGGAAGGTGTGAACCATTTGCCGATCGACACGGAGAATGCCGGTTTCATGCGACCGAATAGGTCGTTGCATCCGAGCGGTTTGCCGAGGAAGACCGTAGTTCCTCCTGCCGCTTGGACAAACCAGTTGTCCGTCCATGGCGAAGCTACCAATGCCCCTTTCATGTAGGAAGGTTTAAGCGGACGAAGCATACCGTCTGCCGAAAGTCTGCATACAACGGTGGTGGTGTCCGCCGTGCGGTGATAGTCTTTGGCTTGCGCACCCAATGAAAGGGCGAAGCCAAGGGATAGAATAAGTATTTTTCTCATGTTGTTCAATTTAATCTGGTGAATACTATAACAGGTGATACGTGACAGTGCCGCTTATCGTTTCTTCCTTTTGCCGGAAGAGGGGCGCATCATGCGTGCAGCTTCATCATGCAACGGCGTGCCCAAGCGCGTTCATCCTCGTCATCGTCACGTCCCCATTTGAGGTCGGACGAACTGCCGCCACCGCCATGACCTTCGGCAAAGGTGGTGGCATCATCGACGTAGCCGAGGAATAGAAGCGTGGCACAGTACATCACCTCCGTTCCATTCTCCGCAAAGGCCTGAAGCAGGGAACCGTCAAACACGTCCTTGCCCTCATTGGAAAGCCGTGCCACACGTTCGGAGAACTCGCTGACCATGTTTTCGAGAAGGGCATTTCTGAGAACGGTGTCCGCACCTTGTCGGATAGTATCGGAATATCTGTGTGCCTCCTGCCGCAACTCCTCCGTGCGCTCCTTCATGGCGGTCATCTCCTCACGCAGGGCATCGAGCTTGCGGTCAGCCTCTGAGAGCTTCTCCTGCTTGTCGTCCAGTTTCGACTGGATAGCGGACAGTTCCTGCTCCAGCTCTTGGACTTGCTGACGGAGAGCATCAGGATTGTCGTGACCTGCAAGAATCTGCCGATGCAATTCAGCAAGTGCCGCCTCCTTCTCAGCCTTCTCCTGCAAGAGGTTGTTGACCATTGAGGTGAGTCCTTTTACTCTCCGCTCTGCCAGACGGATGTCCGATTGGAGCGAGGCGAGTGTCCGCTGATGGGTGGCGACGGACTGCTTAATGGTGGTGCACTGTTCTGACAGCTGGCGGCGGTATTCTTCGGTGGTGCGGTGGCGTGCTCCCGTCTCTGAGACGGAAGTTCCGCGCTCCATGCCCCAACGCTTGTTGACATCGGCAAATTCGCTGTGCAGGGCTTTCATCCTGGCAGAAAACTCGTACTTGTCCTTTCCGGCGAATATCTGTTTGTATGCAAACTTGCCGTCCTTGATTGGCAAGAGGGTGCAGTGAACGTGCGGATTGGTTTCGTCCAAGTGTAAGATGAAAGCGACGATGTTCTCCTCACCGTATTTGTCCGCAACAAAGCGGTAAACATCCTTTGCCCATTCCTCAATGTCCTTGCATCGGGTTAGATGCGAATTGTCCGCTCCGTGAGTGAGATTCACCTTCTGGTCACCGAATGCCAATTCTGTCATACGTTCTCGTGAGCCTCCGAAGATGAAATTGACCACTGTGCGGAAGCGTGGCTCTGCCAGTCCCTCGTTGGGGTCTTTGATTCCACGGCTCCGCAGGATGTCTGCCATGCGCTCCGGGATGCTTCGGCTCTTGTCTATAGGACAAACCTTGCCGCCCCGAACCTCGAAGTTGAGCCGCTCACGGCTGCGGTCGTAGTTGCCTGTTGATTCAGCGGATCCCCAACCCTTTTCCGTCCAACGGCGTTGGTGCTCGTTGCTCTGTGCTGTGGTGATTCCCTTAGATGGTCGGAAATCCATAACCTGTTTTGGTGTTGCCATAACCTATTTCCTTTTATGTGTGTACAACTCTCCTGTCTCCAGCTTGCTGCTTGTAAGGACAGCCTCCCGATGGTCGGAGACCAAGAGGGGTATTAGGCTACCCAAATTCCCTCATTTCCGACCAACGGGCAAGCCCGATTATTTTACAGCAATGGCAGACGTGTAAACACTGTGCCAGTAGAAAAGAAGAAGCGTTGTACGGTGATTATTAGAGGTTAATACAGCCTTTTGATGGACAGGAGCCCTCTTGGTTGGCTACAATGGCAAGGAACGGTCGGCAGAGTGACTGAAACTGTGACTTGATGGCTGCGCTTTCCTGATGCAAGGCTGGTGAGCTGCCATCCAATGCCAATTCTGATATTGCCTTTGCCGCCTCGATGAATGAGAGCCAGTCTCCTCCCAGGTCTTTGTAAAAGAAGGGAAGAAGGGAGGTAACGAGGGCGTTATCTGTTTCCTGCGAAAGCACCTGATGGAAGGTGGCTTCGCAGACAGCTGTGAGTGCAGTCATACAAAAGGCGTGTCCTACAGATTCGGGAATGTTTCTTCCGCATGGCACCTTGCCAATTGAATTGCCATTGTCGGCTTTCTGCAAGATAATGGCTACTTCCTCTGTTGCATCTTCGTAGAGTTGTTCACATTCCGAGGCGCAAGCCGATGCGGACATCTTGCCGCTTCGCCATTCGTCCAATGCGGTACACATCTTCTGGCGGAACACATCCAAGGCTGCGTCAATCGGAGAAACGGCAGGTGTCTCAGCCAACATCGGGATGGTGATGATTTGGCTCTTCGTGAGACGGGTGACGGAAATCTGGTTCATCTTCTCCAACTGCTCGATGAAGGTGCGGACAGTGGCGCGGTGCCAATGCCAGCATCCTGCCAGTTCGGTAATGGTGATTACAAACTGCCCGTTGGACAGGCTGAACTCCTGCTTGCACAGATCCTTGGGGATGTACTGTACAGAAGCCTTGTCTACAAGGTCAAGGTAGGCTTCGAGCTTCGACAGCCTTATCCCGGACCTCTCTTTCAAGAACTCCAACAGGGACATCCGTTCAGACATCTTGCCGGAACTCGTTCTATGTTTCTGTTTCTTCATTTCAATAATCTGTTTGGTGAATACTGTTGTTTGTCGCCAGCTCCATTATACAAAAGGAACGGCATGATACAGGTGATACTTAATAGTAGTATATGATGAGCATTTCTGTGTCTTCGAGGAGCATCTTGCGGTCAGCCTTGTTCTTCCACAGCGATATGACTATGCGCGAGGGATAGAACAGTGATGCCAGAAGGACAAAGGAGATGGTGACAGCAAGCGTGAACAGATGAGGAGTGAAGACAAACACCACTGCCGCCAACGCGGCGATGCAGAAGGGTGTCCGCTCCTCGTGCAGACGCTGTAGCCACCTCTCCACATCCATAAAGACAAAGAATATGGCAAACGCTATGGTGGAAGCCACTACGCCTATGTCGTTATAGTGTACACAGAGGTAGAGGAAGTGGAACACGTACAGCAGGATGAGCAGCATCAACCGGTAGAGCTTCCTTGCTGTCACAAGCGCGGTCATGCGCAGATAGAACCGTGTCATAAACTGTCTGCGGCTTCTGTGCAGAATCATCGTCACAAAGAAGAACGCTGACATCAGGATGAGAAACAGTATCTTACTTGTCATAATATGTATAGCATGTGAATAATGGAAGTGGACTCAGGTCGGGCTGGACGACACCGTGTGTGGCAGTGGATATGATACGCTCCACATCCTCCAGTGTCAGTTCTCCCTTGATTATTCTCTGACGGAAAGCTCCGTCGGTTGTCCGAAGGCTCTTGATAGCCTGTTCCAAGTCGTACTCGGCTATCTGCCACACTTGCCCTCTCGTGTAGGGGAAATGATGGTGGATGGCCTTGACCACAAGCACACGGCTGAGGATGTCGGTCATTCTGCCGTTCCTGACTATCGTGTGGTTGCGGACAGTGGCGATGCTCTCAATCTCCAGCCATGTGCGGTGACGGTCGAGAAGATGGATAATCTTCATGTAAAGCGTTTCCTTCATCAGATGGTCGGGAGCTTGTGGCATGACTTTGGCCTTTGTTGTGGACAACAGAATGGAGCGTTGTTGCGGTAGAACAGGACTGTCATCTGGCAAATGTAACTTTCAAATGAAGTCGAGCAGGACTTCCTCCTTGGGCTTCATGTATTTGAAGAACCCGTTCTTGCAATGCAGACTGAGGTCGAGGCATACATCTGCCGACATGTGCTCCAGCGAGTCATAGATGGTCACTTTTATCTGGCTGACCATGCCACGCTCATCTGTGGAGCCGTTGACCTTGAACATCCGTCCGAAAGAAGGGTTGGAATAGGCACAGCAGCTGTGTCCGAACTCCGTATGACGGCTTGGAATGTGGTGATAGAGGATTATCATTTCCATCTCGTCTTCGAGCATATCCATCACCTCCTCTATCGTGAAAGGGGTGTTCAACTGGAAAGTAAGAAGCACGTAATCGTCATACTTGACAGGCTTCTCCATCTTGCGCTTGTCCAGCAGTTCTGGCAACTGCAAAGGCACGACGGCAAGGAAATCATCGCAAAACTGTTCTAACATAATCGTATTCTCTGTTTGGGGTGTTTATAATCTTGTGACATAAATCTTCATCATGAGCATGGGCATATCCGACAGGCGTTGCTTGTCGAGGTGCAGTTTCTTGGCCAGACCGTCCATCTCCTTGGGGAGCGCATCGGCTATTTTGTAGAGGTCTGCCTTGTCCTTGTCGGAGAGCACGCTCACGGAAAGGTCATCCATCGTCATGAACGGCTGCATCATCATCAGGAGGTAGGCGTGCATGGTGTGCTCGTCCTTTACCCTGCCACTATTCAGATCCTCGATAGCCGCTTGTGCGTTGCGCAGCAGACGGTGGTTGGTGCGCATGGAGAGGTATATCATTGCATCCTTGTGGGACAAATCCTTGCGGTCGGCGGCACGGAGTATCTCCCGACAGCAGTGTTCGGTGTTTCGTCTGATGTCACCGATGTCATCGTCAGCAAAATCCGGCAGGTATTGCAGGAAGGATTTGAAATACAAATGCTCTTCCTTGATGAAAGCGAGCAGGTCTTCCTTGCCGTGAATGCCTTGCTTGGCGGATTTTTGCAGGAACAGCAGGTAACGCTTCAGTACCGCCTGTTTACCACCTTTATTATATATAGGCAGGCTATCCAAGGAAGCGAAGAATGGCTGTGCTTCCTTCACGGCTTGCTGTAGTTCCTCATCACCAACATGGGAAGAGGTCTGTTCTCTGAGATAGAGCAGGTCGTGAAAGGTGCGTTGCTTAGACATCGCCATACGGCACAGCTCGATGTGGATGGAGTCGTTCAACTCATGATATACCGTGAACGGGTATGAGTGGGCTTTCCTGACAGTGTCACGTGAGATGCACGATGTCACGGAATCGTCCAACACGCGCCATTCGTTGACAATCTTAACTAATGTCTGAATTGAGACCTTGCCGTTCTGTCGAAGAGTGGTCAGAAAGCCATGATACTCTCTGATGGCTTCATCGCTCGAATGGAACGACTTCGTGCCGTTTCCGTCTGAACATGCTGTCAGCATGACTACGGCAAACGCAGTGGCAATACAAATGGCAAGTCTGATACAGCCATGCGAGTTTGATTTTGCATTATGCAATATTTGCTTCATGCAATGGAGGTTGGTTTGTCCTCCGAAAAGTTGGGTTTCATATTTCATTGTTGTCATTATTTTGAGTCTGATTTTGAAATTGACGGTGCAAAGTTAATGCGTTTCAGCGATATATTTGCAAGAATGACAGTAAGTTTAATCTTATTTGTGTATCATACTTGCGAGTATGATTTTCAATGAAATCAAGTGAAAAGAAAATGGCAAATTATCGTGTTTAAGTATGATTTTTCGTTCAAGTATGATTGTTTCTCGGAAAAATAGTGTACCTTTGCACTTGATTTCATTTAATAGCGTACAACAGTATGGCAAAAGTAGGTACATCTTTATCGCCACCAATGGCGAAGAGTATGCAGAAGACAAGGCTTGGATGCAGCAATACGGCTGTGTTCAGGTGATAGAGGAACTGTCCGAACACGAGAGGCTGCGCCCGATGTGGAAGCAGCTCATATCGAGTCTGGAGCGCGGCGACGAGCTGGTGGTGTCGAGGTTCAGTAACGCACTGCGTGGCACCCGTGAACTGGCTACATTCATAGAATACTGCCGTGTGAAGGTGGTTCGCATCATCTCCATCCAAGACCGCATCGATACGTTTGACGAACTTTTCCCCGACACCAAGCCCTCACAGGTCATCCGTATGTTCGGGTCACTCTCTGAGGAGTGTGCCGTGCTGCGCAAGGCATCGGCACACATCATCCATCTGCAACAGAATATCCGGCCGCCCAAGAAGTCGGAAAGGGCACTGTCGAAACTGGAGCGTGAGAAGAATATCGTGAACATGTACAACGAGGGGCACAGCATAGATGACATCTTTGCCATCAGCGGCTTCACAAGCCGAAGTTCCGTGTTCCGCATACTCAACAAGCATGGTGTGACGCTGAACCGTGGACCTCATAGTGGACCGCTGAAGAAAAGGAATAAAGAATAAACAAAAAACAGATACAATGAATAAGACATTCAACATCTACTGTGATGAAAGCACCCACATGGTGCATGACGGTCATCCCTACATGCTTTTGGGATGTACAAGTATAGCATACACACAAATCCGCATGGCAAAAGATGCCATAAAAGATATTAAGAAGAAGCACGGCTATAGTGATGAGCTGAAATGGACAAATGTCCACGAGGCCACGTATAAAGTCTATGCAGAGCTTATAGACTGGTTCTTTATGAATGACATGGAATTTAGGGCTGTGGTTGTTGACAAGAGTCAGATTGACGAGAAACGAGAAGACTATACGTTTAATGATTTCTACTTTCGCATGTACTACCAATTGCTGCATCACAAGATGGACATGGATTATACATATAACATATATATGGATATCAAGGACACATGCAGTAGCGATAAGCTGGAGAGGCTCAGAAAAAATAATGGAATACAACTCTTCCATTGGCAGGTTTCAGTTTATACGTTCACACGAAAGTGTCTTCATCCAATTGGCAGATGTTCTAATGGGAGCCATCAACTACAACCTTAGATATGAAAAGGGAGAAGTTGAAGGAAGGGTGAGAGCCAAAATGAAGCTGATTGAAAAGATAAAAAAAACACAGTAATATCAGTCTCAACACCACAACTCCCAAATTTAGAAAGAAGTTTAATTTGTTTTTTATCGCACTGAAATAGCCAATGAGCAGTTTGAATATTATCAAGAAATACCCTGAGCTGCTGGAACTGGCATATCTCAGTGAACGAGAAAGAGAGCATGATCTTCATGCAATATTCAAGCGTGATATAGAAGATAACTGTCAATTCTCATTCAGAGGGGTGGCGCATCTATCCTATAAAGACAGATGGCGAGATTGACATGGCAAGATTGTTCAAGCATCTTACCTGTGAAGAAATCATGGTTGAGAACGAAGACGGTACGACTTATCCAAAGCGAGTATTCGAGATGGCTCGTTCACAAAGGCTTCATTGGATAAATCACCATGTGAGAGAATTGACACCAGACAATCTGGATGTATTTACCATAGAAGAGAGGGACGGCAAAAAGCGTAAGGTCAAGAAAACATACATCTATGATAAAGTGGAAAAGTATGTTATTGTCTTGGAACAACAACGTAGCAACGGATTCTATCTGTTGACAGCATACCATCTTAACAAAGAGTATGGACTAAAGGCTTTGGAAAAGAAGATGAAAAAAGAGATTGCAGACACCACTATAAAACGCAAGACCCGAATTGCATCAAAGGCAACCGGGTCTCGAAACTCCTTCTATCTATAGATGAGCGCTGCAAAGGTACGAATATTCTTTGAAATAACGAAGGTTTTTTCATTGAATTCTTCTCGATTTTAACATTTGCAGGGCAGTATTGTAAGATAACAGGAAAGAAAATAGCATAATTTTACAGAAAATCGTAATGGAAACATTCAAAGACGTTATATCAAGTGACCAACTTGTCTTGGTCGATTTCTTCGCCACCTGGTGCCAGCCATGCAAGATGATGCACCCCATCCTTGAGCAGGTGAAGGAAGTGTTGGGTGACAGAATCCGCATCATCAAGGTAGATGTGGACAAGTATGGGGGTGACTGCAAGTCAGTATGGCATACAGTCTGTGCCCACATTGATGCTGTTCAGACGCGGCGAAGTGTTGTGGAGGACGAGCGGTGTGATGCAGAAATCAGAGTTGCTGGCAACGATTGACCCGTTTTTAAGATAAAAGAGCAGAAATGTCAAAATCTAAATTAAAGTCTGTCCTCATGTCCATGGACAAGAGTGAAATAATAAAAATGGTATTGGAACTTTATTCTGCACGGAAAGAGGCAAAGGAATATCTTGACTTCTATGCAGAGCCGAATGAGGGCCAGAAGCTGGAAGAGTATAAGCACATCATACGGGAAGAGTTCTATCCGAGCAGAAACAGAGAGCCAAAGACACGCTTCTCAGTGTGCCGCAAGGCATTGTCCGACTTCAAGAAACTGAAGCCTTCGGAAGATTCAGTCGCAGAATTGATGGTGTTCTATATGGAGAATGCCTGTCAGTTCACTTATGACTATGGAGACATGTGGGAGCAATTCTATGATTCTGTTGAGAGTAATTTCGACAAGACATTGCGCCACATCGTGCTTTATGACCTTTGGGACAAGTATGATTCCCGAATCAAGCAATGCCTTCGTTGGGCAAGCCCTTGTGGATGGGGATTTCCTGACGCACTGAATGATATGTATGAGGAAATGAAGGCGCAAAATGAGGAACTCCGAAAGAAATACAGGAATTTCAAGATGCCCATCAACGCTGATTATTAAACGAATATACTCAAATGGGGAAACCAAAGAAAAAACATAAGAAAGCGAAACAACTGCCCTTAAGCAAAGAAGAGCAGATTTTTCAAGCGGCAAGAGACCTTGCAGCTGAAATTGGCATATCCTATTCTGAGGCATTAGGGTTTACTTTGGGCATAAAGGACGTAACGTATGGTTGGGAAGAAGACTATACGGAAGAAGAGTTTCAGGCACTGATTGACCACGCTGTGGGAGACACTGATTATGAGCACACCCTCTATTGAATCATCTACACGAGAGGAACGTTTGGATTACGTTCTGAATGAATGGAGATGTCTGCACAACTGTGAGCTGTGCGGTAAGTGCCATATTCTGAAAGGCAGAAGCGAAGAAATACTCTATGCAGACTATATAGACGGCAAGCGGTCATATATGGATATAACATTAGAAATCAGAAGCAACAGATAATGATGTCACAGAAATACATATATCCATCGTTGTTCCAAGAGGAAGAGCCGCAAGAAAGCGTTCCTGGTGATAAGAAAGAGTATGACCTGACGAATCTCTTTGAGAGATTGGCAAAGTCTGATTTTCGCAGCCGGTTCCATCTGTCCAAGCAAGACAGGGAGTATGTAATGGAAAAGGGATTGCCGACGATACGAAAACACGCAGAGGACTTTGTGGCAAAAAGACTTGCTCCGGCTGTCATACCGAACGACGGCAAGCAGACTCCCATGCGTGGGCATCCTGTTTTCCTGGCTCAACATGCCACTGGCTGTTGTTGCGGGGATGCTTCTTCAAGTGGCATCACATCTCAGCAGGCAGGGCACTGACCAAGGAAGAACAGGAATATGCTGTTGCCGTATTGATGGCATGGATTGAAAAACAGATGAATAAAGGATGAAGATAGAAGAAGCCATAGTATATGTGATGGTAAAGCGAAATGGCGGCATGACAACCGACCAGATTGCCGATGCCATCAATCGTCATAGGCTGCACCTGAGAAAGGACGGTCAGCCTGTGACAAGCAAGCAGGTGTATGCAACAATCTGCCGTTTCCCTGAAATGTTCACAAAAGAAGCTGGCAGAATCATGTTAATGATATGACGTAACGATATGACAATAGATACAACCAACATGTGCTCACACCTTCAGAAGAAGTTGTTTGAACCAGAAGGTGTGTATTATCCTATATGGCAAGCCATGCAGGATGATGAGACCTTGACAGCAGTGGTACGAAGCAGACAGCTGCACATCTACAGAAACGGGAAGAAAATTCTCGTTCTGGCAGGTAAGGCACAACCGAAGATTATAAGGGAAGACAAAATACAAGAGTTAAT
>ENA-OPZJ01000007-OPZJ01000007.1-human-gut-metagenome-genome-assembly--contig:-NODE-7-length-15603-cov-0.741600_pt1 | contig 15603 bp, 20 predicted proteins | sample MGYA00242482_ERZ504501 | MGnify/ENA primary metagenome ERZ504501 (study PRJEB26092, sample SAMD00036291) | human gut metagenome | host: Homo sapiens | study: EMG produced TPA metagenomics assembly of the...
CGTAGTTCTTACCCGTATCTGACGTGTATGAAATGTTCTCCTGCGTCAGTTCCTTTATCGCTCTGAGGATAGTGTCAGAGCTGCAGGTACGAAGTGTCGGATGAAGCGAGAGATGGGGCATCAAATGAGTTGTGACATCCTCAATACATGAGCCGCCACAGAAGTAGATGCTCATGAGAGAACGGATGATTTCGCTGTATTGATAACCATACAGCCTGCATCTTAGACCGAGGGTTGTGTCAATTACATATGACAATGTGGAGTCAAATTGCTCCATCATTGCAAATATTCCTCCAAAAGGAGTGAGTTTCTCAGATTTTATTGCTTTCTTTGCCATGTCTGTCGGGTTTGATACATATTTTGATTTGCAACACTAAGATAGGTGAAAAATCTGACATGACAAAAATCCTGAGCAACTTTTTGTTGCTCAGGTACTTAAAAAGTTATATTTATAATAGTGTTGCGGAATTAAGGTATATAAAAGATGTGTTGGGACTTGCTGACAAAATCAAGAACTTGTCGAAGATATACACCTATGCCCGCAACTTCCTTTATCTCGGTCGTGGGTACAACTACCCCACCGCCCTTGAAGGTGCGTTGAAGCTGAAAGAAATATCCTATATCCATGCGGAGGGTTATCCTGCTGCGGAAATGAAGCATGGACCGATTGCACTTGTAGATAGCGAGATGCCCACGGTGGTCATTGCTCCAACGGACTCGCTGTATGACAAGATAATCAGTAATGTAAGGCAGGTGAAGGCGCGTGGCGGTACGGTTGTCGCCATCATTACCAAGGGCAATGACGCAATGAAGGACATCGCCGACCATTGCCTTGAAGTGCCCGACGTACCCGAATTGCCTTACACCTCTCGTTGTTTCCGTCCCATTGCAGTTGCTGGCCTATTACATCGCCATCAACAAGGATAGGAATGTTGACCAGCCAAGAAACCTTGCTAAATCAGTTACCGTAGAATGAATAGAATATTATCACTTATTGTTACCATCCTCTTTGCGTTGTGCATTGAGGCTGGCATCTTTATGCTTATTGCCCACTGGTGGGGCATGACTGCGGCCATTACCGTGATAGCCATTGAATGTGTGTTAGCCTTATGGACAGTTTACGAAATGAGACATGCGAGTGATGAACCAGTTGATGAATAACATTGCAGGCTGTGGTTAGAACAGAAAAGGACTAAAAACAAAAGGACGGGTCGATGATTCGTCCTATTTTTGTGTCTTTTTGGTGGCGAAATGTAGCGATTTAGCAAAATAAACATAAATTCCAGTGATATTCAGCATGAAAATTCGCCCATTTAAGTGAAAATGTGTAATTTTGCAACGCAAAATTGTGCCTAAGCATTTGCATCAAAACAACAATAGTTCAATCGAGGCTGATATGAAAGTAGAGATTAACAAGAAACGTTTAGAATACCTGCTGGCATTATACAAGATGTCGGTGGATGACTTGTTGTCTCTTCTGAACAAAGGCAGGAAACGGATAACAGGAGCCGCAGACATCAGTGGAGATTCTATTGATTTGGGGGTGTTGAAGCGTATAGGTGAGATATTCGACAAAGAAGTCAGTTTCTTTCAAGACTATTCTAAGTTGTCAACCAATGCAAGCAGCAGTATCTTCTTCCGCAAGACCTCATTCGGAACAGAGCTGAACTTGGAGTCGATCCGTACTGTAAACCGATTCGAGAGTCTGAAAAACGCTTTGGATGCATACAACAAACTGTCGCAACTGGATGTGAAGTTTGACATAGAACACTACACCCTACAAGATGACCCTAAGACAGTAGCCGTACGTGCAAGAGATTTTTTTTATCCCGGGGAAACTGTCAATCATAGGCAGTTTCTTGTGAAGATGATAGAAAAAAATCGCCGATCATGGCATTTTTGTCTTTGAATACATAGAGACATGGAACAAGAAAGAGAAAACCAACATTGACGGTTTTTACCTTAAGCCCAATGTGATAGTGCTTAAGCATCATAAGCATTACAAGCGAGAAATATTCACTCTGGCGCATGAATTGGGGCATTGTCTATTGGGGATTGAAGAAGTGGAGTCGGTGGACATGATGGACATCTCGGCACAGACTTCATACAGTGATGTCGAAAGATGGTGCAATGATTTTGCATATCAGTTCATTATGGGACAAGAAGCAGAAACACTTGCTAACATAGCATGTGTAGATTCCCGTAACGACTACTGCATTGACCTCTTCAAGGCTATCAGTGCACGGACGCACATTGCCGTCTTGCCTTATATACAAGGATGTATATCGACAGGAAAATCAGCTATTCGAGCTACAGCAATGTCAAGAGTGAATTGGCAGAGGAATACAGAAGAAGAGAGGAACAGGAAAAGTTGAAAAACTCTGAGAAGAGAGGCGGGCGAACACCAAAGCCCATCATTTCTCCGCTATTCTTGAAAACCATGCAATATGCCTATTTCAATGGAGTGGTCAACGAGACCACTTTCTGTTCGAGACTCAATGTCAAACCAGCAAATTTTGAGAGGGAGTTATGGCGATAGTTGTTGATACATGCTCATTGGTGATGATTGCCAAGAATTATCTTCCCTTGGATAAGGACGGACAGTTGTACTCATTCCTGGAAGAGGCGTTCTCCCGCAAGGATTTGATGCTACTTGATGTGATTCTGGATGAATCAAACGCACCTCCAAAGGAATTGCAGTTGAAAAGATGCCTTTCCTCAAAGACAAGAAATTGGTCATTCCGACAAAGGATCTATTTCCATGTGCCCCAGAGAGATTCAGCAACATGATAGACAACAATTTCTGTGTAAGACTGAAGAAGCAGGAACTGACTGAAGAAGAATACATAGAGCAAAAGGAAGAATACCTTAAAACAGGTGATGCTAAGATTATCATTTATGCACTGAATGTACGACACTCGGACGCTATCCATCTGGAAGAGATGCAAGTAATGACGGAGGAAACAAGGCAGCAGAATGACGGTAAGTTGTTCAAGAAACTTCCTTTGTTGTGTGAGCAGATAGGGATTGGAACACTAACCGTTTCAGAATATCTGCATAGAAACGGGTTCTTTATTGACAAATAGCATAGATATTAGTATCATCTTATGACATCTTTCACGAAATCATATTATATTCGTGAATAAAACACTTGTTTTTCAAGAATAGAAATTGTTGAGGATTAGATATTTAAGACATTATTGCAATGCGGAAGGGGTGATGTGAACGACAAAAGACAAGGCGTTCTATTAGAGTGGATGCTTGATAAGATTGAGAAGAATGGACGGGTCGATGGCTCGTCCTTTTTTTTGTGTCTTTGAGTGTGAGGTGCAGGTGGGGACCAGTACTGCGACCACTGTTGCCTGTCAGCGCGATGATGATGCCGGGACGGACGTGGGTGCCTTTGGTGACGAGAGTTTGGGAGAGGTGGCAATAGCTGACGGTGAAGTCGCCGTGACGGAGGGTGACATAGAGGCCTGAACGTTTGTCCTTGCCTACCTTGATGACCTCGCCGTGCATCATGGCGTATGTGGGTTCGTAATTTGCCTTCAAATCAAGCCCGTTGTGTAGGGCTTTTCTTTTTGTAAATGGGTCTCTGCGGTAGCCGAAAGGGCTGGTGACAGAGATATGACGGAGTGGACTGACAAGTGCCGTGTGGCGGTCGGTCTGCTCCGTTTGGGTTTGTAATGGGGCAAAGGCAAGAGAGTCTCGCCGCTGATGCGGCGAGCACGGAGGCAGTTGTTCGGATGTTGCGGACTGCGTCGTTTTTTGGCACAGCCTTGCGGTGTACCTTAGTCTGTGTGACGGTATTGAACTGAGCGCATACTGTTGCTGATGAACAGAATATTGCTGCTATTGTGATGAGTAGAAATCGTTTCATGGTGCAAAAGTAACAAGCAATTCTTTGACTGGCATAAAGAACAAAGGGAAGACAAGAAGATTGTAACATAATATAGCAATCGAGTTTGATTTTTGAGCAGAAATCAAACTCAAATAATAATAATCGTCAAAAATAACACGCATTATCTTATGCAATTCTGCTTGTCTCTGAATAGGTATATAACTTTGCATGAGTTTAATTTCAAATTCAAAGTTAAAGTATGAAGCAAGTACGATTTGAAGAGAGCGAGGTGCCTTATCAGACACTGGCTCGTTTTTGGTCTCACACAAGAGAAGATTGAAGACCTGCCCATGTGGGCGTTGGAAGATATTGGTCAGGGACGACGTTCACCGTTACTGCCCATTCAGGTGAATAATGATGAGGGCGAGACATTGAAGAGCCGCACCCGATTTGCGTTGGTCCGTATGGAGGACGGCAAGGTGGATGTGGTCTTCTATCCGCAGTTGGAGAAATCACCATTGGAGGCTTTTACTCAGGAACAGCAGGAGGACTTGCTGGCTGGAAAGGCTATCCTTGCCGATGTTAAGGATGCTGATGGCAGGAGCAGCAAGGCTTTCGTGCAGATTGACACGGAGACCAATCAGGTGATGTCGGTACCTACGCCTGTCATCGGGCGCAACTTGGAGGTGCTGAAGGATGAACTGAAACTGAGTTCGGCAGAACTGACCGTGATGCAGAAGGGTGAGCCGCTCACGCTCATCATGGAGGACGAACAGGTGACGGTGGGTATTGACCTGAACGATAAGACCGGCATAAGGATTAATCAAGGCGACAGTCAGAAGTGGAAGGAGAACACCAAGCGAGAGTGGGACAAATACACCTTCGGGTGCTATGGCTGTTGGGTAATGGGCGATGACGGTAATCTTGACTATGTGCCTGAAGAGGAATACACGGAAGAACTTTGGAATGAGCAGAAGAAGAATGGAGAGCGCAACCGCGCCTCTTTTTCCATGCACAAATAATCTACACATAATATAATAAGTATATGGCATCAAATAAATATTATCCAGAGGATGTGCTCGTCGAGAAGATACAGAGCGGCGAGTACGGTTGGTTGGAGTATGTCAACCATCATTCTGCTGAATGGCAGGAAGAATATGAGAGCTATTGTCTGAACAACGGACTCTGCATTTGTGAAGAGAGTGCGGAGCAGTTTGTCCATCACAAAGATGAGGAACTGGAGAAGGCAATAGAGAACGGTGAAGCATGATAAATGAAGAGTGAAGAATGAAGAGTGAAGAATAAGTATGGCGATAAGAAAGAATACGAATCCCCAACAGATGGACCTGCAACCAGAGATGCGTGACTTGCTCATGCGCAATGGTATGCAGGCTCATGTGGTGAGTAATGGCAGCGGCTATCAGCTTGTGGTGCAAGGGCATGACAGTCCGCTGCTTACCTATAACATCACCGAGAAGCAGATGTTGGCTCTGACCGACTGGGGTACGAATCATGCCAACAAGTTAGCCTACAATACCTTTACGGGCATTGTGGGCAACGACTTCTATATGCCCAAGAACTTCGTTCATGCACGCAATGCCAACGGTCGTGTAGCTATGGGGCTGCACGGCTATCGTGTTGGTATCGGCGAGTATGGACGGATGGGGCGCATCGATATGCCACCACCCTTTTTAGGTTGGACACCACGCAGTCAGGAGGGATTCCATCTTCGCAGAGTTGGAGGACGATTGTTCTTCCCCGAAGCCCCGATTGTGCCTGAACGTTGGGACGGCAGAATGAAGCCTGGCGAATTGCAGAGCGGCGGTTATGGGTTCTATTATAAGGGACAGCAACAGAGTTATAGCCCTCAGCAACAGGATGTGCTGAAAGATTTGGAGGGAATCATAATGCCTTCCATCAGCCGCACGAGAAGCACGGAGCCAGCCAAGCCTTATAAGGAACTGATTACCTCGCCTGTCTATTTCACCAATGAGAAGTGGCAGGAGTGTCTGGCATCGCATGGCATCATCATTGATGAGAATGCGAAGACGCTGACCATTCAGTCGAACAGCGTCAATGCCGACATGGTGTATGACCTGACAGATGAGGAACTGAAGAAACTCACCTCCAACTCCATCAAGGAAGTGCCCGTCGTTCAACGCTTGGAACTGCTGAATGGCATCATCAAGGACGACTTTGCTGACAAAATCCTGATGGACACACTGAATAGCAAGGAGCGCATCGACCTGCATCTGCATCCCGAACTTGAACAGGAGTTGCAGCAGCGTCAGCAACAAGACGAGGAACGGTTGCTTCCGTTGGAAGAGGACGAGACTGTCAGACGTGACGTGTTGCAAGGCGATGCATGGTGAGAGGTGAAGACCTTGCCTTGATTAATGAGAACAAGGGTTGGTATCGTGAGGGAGCGCATGGGCGTGAAGTGAAAGTCGGTGACATCATGGTGGAGAAAGTGCCTCCGATGGAGGGAGATAAGAAAGGCGAAGATAAGTATCGCATGACCGCCATTATCAATGGAGAAGCCATCACGCACGAAATCAAGCAGAAGGACTACGACAAGTTCTTGGCGGTGGATGACTACCATCGCATGAAACTCTTCTCCAAGGTTTTCAGTGAAGTGGATATGAAGACACGCCCCGAAACCAACGCCGGACTGGGCACGAAGATATTGGCGGCTCTGACGGCAGGAGCAGTCGTTACAGCAGAGGTGGCGCATGACATAAGCCACCATCATCACCATCCAGCCCCGGAGTTCTATGCAGAGCATCATGCGGTCCACGTCCTTACTTCAAACCGGGAGTGGATTCGCCACAGGAGATTGCGGCAAGGTACTTTGAGGCAGAAGCAAATCATGTTGCCACGGAGATAAGGAGAGGATATTAACAATGTATAATTTACAATTTATAATTTATAATGAGTAGTGAACTGACATACGATGACTTTCTGGACAGGTTGAGCATACAGGAAGTACTGGTGGACGCAGGGTATCATCTGAACAAGAGAGATGGCTTGCGTTATCCGTCGTATGTGCGTACTGACAGTGAGGGCAGACGGGTGCGTGGTGATAAGTTCATTGTCACGCAGAATGGGAAATGTTGCTTCCAACCACCGCAGCAGAAGGTGTATAATGTCATTTCGTTCATCAAGGAGCATCCAGAAATGTTTTCAGAGAACAAGGTGGGAATGTCTCCTGACCGACTCGTCAACCTCGTCTGCAACCGACTGCTCAACCAACCCATAGAGGACAGACCATCGAAGATTACAGAACCAAGAAAGGACGGAAAGCCATTCAACCTGAATGACTACGACATCCACAAGTTCAATCCGCAGGACAGGGAAACGCAGAAAAGGTTTTATCCCTATTTTAAGTTCCGAGGCATCGACCTCTATACGCAGTATGCTTTTCATCGGCATTTCTGTCTGGCTACTAAGCATCGGACGGATGGACTTACCTTTGCCAACCTTGCCTTTCCGCTTGTACTGCCCAAGACACCCGACAAGACTGTGGGCTTTGAGGAACGAGGACGACCGAAGATGGACGGTAGCGGCGGTTACAAGGGCAAGGCAGAAGGAAGCAACAGCAGTGAAGGACTGTGGATTGCCAACCTCACGGGCGAGCCGTTGGATAAAGCAAGCGAAATTGTATGGTTTGAGAGTGCCTACGATGCCATGGCAGAGTATCAGATAAATCCTGTAAAGATGGTGTATGTATCTACGGGCGGCACACCCACCGAGGGACAGATGCGAGGACTTCTGTCCGTTACTCCCAACGCACGGCACTATTTGGGTTTTGACAAGGACGATGCAGGGCAGCAGTTTGTTGCAAACTTCAGGAAGGTGGCAGCAGAGATGGGCTTCCGTCACGAGCATGTGCAAGCCTATCATCCATTGGGTTGCTACAAGGACTGGAACGATGCGCTGCTCAACAAGAAATCAGCAGAACTGATTGCCAAGGGCGAACCAGATACCTTCGACTATGCCGAGTTTATCGCAGCCGGCAAGGCAGAGAAACAAAGGGAAAAAGAAGAAAAGAACACATATCATAGAAGCGTATGAGACAAGAAGATAATAGCATCATCACCTTGTGCCCCAGCATCGGACAGTTTTTCATCAACGAACTGCCTCTGTTGCTGTTGTGCGTGGCAATGCTCCTAATCGGAGGATTGCCCGGTTGTGCATATAGTACCCTGTTGCTTGTCTTCAGCCTCCTGTTCTCCCTCTGTTTACTCTACCGATTCATCTATCTGAGGAGTATCCGCTACCATATCGGGAGCGAGCAACTCATCTGTGAGCACGGAGTGTTTCAGCGGAGCGTGAACTACATGGAGTTGTACCGAGTGGTGGACTTTGCCGAGCATCAGACATTGATACAACAGTTATGCGGACTGAAAAGCGTGACCGTGTTGTCGATGGATAGAACGACACCGAAACTGGAAATGACCGGCATCAGCAACAGCTATGACGTGGTGAGTGTGATACGAACAAGAGTAGAAACGAACAAACGAAGAAAGGGCGTATATGAGATTACGAATAGATAAGATTTGGTTCATTGTCGTGGCATTGGTACTGAGCGTGCCGTCAGCCCATGCACAGATTGTGACTGCCAACCCTTTGGAATGGATGGCATTAGCAGAGGGCAACGAAGCCATCAACGGTGAGATAGAGAAGGAAATCAAAGGTCAGACCAAGACTGCCCTGTTGCAGAATACCATCGCCGCAGAGTTCACCAAGATACACGAATGGGAGAAGAAGTACAACAGTTATCTGAAAACCGCCAGTGGTTATGCCTCTTCCCTCAAAGCCTGTACCTATCTGTACGACGATGGAGTGAAGATATTCATCACCTTGTGTAAGATGCGCAAGGCCATCAACAATAATCCGCAAGGCATCGTTGCCACCCTCTCGATGAACAACCTGTATATGGAGACCGCCACGGAATTGGTGTCCGTCTTCACACTGCTGAAAGATGCAGTCGCCAAAGGAGGCAAAGAGAACATGCTGACTGGTGCGGAAAGGAGCAAGACGCTGTGGGCACTGAACGACAAGCTGAGTGCCTTCAGCAAGAAGCTGCATCGTCTTTATCTGTCTATACGATATTACACCATGACCGATGTGTGGAACGGCGTGACGGCAGGGATGATAGACCGAAGCAATGGAGAGATAGCCACCCAAGCCCTTAGCAGATGGCGCAGAGCAGGACGTATGACCATCAGTGATTAACGATAAAGGAATCAGTCATGAAGTATTTCATATCAATTGCCATTTTTATGTTTATATCATCTTTTGCAGGAGTGCGGGCGCAGAACGACCCGACTCTTGCGGGGATGATTCTGATGTACACCAACAAGGCGGAGAAAGAACTGAAGAATCAGGAGAAAGTGATGCTGCTACAATCCACCGGCCATATCTGGACCAAGGAGGAAGTGGAAGCCACTACCGACCTGCAGCGGGAGTTCAACAACTATCTGGACTCCTTCCGTTCCATCGTCAGCTATGCCGCACAGATATATGGTTTCTATCACGAGATAGGTCAGTTGGTGGACAATATGGGTGGATTGGTGGCGCAGTTGGATGCCCATCCTGCCAACGGACTTGCCGTAGCCCTGTCAGCCAAGCGCAACAAGATATACCGCGAGCTGATTATGAACAGCATCGAGATAGTTAATGACATACGCACGGTATGCCTGTCGGGCAACAAGATGACCGAGAAGGAGCGTGTGGAGATAGTCTTCGGCATCCGACCCAAACTGAAGAAGATGAACAAGCAGTTGAAGCGACTGACGAGGGCGGTGAAATACACCACCATGGGCGATGTTTGGATGGAGATAGACGAAGGGGCAAGACCCACCAAAGCGAACAAAGCCGAGATAGCAGCGGCTGCCAAGAGGCGGTGGAAGCAGGTGGGCAAGAACGTAAACTGATGGAGCAGCGAGAGCAGAGCCGAACTTGTTCGAGCTATGCCGAGTCGTGACAGAAGAAGACGAAGTCAAACCGTGATTAAAAAACGATAAGATATGGGATTTTGGAGTTCATTATTGAAATATGGTGGCAAGGCGGCACGAGGTACTGGCCATGTCATCGGAGTAACTGGAAAGACCTTAGGCAGTGCGGCACTCCACCCGCAACGCACCCTTATGGGAGCCGGCAAGGCTATGCAGACGGCCGCAGTGGGTAGTGCCGCAGGCTATGTGACATGGGAGAAGCTGACCACAGACAAGAGCGTGGCACGCATCGTAGGTGATGCTGTCATCGGCGAGAATGCCACGGAAGCGGTGGCACAAACCGCCAACGATGTGCAACGTCTGACGGGCAAGGCTGGTGAAGCCGTTGATGCGGTGAACACTGTAGCCGGAAAGATGGACACCCAGTTCAGCGGCATCAGTGATTTCTTTAGGAATATGTTCGGAGGCGTAGGATGCGACATGATAGGCAATCTCTTTGGCAATATCGGCAAGGGCAACGTGTCGGGTATGAGCATCGTCGGACTGGTGGCTGCCGCCTTCATGGTATTCGGACGCTTTGGTTGGATGAGCAAGATTGCGGGTGCCCTGCTTGGAGCGATGATCATCGGGAACAATTCTAAGGTGGCGCAAACTCTGCCTAACAGAGGCGGTACGTCTTCACATGGGCAGAACATGAAAGAAGCAGAGACCCAAAGCAGAGGGATGAAACGATAACCAATATACAGTGATATGAGATATACAGAAGAAATGATACTGCGCTCATCGAGCGGCTACTGTATGCCGTTTGAGGAGCCTATAAAGCAGGACGTGCAGATGTCCTTGGGTTACGGAGAGCAGAAAAATCCCGTGACGGGAGAAACATTCTTCCATCACGGCATAGACTTCTCAGTGAACCATTACCTGCTGTCGGCGGTGGCAACGGGAACCGTCTCTGCCATTGGGTCGGACGCGGAGCATGGCATCTACCAGACCATCCGCTACGGCAAATACGAAGTGACTTACAGGCATCTCTCCAATGTCTTCGCCAACTTCTCCCAAAGCGTCAAGGCCGGTCAGACCATCGCCATCAGTGGCGACCTGCTGCACATGGAGGTGAGGTTTGACGGAGAGGAAATCAATCCGTTGGAGTTCCTCACCATGCTCTACGGCAATATCAAGGCATTGGAGCACAATTCCCAAATGGGCATCAATGAACTGGACATGAACATCCCTTCACCCTACGACACCGACCGTCAGGAGATAGAGGCATTGATGCTCCGCTTCCTTCCCTCCTACTTCGAGGACCTTCAACAAGGAGCATACTCTCTGCCCGAACATACGGAGCAGTCGTTGAGAAACATCTTCTCGTTGGGAGCGAGCAAGCATTATTTCTACGAGACCATGCCGAGCATGGCTAATCCCTTGGGCATCGGCAACCGCTGTATGCCTTTGGCGACTAAGGTGCAGAACCTGCTCATTGCCGACTTTCTCAACTATCTTGCCATGCGACATCAGGTATATCTCTCCACGATGGACGAGGTGTTAAAAAAAAACTCCAAGAGCAAGCCCTGACGCATGACGGCATCATCGACCCTCTTGCCGACTTGGACGTGGATATCCAGAGCTTCGACATTCCGAGGATAGTGAGCGTCTATCCCGACCGGGCTGGCGTGAGATGGTGGACAAAGGCATGGTTCAATGGTAAGGAAGAGGGGGAACCCTCCGTGGAGATTGAGGAACGTATGGCCGTGCAGTTCATCCACTGCCAAGTGGACAAGGACGCATGGTTGGAGGAACACTATCCTAAGCAGATGGAGATATATCACAATGCCATCGAGCAGACAAAGGAACAGATATTACAGCAGTATAATATATAAACAAGGTATATGGCAGTTAAGAACAGTCAGCGATTCGCAGAGATAGAGCGTCTGATGGGCGACTACTTCGGGTGTCACCTTGCCCCCGTGATGGGCAGGGTGCAACGGGACTTGTCCAACAGACAGGCAGACGAGATGCGAGCCTACTCCAACAGTACGGCTGGCATCCTACGCTCATTGGCCACTGCCAATATGCCTGGTGATGACCCATACGCCACGCTGAAGATTACAGGCAAGTGGAACAGCAAGACCACCGAAGACTATCTGGCGATGTGCAAGGAGGCTATTGTCGGCAACAAGGATATGCAGCGTGACCTTGCCGTGATGGCTGAGGAATGGCGCAAGGCGGTGGTGACGGAGATAGGACGAGAGCGGTACGATGCACTCTCTAAACAACTCGGTTGTGATTTGGCATACGCCTATATCGATCACCGCATGGAGCAGCTGATGATAGAAAAAAATGGTGAAAGACCGTATGCCAACATCTTCTGCCGACTATATCATCCGCAAGGCGGCACAAAGCAGTCTGTTCGGTCTGCCCTACGAACTGAACAAGTCACCCCCTTGCCGCAGAGATAGAAGCCAAAGGAGAGGCAGCCTATAAGCCCTCTCGAACAGAGAAGGCAGCGGGATGGGCAGCCGGAGCGGGTGCCGATGTCGTGGCCATGGGAGGGATTGGCTCATGGGCAACCTTCGCCAAGTTTGTCGGTATCGATATGGTGATGAATGTCGGCATGGAGCACCTAAGCAAGAAAGGTAGCAGCCAAGAGGTCTGTGTCGAGGAGTGTATCAGCAAGGGAGTTTTCGGTACGGGCACCAACGTCTTCGCCTCATTCCGCAAACAGGCAAAAGTCATCAAGAACCACGAGAACAGCTATATCAAGGCTACCAACAGCCATTTCAAGAACAAGATTCCCACGAGCAATATCACTTTTATGGATTGGACGAAACAAACCGAGCAGACCTCTTTTCCTTGGAACAAAGGTACGTTCCTTGACCCTCAGAGAAACGAAGCAACCAAACGTACAGGCAAGTACAAGGATGTGCCCTTGATAGTTGCGCCTGGACAGGAAGACGAGTATCTGGAGGTTAAGGCGAGACTGGATGCAGAGGCTGAGAAGGAGAAGAAGGCAGAACCGAAAGAAACTCCTGATTCATCGACTGAAGAGGCAACACCATCTGTAGTCCAGCAGGAGGAAACAGCCTTACAAACAAACGAAAATGGATGGGACGGGCTGTTGCAGAGTTTTGGACTGAACGGCTTTTCAGACATCGGCAAGAACCTTGGTTATGTGTTGGCGATGCTGCCCGATGTACTGGTGGGACTGTTCACTGGCAAGACAAAATCGCTGAATATGGACAATAGCCTCCTTCCTTTGGCCTCTATCGTGGCTGGAATGTTCGTGAAGAATCCTATACTGAAGATGCTGTTGATGGGTATGGGAGGTGCCAATCTGCTCAACAAAGCGGGACATGAGGTGCTGGGCAGGAAACAGCAGGAAGGCATTGCACCTACAGTTAGTCCTGCTGCATCTCGCATTCAGTACCGCCAATATCCTGATGAACCACTCAATCCTCGTATCAGCAACCCGATGCTGCAAGGGCGGTGTCTCGTTGCCAACATTGACCATGTGCCTTGTACCATTCAACTGCCTGACAGTGTGATTGGGGCGCATCAGTCGGGGGCATTGCCGCTGAATACATTGGCTAACGCCATACTTGCCAAGAACGACCAGATGCGACAGATGGCAGCAATGCAGTACGAAGAGCAGGCACGGGAGAGCGTGGTGCGACCGAGGGGAATACAGTGAAGCCCGACAACAAAATTGTCGGGAACGGTGGCTTGGTAAGCCAATTATAGAATGTGATTGAGATAAAACAAAAAAGATAAAAGCATGAAAGAGAAATCAGAATTTGAGAAGCGGACGGCGGAGAAGCAGGTGTCGCTGCTCACTGAGGCACTGACGAGTGCGGTGGATGCCAAGGGACATTGGTTGAATGCAAGCGGCAAACTCTATCCGAAGCTCTATCCCAAGGGCTTTTCGGTCAGTCCGTTCAATGCCCTTGTCCTTGCCCTTGACTCCGATGCCAAGGGTTGCAAGAGCAATCTGTTTACGCAGTTCTCCGAAGCGAAGGCACGGGGTGAGAGCGTGAGGGAGCATGAGAAAGGTGTGCCGTTCCTGTATTACAATTGGAATAAGTACGTCAACCGCAACAATCCCGACGATGTCATCACCAAGGAGGCATACGCAGAACTGTCGGAACAGGACAAACAGCAGTACAAGGGAGTGAAAAACCGTGAGATCCGTGTGCTGTTCAATATCGACCAGACGCTACTGCCTATGGCTAACGAAACAGCCTACACTACGGCATTGAAGAAGGATGGCACGGTGAGGATAGAGGTTATGGCGACAAGGAGGACAAGCAGCTGCATGGGTGCGTCAACGGATTCCTTCAGAAGATGAAGGACAACCTCGTGAATGTACGTCAGGACGGCACGGGTGTGGCGCACTACGACACCGAGAAGGATGTCATCTACCTGCCACGGCAGCGTGACTTCGAGCACTACAATGACTATGTACAGGAGATGATGCGTCAGTTGGTGTCTGCCACCGGTCATCAGCAGCGGTTGGCACGTGAGGGCATGGTCATGAAGAACGGCAAAGCCCCGTCGGAGGATGCCGTGAAGAAGGAACGACTCATCACTGAGATAGCTTCGGGCGTGAAGATGCTCGAACTGGGACTGCCTGCCCGGTCTGTCAAAGGGACAAGGCCTTAGCATGGTGGACTATTGGACGAGGGAACTGAAGGAAGACCCTTGTCTGATTGATGCCATCGAGAGTGAGGTGAACGGTGCGCTGAAGGTGTTGAAGAAAGCCGAACTGGGTGAAAAGGTGGAGTATGCCACCGACCAGCATCAGCGAGAGACGGCGCAGATACAGGTGCAGTTGCCCAACCACTACTTCGTAGCAGACGAAATCAAGCAGCATCCCAACGAGGAGCAGCGTACTGTGGTCATCGTGCGTGATGATGCCAGCAAGACCGCCGATGTGGTGCTGCCACAGGGTGCATCGTTGGAGGTGAACAACGAGATCAAGGGCATGAACAAGCAACGCTTCACCAATGCCTTGCAGAAAGAGGGTTATGACAACGTGCGTTTCTACAATCCCGACGGAGCCTTGGGCTTCCGTCCCGACGACAGTTATTTCGCCGACAAGAAAATCACGGTATCAAGACTGCGCAACTGGTCTATCGAAGACCTATCCTCGTTGGATGCTTCTGAGGCCGTAACCCACAGCCGTGACATCGGTTTCGACAATGTGCAGTTGGTAAAGGATGACAAGGAGCGGTGGGCATTGTACATCAAGCCCGAAGGTAAGGAGGGCTTTGCCGTCTATCCCGACAAAGGAGACCTCAATCATTTCTTCACCACCTTGAAGCAGTCGATGGACAACATCGAGCGTGTGCGTGAGGAACTGGCACAGAAGTATTATGCTATGGCAGAGGCGAAACCCGACCTGAAGGTGGACATCTTCGGAGGTAATGAGCAGGAGGTTGATTTGAACCGCATCCAGCGTGTGGCAGTATTCCGTGCCAAATCGGGCGAATGCCTGTGTGCAGCCACTATTGACGGCAAGAAGTTGCAGCCGAGAAGTGTCAGTCCGTCACAATGGCAACGATTGTGGGTGGCTCCTGACAGGGATTCCTACAAGCAGAACCTTGCCGCCTCGCTGTTTGCTGATGTATTGCAGAAAGACAACAATGTCGAGCAAAGTACACAAGAGAAGCAGGAAGAAGCGACGGAGGTGAAGCAAGCGGAGACGGCAATTGTCGATAAGCATGATGAACAGAAGGAAGTGGTACTTAAGGAAGATAAAAGCTCTGAACAAAGGGAAGAGAAGAAACAAGAGGAAAAAGAAAGAAG
>ENA-OPZJ01000008-OPZJ01000008.1-human-gut-metagenome-genome-assembly--contig:-NODE-8-length-15392-cov-0.698067_pt1 | contig 15392 bp, 22 predicted proteins | sample MGYA00242482_ERZ504501 | MGnify/ENA primary metagenome ERZ504501 (study PRJEB26092, sample SAMD00036291) | human gut metagenome | host: Homo sapiens | study: EMG produced TPA metagenomics assembly of the...
CATATCCATGTGGCGGGAATGACACGCGAGGAAATCGCCTCGTATATAAAAGAGGAACTGGTTTCGAAGAATCTCGTGAAAGACCCTGTCGTTACAGTTGAGTTCATGAACCTAACCGTTTCCGTGTTGGGTGAGGTTGCTAGCCCCGGACGCTTCAATATCGACAAGGACAAGCTGACGCTTTTGGACGCTTTAAGCATGGCCGGAGACCTTACCGTCTACGGGAAACGGGAGAATGTGCTGGTACAACGGGAGGAAAACGGTAAACAGACCTTGTATCAGGTTAACCTGAATTCAGGATACGACCTTTATGCCTCTCCTGTGTATTATTTGCAGCAGAACGATATCGTTTATGTGGAACCCAACTCAATGAAAGCACGGCAGGCGACCGTCAACGGCAATAACGTCCGCTCAGCCTCTTTCTGGATGTCATTGGCCTCGTTGCTGACGACCATTACCGTGTTGATTGTAAAATAATATAGAATCAGATATGATGACCGTAAATCAAAAGAATATAAAACCGGGGCAGCAGGATGATTTCCTGCGAATACAGGACCTGTTATACCTGTGCCTCGCAAGATGGAAGTGGTTCGTCTTGTCTTTAGCGGTAACGATCGGTGCCGCTACTGCCTATCTGTTACGCACTCCTGCCGTATATACACGTACCGCTTCGGTATTGATCAAAGAGGATTCCAAAGGCAAGTCGGTCTCCTCGGATTTGGATCCTTCTCGGAGTTCGGGCTGTTTCAATCCGGTACAAATGTGAATAACGAACTCATCACCTTTCGATCACCGTCTTTAATGACCGAAGTGGTTAAACGGTTGCGTCTGGATATGAATTACTTCGTTCGGGGAAAATTCCACCGTCAGGTAGCCTATGGACTGACATTACCGGTGGATGTAACGATAAATGACTTGCCTGAGAATGAATCAGCCGGTTTTACGTTGGAAATACAGCCGGACGGTACGTTATACCTATCCGACTTTATACGTAACGGGACAGATCTTGAAGAAAAGGACGTAAAGGGAAGCTTGCTCGACTCCATCACTACGCCATTGGGAAAAATCATTATCCATACAACACCCAATTACGTGAAAGGCGAGGCATATACATTATATGTAGGCAAATCCAGTCTGTATAACGCCGTCAACTCCTGCTCGTCCAATCTGTCCGTTTCATTGAACAGCGAGAAAGCGTCAGTCATAGACTTGTCATTCAAGGATAACTCCACACAGCGGGCAGAAGATGTATTGAGCATGTTGATTTCCGTTTATAACGAGAATTGGGTGAAGGACAAAAAACCAGATCGCTGTCAGCACCTCAATGTTCATCAACGAGCGTCTGGGCGTAATCGAACGGGAACTGGGAAATGTGGACGAGGATATCTCCTCTTACAAGTCAGAACATCTGTTGCCCGACGTGCAGGCGGCATCGAGTATGTATATGGCTCAAAGCAGTGCGGCCAACGCGCAGATCCTGTCCCTGAACAACCAGCTTTATATGACCCGTTACATCCGGAACTATTTAGCCAACGATGCCAACCGTACCCAACTGCTTCCGGCCAACTCCGGCATTGAAAGCGCCAATATTGAATCGCAGATTGCCGAATACAACAAGCAACTGTTGCAGCGCAACAGTCTGGTTGCGAACAGCAGCACGGAAAATCCGCTGGTCGTGGATATGGATCAGGCTCTGGCATCCATGCGTGGGGCGATAATCAGATCTATCGACAATCAGATAGTGACCTTGAATTCGCAGATAAAAAGTTTGCGGCAGACGGAGCAACAGACGACATCACGTATAGCGGCCAACCCAACACAGGCCAAGTACCTGCTTTCGGTGGAGCGCCAACAGAAGGTAAAGGAAGCTCTTTACCTATTCCTGTTGCAAAAGCGTGAAGAGAACGAACTCTCACAGGCGTTCACGGCTTATAATACCCGCATTGTTACCCCGCCACACGGCAGCATGTTGCCGACATCCCCTGTGCATAAAAATATCTTTATGGTCGCATTCGCTCTGGGGCTGCTCATTCCGATAGTCATTATCTTCATGCGCGAGAATATGAATACCCGTGTACGGGGAAGGAAAGACCTGGAAAACCTGACTATACCGTTCATCGGTGAAATTCCGCTGTTCACAAGAAAGAAAAAAGGGATATTAGGAAAGAAACCGCAGGAAGTCAAGGCCGTTATCGTCAAGGAGGGCAACCGTGACATCATCAACGAGGCATTCCGCGTATTGCGTACCAACCTGGAATTTATGACCGGCAAGGACAAGACTTCGAATGTCATCATCATGACCTCATTCAATCCGGGCAGCGGCAAATCGTTTCTGACCATGAACATCGCCGTGAGCCTTGCCATCAAAGGAAAAAAAAGTGCTGGTAATCGACGGAGACCTGCGCCACGCCTCTGCATCATCCTATATCGACTCTCCTGACAAGGGATTGAGCGACTATCTGGGAGGTCGTATCGATAATCTGGATGAGATCATCGTACCCGATCCGAAACATAAATCTATGGATATACTACCCGTGGGAACGATTCCTCCTAACCCAACGGAATTATTGTTCGACGAGCGGTTAAAGCAGACAATCGATACTGTAAGGGAGCAATATGACTATGTGCTGATCGACTGTCCGCCCGTTGAACTGGTGGCCGACACGCAAATTATTGAGAAACTGGCCGACCGTACCGTTTTCGTAGTTCGTGCAGGATTACTTGAACGGAGTATGCTTGCTGAATTGGAGAAAATCTACGAGGAGAAAAAATACAAGAACATGTCCCTGATCTTGAACGGGACCGAGGGAAGTGGCGGTCGCTATGGATACCGTTATGGCTATCGATATGGTTATCACTACGGTTACGGCTCAGGATACCACTAAGGTTCCGACGGAAAACAGGGTGGGGATAAATGGATGATTATTAATTAAAAAAAATAAAATGTTTTATATAAAAATACTCGTATCATTGTGTGGCCATTCAGGAAACGTATATCGCTGAAAGATAGCGGTATATTCAAGAATTTTACCGACTGTCACTCGCACATTCTGCCGGGTGTGGACGACGGTGTGCAGACGATGGAAGAAGCATTGGAAATACTGCGCCTGTATGAAGAGTTGGGCATAAAATCCGTATGGCTTACACCGCATATCATGGAAGATATGCCCAACACCACACTGCACCTCCGGGAGCGTTACGCTGAACTTCAAGCCACCTATAGCGGTCCGATAAAACTGCATCTGGCCTCAGAGAACATGCTTGACAACCTCTTCGAGGAACGGTTGGAAAAGAACGATCTGCTGCCCTTGGGTGAAAGCGGTGACCATCTACTGGTGGAAACCTCCTACTTTAACCCTCCGATGGGATTGAACAACATTCTGCTCCGCATCAAGGCTAAAGGCTATTATCCCATTCTTGCCCATCCGGAACGGTATGTTTATATGGGTGAGTCGGATTATCAACAATTAAAAGACATGGGAGTGAAGTTTCAGTTCAATCTTCCGTCAATAGCGGGTATGTATGGCAACCGGATTAAGAAAAAAGCCATGCTGCTATTAAAAGAAAAGGCTATTACTCATATAGGAACGGACATTCACAATTACAATATATTTCAAAAGTTCATTTGTACGAGTATTACAAAAAAATATACAAAACTGTTTTAATTGATAGTCAGACTGTTATAGTTTAAATAGATTATAATTATCGGTTATTAAGACCTGTAGATTCTGTTTAACTTTTTCTCTCTAGGTGGATTTGCATAAAATACATACAAAAAAAATCCAACAGGCTGGAATTCAATGGAAATTGTAACAATCGACTTGGAGCAGATACACACAATCTCTCTTTTATCCAAACCAGTCTTAAAATAAATCATTACACCCCTATCAAGCAATAGGCTTGCAACTTCAACATAAAACAACAATCCATATGTCATTAACAAAAGTTTTAGTTACTGGTGGAGCGGGATTCATCGGCTCCAATTTATGTGAGTATTTATTGGCTCACGACTATGATGTAATCTGTTTGGATAATTTTTCCACAGGTAAACCTGAAAACATTTTTTCCATTTCTACAACGATATCCGAATAAGTTTAAACTTATCGTAGGAGATATACGGAATCTGAACGATTGTAAGAAAGCTGTAGAAAATGTAGATTACGTTATGCATGAAGGAGCATTAGGCTCAGTTCCACGTTCTATCAAAGATCCTATAACTACAAATGAAACTAATATATCGGGATTCTTAAATATGCTGACAGCCGCTCGCGATGCCAATGTAAAGCGTTTTATATATGCAGCAAGTTCTTCTACATATGGAGACAGTCAGTCTCTTCCCAAAGTAGAAGATGTGATTGGTAAACCGCTTTCGCCTTATGCCATAACAAAGTATGTAAACGAGCTTTACGCCGATGTGTTTGCCAAAACCTATGGAATGGAATGTATCGGCTTACGATATTTCAATGTTTTCGGTCGTCGTCAAGATCCATTCGGGGCATATGCTGCGGTGATTCCTTTGTTCGTTAAGAAATTCATGGCTCATGAGAGTCCTGTCATTAACGGAGATGGTGAATATAGCCGCGATTTTACTTATATAGACAATGTGATTCAAATGAACATGCTGGCTATGACCACGACAAATCCGAATGCAACCAACCAAGTATACAATACTGCTTTCGGAGAACGCACCACATTAAACCAGTTGGTCGGTTACTTGAAAGAATTTTTGAGTGAATTTGACCCCGAAATTGCCAACGTGAAAATAATTCATGGTCCCAACCGCTTGGGGGATATTCCCCATTCCTTGGCATGTATTGATAAAGCAAAATCCCTTTTAGGTTACAATCCTCAATACAGTATGCGTGACGGTTTGAAAGAGGCTGTCAAATGGTATTGGAAGAATATTTAAAGTAATAATAACAGATGAAATTATGAATGAAACTAAAATTTGCGTAATTGGTCTTGGTTACGTAGGGCTCCCTTTGGCTCGTCTTTTCTCGACAAAGTATAAAACGATAGGTTTTGACATGAACCAAGCTCGTGTGACTGCTTTGATGGCAGGTCATGATGCGACACTCGAAGTGTCAGATGAACTACTCCAATCTGCCCTTGCCAATGGTTTTAGTGTACTGCCAATATAGAGGAAATCCGTGATTACAATTTTTTATGTAGTTGCCGTTCCCACTCCGGTAGACAAAAACAACAATCCGGATTTGACTCCGCTTTACGGTGCCAGCACAACTGTTGGTAAGGTAATCTCCAAAGGGGATATTGTGGTGTATGAATCTACTGTTTATCCAGGTGTTACAGAAGACGAATGTATCCCGGTTGTGGAAAAAGTGTCCGGATTGAAATTTAATGAAGATTTCTTTGCTGGCTATAGCCTGAACGTATAAATCCGGGAGATAAACTTCATACAGTAGAAAAAATCAAAAAGGTTACTTCCGGTTCTACGCCTGAAATAGGTAAGAAAGTAAATGAGGTATATGCTTCTGTAATTACCGCCGGTACACATCTCGCTCCTACGATGAAAGTAGCGGAAGCAGCCAAAGTAATAGAAAACTCACAGCGTGATATCAATATCGCATTTGTGAATGAGCTATCCAAGATATTTACTAAAATGGGCATTGATACACAGGATGTACTGGAAGCAGCTTCTACCAAATGGAATTTCCTGCCATTTAAGCCTGGGCTGGTTGGAGGCCATTGCATTGGAGTTGATCCGTATTATTTGGCTCAATGTGCACAACGTCACGGTTATAATCCTGAGATAATCTTAGCCGGTCGCCGAATGAACGACGGTATGGGGGAATATGTGGCCAACCAAGTTGCGAAATTGATGCTGAAGAAAGGAATACAGGTGCTCAACTCTCATATCCTCATATTAGGGTTTACTTTTAAAGAAAACTGTCCTGATGTGCGGAACACAAAGGTTATAGATATTTACAATGCTTTGCGAGAGTATAACGTACATATCACCGTATATGATCCTTGGGCCAATCCTGATATAGTTATGCGAGAATATGGAATCTCGGTAACGAACCAACATCCTTTGGATAAGAAATTCGATGCGGCAATTATAGCTGTAGCACACGAACAGTTTATAGGCTTTGATGTAAAAACGTTACTAAATGCTCAACACGTCATATTCGATGTTAAAGCTATCTTTGAAAAAAACGTTGTAGATGGTAGACTCTAATCGGATTGTCTCCTTTGACATATTGAAAGGGGGAGGAATTTTTATTGGTCATCCTTGGTCATATACAAATCCCTTACATGTTGAAAACCGTTATTTACAGTTTTCACATGCCCCTTTTTTTTTTTGTGTCAGGCTGTTTCTTTCGTCCAATCAGTTTGAGAGAGTTTTTTTGCAAAAAAAGACCAGACAATTACTGATTCCTTGGGCCTTTTTTTGCCTTTTTGTTGTTCGCATATTTGTTCGTTTTGAAACTTAACGAAACTCATAATTGGGCAAAAGCGATCTCGCTCCCTGTAACGAGTATGTTTGATGGTTTTCTCGGTGATGAAAACTCTTTTATTTTATTTCATGTAATTTGGTTTTTTAATTTGTTTGTTCGAGGTTTCATTCGTTTATTTATTGATACATAAAATCACCCCTACAATAAAGCATTAACAATCAGCGCATTATGTATATTATTATATGGAGTAGGATATTGGTTAAATGCTAATAACATTGATTTGCCATATTTTTATTGACACAACAATGTCTACCTTGATTTATTACCATCTTGGTTTTTGCTTCATGCGGAACAAATGGTACGGCATGAAGGTTTCACCGATATACTCATTATTCTTGCTTATTATCGCCATTGTTTTCATCGTTCTATTTCCCTCTTACGTTGACTTAAAATCAAACAATTTTCCATTGCATCTATTGTTGCTTTCAATGGTTTTTATTATGAATTTTTATTGGTTTATCAATTCATATTTTAATTCGAGAAAGCTGAAACTTATTCCATTGGATAAAATATTGATTTGGTGTGGAATTAACAGTTTGGCATTATTGGGGCTACATATATTATTTGTAGATACATTCTGGATCGTGCGCAATAAGTTACATCTTGTAAACTACAGTTGGACCATATTGGAATTTGCACTCATTGTTGCAATATGCTATTTTGCGACAACCTTAATAAAAAGATACATTCCGTCTGTATTAGGAAGATCATAAGCTTGCTATGAATAAGACATCGTCCGTAAATAATAAAAAAATATTCAAGAATACAGTGGCACTTTATGCACGTATGTTGCTGTCCATGATTGTATCACTATATACATCACGGATCGTGTTAAATGCACTTGGTGTAGATGATTATGGCATTTATGGACTTGTCGGCGGTATTGTTGTCCTATTTAGCTTTTTGAATGTAACGATGAGTGGAGCGACTTCACGCTTTCTTACAGTCGAACTTGCCAAAAAATGACCCTCGACAACTCCAACAAACATTCAATACAGCCTTTATATTACATATAGGAATTGCAATTATAGTCTTGTTTTTGGCTGAAACGGTCGGACTTTGGCTGTTATTCGAAAAATTGAACATTCCAGATGAGAGAATGAGTGCAGCTGTTTGGGTGTATCAATTTTCAATAATTTCCTCAATGGTCAGCATCACTCAAGTTCCATACAATGCGACTCTTATTTCGCACGAAAAAAATGGACGTGTATGCTATTGTGGAAATTGTTGGATCACTGTTGAAGTTGCTGATCGCTACACTTCTACTTATTACAGTATGTGATAAGCTCATTTTATATGGAGGACTTATGCTCTTATCTTCATTCTTGATTGCAATGACATATCGCATTTATTGCATTAGGCATTATGACGAATGCCGGATTAATTGGGAATGGAATAAGGTTATCGGCCGTTCTCTGTTTAGCTTTTCAGGATGGAATCTTTATTCCAATATTTGCTTTACTACTCGTCAACAGGGAACAAATATGTTGCTTAATATATTTGGCAGTACAGCTGTTAATGCCGCAGCCGGATTGGCAACAACTGTGCAACTGATGATTGAACAAGTATCAACCAATTTGGTAATGGCTTCGAGGCCGCAAATTATAAAGCAATACGCATTGACCGATTTCAATGCCATGATACAATTACTAAAGCAAACTACTTGTTTGGCAAATGTGTTATATCTGTTGGTTGCTATTCCTTTTATCTCTGAAATACATTATGTAATGAATTTATGGCTCGTGGAAGTTCCTCCATATACAATTGAATTCTGTATTTTATTGATAGTCTCAAGCTTCATATCATTGAATAATAATATTATATATATTGGAATACAAGCTGTCGGACGTTTGAAATTTTATTCATTTATGGCGGGGACAGTATCATTATCAGTCATTCCGATACTTTGGTTATTGTTTAGTAAAGGTATCGGCTTGACTTGGGCTTTTGGATTGCCTATAGTGAGCACATTATTGATTTATATCGTTTGCTCATATACACTCCATCATTATGTTGAAGATTTCAAACCGATACGTTTTTTTCTTCACAACGATGGTAGTGAATCTTTTCATAAGTATTCCTTCTTTTACCGCAATCCTACTCATACAACATATCTTGGTTGAGTCCTTTACAAGAGTGATTATCGTGGCTCTTAGTTCTTCAATAATATTGGTTGTTCTGTCCTATTATGTGCTATTAGACAAAGAAAATAAGAAAAAAAGTAAAAGCATTGATTTTAAACAAAATAAAACGATGAATAAAAACATACTTATAATTACTCCTTTTTTTCCGCCACAGACTCATGCTGCGGTATTTAGGGCATTTAAACTTGTAAAATATCTTAAACGTACAGGTTGGAATCCGATAGTACTGACGGTTAATCGTAATTATCTATATTTAGAAGATCCTGATTTGTTGGACGAAGTCCAAGACGTGCCTATTTATCAAGCCAATTATATAGAACCGACATTGCGCGGCCTTAGAATGTTGCTTGGAGGAGAAGATACTTCACTCAAAGCCATTACAGCCAAAGCAAAAAACTATTGGTGCACAGTCAAAAAGCACGGATACAGTCACCTCTAACAAGCAATCTTTATTCGGTAAGTTTTATAAATATATACTAGACCGATGGATTCAAGTTCCCGACCGCTTTAGATTCTGGGAAAGAAGTGCCGTGAGGATGGGACGAAAAATAATTAAAGAACATGATATATCTATCATATATACCACTTGCCTGCCTTTTACCTCAAATAGAATCGGTATGCGACTTAAACATCTAACCGGAGTAAAATGGGTTGCTGATTTCAGGGATCCTACCACATACGCTAAGCGAATGTATTCTGATTATTTTCCTGTTTTTGCCAAGCAAAAGAAAATTGAACAAGATACTTTTAAATACGCTGATGCTATTACTGGTCTGTCGGGAGCATACCTGAATATATTTAATGATTTATATGAGGGACGATACTCAAATAAATCATATTTTATTCCAACTGGAGTAGATGATGATTATTTGCCTTCTTTTCAAAATAGAGAAAAAGAGAATTATATAATATTCGTGGGTGAATACCTCCATGAATATAAAGATAATTTCTTGAAAATATTTGCCGAAGCTGTCAATTCTAAGGAATTAAAAGGCAAGGGTTGCACCCTTAAAATTGTGGGTAATAAGAATATCAATCAAAAACAAACGGAAGAATTTGTCAATGATTTGGGAATCTGTAACAACGTGGAATATATCAATCATGTACCGCAGCGTAAATTGTATGAATTGATAGTTAATGCAAAAGCAGCAGTACTTATTCCCGGACACACGGCTTTATGGTGGACTAATTTCGCAAAAATGGTCGATTATATCGCATTACAAGTGCCTGTATTAGCAATGGTGCCCATGACTAGCGAAGCACGAACCGAATTGATAAAAGCAGGCATAGGTATTTTTATAGATACTCCTCAGCAAGGTGTTACTGTCATCAAACAAGTATTTAGCGAAAAATTTCCAATGACGGCAAACAAAGAATATTGCCGCCGTTACTTGGCATCGCAACAAACAAAATCTTTCATTGATATTTTCCAAAAAATACAATAGAGATGCATATAGCGTTTTTAACTACAGAATATCCGATATTGGGTATGAAATGTGGCGGAATCGGAATTTTTATCAAACATTTGTCTCATCTTATCGTTAAGAGTGAGACTGGTGTGAAGGTATCAGTTGTGTATTGGGGCAATAAGTTTACAGAAACTGTGTGGGACGATGGTATATCTGTGATACCTATAAACCAGCCTCATAAGTCTCCATTTTCTTCTTTTATCAATAGAAGGTATCTAAATAAAAAGTTAATCTATTAGTGGCAAAGATTGGCATCGACCTCGTTGAATCTATCGACTGGGAGGGACCTTTGGCTTTTTGTAGTTTATCTGTACCAGTAGTTACAAGATTACATGGTTCAAATGTGTATTTCGATCATTTGTCTGGAAACAAAACTCCATGGAACGTACGGCTTATGGAATATAATGCTTTGCGTAATTCTGATGCCTATATAGGAGTTAGCCGACAGGCTCTCGACCTGACGGATAAATTATTCAGTCTGTCTTCGAATAAGAGAAAATGTGTAATATATAATCCTGTGGATATAAACATGCCCCCTCTTTCATCTAGTGACATGAACAAAAAATACAATAACGATACTTTATTGGGGGACAATTGTTGAGAAAAAGGGGGTACTTGATTTGCCTCTTATTTTCAACAGGATATGCGAGCAAAACGACAATGTCAAACTCATTCTCATCGGACAGGATGCAGTAGTGAATGGTTCTTCGACATGGGAAAAATGCAAATCTCTCTTTTCAAAGCAATCGATCGGTTGTGTATCGTATTTAGGTCGCTTACCTTATGACAAGACTATGTCATACGCTAACAGTGCCGATATTTGCATATTTCCAAGCCATGCAGAAACTTTCGGTTTGGTCTTACTGGAGGCAATGTTACTGCGGAAGGCAATTGTTTGTTCCGATATCGATTGTTTTCAAGAGATTATAGGAGACAGTAACTGTGTTTGCAAATGCAGGGTGAAACGTATCGATGAATTTGCAGAGGCTTTGCAACGGCTAATCTCGAATCCCATTTATAGGTGTGAACAAGCCGACAGGGCTTATCTAAATGCAACTGCTAGATTCAACACCAACGAGATAGTGGCACAAAACATCGAATTTTACAATCGAGTTATAAGAGATAGCTCCAAACATCATGTAGAAGAATCCTAACTCAACTGCTTTATTAGAAAATTTAAACGGACTTTTTATTTATAAAATCACATATTCATACGAAGGGGAGTTAAGGCTTTTTTTGTATTGCCATCTTGAAGAAAGTCAAACATTTCAGTACAACTACGTAAAATATAGAAATGCTTCATTATAGTGAAATTTCTGATAGAGTATAATCCTAAACGAAGTGATTAATTTCTTAACTCTTGATTCATATTATTCATAAACGCCTTATGCAAAAAGGGATAAGCATTATTTTGCCCACACTTAATCGGGCTGATTATCTGGCAAGTACAGTTGATTGCTTAATAGAGCAAGATTTTGGGGAGCCGTATGAAATAATTATTGTAGACCAATCGGCAGCCATTGACAGTACTATGTATAGTCGTGCAAAAGATAGTGATACATTGATTAAGTACTATCATGTGACTGAATTTAGAGGGCTACCTGAAGCTCGTAATTTCGGTGTGCAACACACACAATACGCCTACATCCTATTTCTAGATGATGATATCGAGTGTGACTGCAACCTGCTCAAAGAGCATTACAAGTTCTTGTCACAACCTGATATCGCAGTAGTGGCAGGGGGAATTACAGAAAAATATAAGAATAATCCCAAATCGAAAAATGTAGGCAAGTTCCATTTCTATACGGCAACTCCAGAACGGGGATTCCACATTAATCATAAAGAATATGTAGATCATGGCGGAGGTGGAAATTATAGCATAAAAAAAAGACATATTTTTTAGAAGTTGGTGGTGTTGATGAATATTTGAATTATGGAGCTGCTCTATATGAAGAAACCGAAATATGTTTACGAGTAAAGGAACTTGGATACAAAGTTTTTTTTTAATTATGATGCTCATGTATGGCACTTGGCTGCTGATACAGGCGGTTGCAGGGTTCTGGATATCAATCGCTATATTGCTTCATTAGTACATAACCGGGCTTTATTGATTAGCCGTCATCTCAAATGGTATCATAGGCCGACTGCTTACATCTATTTGTTGCGTCTTGTTGCATCATACGCTTTTACTTACCGCAATCCCGGACTGTTTAGACTTTTTGCAAAAACTTATAAAGAAGGTTATAAAAAAGGAAAACTAACTCCTAAATATACTCATTATGCAAACATCTAACAAACACATTTTTATTGTAACCTATGATTATCCACCAAGTAATGGTGGTATTGCAAGGCTTTGTTTTGAACTGAAAAAATATTTAGAGAAAAAAGGACTGAATGTTACAGTCATTTGTCCCCAAAGTACTTCTACCGATGCAGAGGAGGATAATAATGTGGTGAGATTGCATGGAAGAAGAGGAATATTGGAGTTGCGTACATTGAAGTATTTACGCAAAAAAACTGTTCCCGGTGATATTGTAATTACCGGGAATTATCATCCAGAGGGAATGCTGTCTCTATTGTCAAACAGAGAAACCTATATATTGGCACATGGAGCCGAATATCTTGCCGGAAAGAGTTTTTTCCGACGCTGTATTTGGCCTACTTATCGACGTTTTATACTAAGAAACGCCTCTTGCGTGATTGCTAACAGTCATTATACAGAGACATTAGTAAAACATTGTTCTCCAAATGCTAAAACAATCGCTATTCCGTTAGCGGTTGATGCAATTCATTTTCGCCCTACTTGTGAAAAATATAAGGATGGCTTGCTACACCTCTGTTCTATTTCTCGATTGGAAAAATTTAAAGGACATGATTTTATTATCCGGACGATAGCTTCTTTACCGGCAAAGTATAAGCAACAAGTGCGATTGCATCTCGGAGGTAAAGGAAAATATAAGAGTGCACTTGAGCGGATGGTTACCGATTTAGGATTGTCAGATATTGTATCATTTGAAGGTTTCATTGATGATAATAAACTTTGCGATTTCTATTCAGCCTCGCATATATTCATTCTCTGTACACGTGAAGAAGCGGATAATAGGAATGTAGAAGGATACGGGCTTGTTTTTGCCGAAGCGCAAGCTTGTGGAACCGCCGTTATAGGTACTCGTACAGGTGGCATTCCCGATGCTGTCGAGGAGAATAATGGCGGTTGGTTGATACATCAGGACGCCCACGAAGAATTGGAGAATTTACTCATTAAGTTAATCGACGATAAATCTCTTGCTATAAATGAAGGTCGTAATGCACGTCGGCGCATAGAAGCTAAAATTACGTGGGAACATTATGTGGACCAAATTTGTGATGTCATTTTATGAGTATTAGTCTATATATAGCCTTATATTACAACTTGTTGCTGCTATTAGTTGTTTACATCGCTATTCAACCGGTCAGGGCAGAAACAGTAAGACAGCCTTATATCAACAACCAGATATTTAGCCTTGCTTTACTCTTGATTGTATATGTTCATGTAACTTTCCGACCGACCGATTATCACTACTTTGGAGATACTTCAGCTTATGCCATGGCTTTCCAAAAGAAAGCCTTCTATGGTACGGTTGCTATAAGAGATAGAGATATTGGTTTTGAGTATCTTACCTATTGGCTTTCACAACTCGTCAATTTAAAAGGGTATTGGTTTGTTCTTTGCTCATTATATATATTGCCTGTTTTCTTTGCTTTAAAGAAACGATTCAAACAACAATATGCTGTAGCACTAGTGTTGTTCGTTTGTTCTTTGAGTTTTTGGGGATACGGAGTAAATGGACTGCGTAACGGAATAGCTACATCGTTAGTTATCTTCTCTTTTCTTGTTCCAAACAACGATATTAAACGAATTCCTGTTTGGATTATAAGCATGTCTTTTCCATCAATCCGTCATGTTGCCAATTGGCTGTTTCTTGCTGACCCGACTTTCAAATAATCCCAAACACTACTTATACTTATGGGGAACGTTTTTCCTGCTTATGCTTGTTGCACGTGATTCTTTCTCCACTTTGTTGACAAACATTCCTTGGTTTGAACAGGATAAAAGGATGTCTGAATATTTGAATATGTCTTATAAAGGCATGGAGCAAATGTTCTCTAATATTGGATTTCGCTGGGACTTCATTATTTATAGTTTGATACCCATTATCGCAGGAGTGAAATATATCTATACATATTGCTACGAAGACAAATTGTTTATCCGTTTATTTAATACTTATATAGCAAGTAATGCGTTCTGGCTATTGACCATTCATGTACCGTATAATAACAGATTTGCTTATCTATCTTGGTTTCTTTATCCTATAGTATTGATATATCCCTTGCTAAAAGATAACTTAATAAATAACCAGGGAGAACGAATAAAATGGATTATTCTATGTTATTATATGTTCACTTATGTAATGTGGATAAAATAAAATACAAAACAATAGAAAAAAGATTTTTATGAAAGATTTAGTTACTGTATTTACACCGGTATATAATAGGAAGAATTTAATTGGAAATCTATATCAGAGTTTGTTGTCTCAAACCTATAAAAATTTTGAATGGATTATTGTTGACGATGGGAGCACTGATGATATTGATGAAATTATAAAATCTTATCAAAATGAAGATCGTATATTAATTCGTTTCATCAAACAAGAGAATGGTGGAAAACATAGAGCAATCAACAATGGCGTATTACATGCAAAAGGAGAATTATTTTATATTGTAGATAGTGATGACTATTTAACAAAAAGACTCTATAGAACGAATAGTTTTTCATTATCAATATATAAAGAATAATGATAAATTTGCTGGAGTTTGTGGTATGAAATGCTTTCCAGATGGTTCTCGTATAGGGAAAGAGGTTACATGGAAAATTTTAAAAGATTCTTGGATTAACTATTGGATTATAAAAAATATAAAAGGGGATGTTGCGTTTGTTTTTAAAACATCAGTCCTGAGAAATTATTTATTTGACGATATACCCGGAGAAAAATTTTGTGCAGAAAGTTTGGTTCTAAACCGTATTGGAAAAAATTACCTTATGTTATTTTTTAATGAAAAAATATACATCGCAGAGTATTTATCAGACGGTTTATCTGTTTCATCAATCAAAAACAGAATGAATTCACCTAATTATGCCATGAGAATTTATTCAGAAATGGCATCACTAGATATTCCATATTTAAAAAAAAATAAAAGCTCATATAAATTACTGGCGTTTTGCTCCTTGCTCTAAATTGAAAATGAAAAAATAAAATAAA
>ENA-OPZJ01000010-OPZJ01000010.1-human-gut-metagenome-genome-assembly--contig:-NODE-10-length-13591-cov-0.511512_pt1 | contig 13591 bp, 18 predicted proteins | sample MGYA00242482_ERZ504501 | MGnify/ENA primary metagenome ERZ504501 (study PRJEB26092, sample SAMD00036291) | human gut metagenome | host: Homo sapiens | study: EMG produced TPA metagenomics assembly of...
AGATTTATTGGGAGGACAGGCTGAGTACTACCTGAACCATACATGTAAGACGATAGACAAAACAACTTATCCATATTCCGGGACCGGATATGATAGATAAGGTATGGATGAATTCCGACAGGAATATCCGTACATTGGAAAGTTTGCAGGCTTTATACGGACATGGACGTCTGGCCAATACGGGCTATGTATCCATTCTGCCTGTAGACCAGGGCATAGAACATTCTGCAGGAGCGTCTTTCGCCCCCAATCCGCTTTATTTCGATCCCGAAAACATCATAAAGCTGGCCATTGAAGGAGGGTGTAATGCCGTGGCATCCACATTCGGTGTGTTGGGCGCCGTGGCACGCAAATATGCACACAAGATACCTTTTATCGTCAAGCTGAACCATAATGAGTTGCTGACTTATCCGAACAGCTACGACCAGGTAATGTTCGGTACGGTGAAAGAGGCATGGAACATGGGAGCCGTAGCTGTCGGTGCTACCATTTATTTCGGTTCGGAACAAAGCCGCCGCCAGATAGTGGAAGTGTCACAGGCTTTTTGAATATGCCCACGAACTGGGAATGGCTACTATTCTGTGGTGCTATTTGAGAAACAGCAGCTTCAAAAAGGATGGTACCGACTATCATGCCGCTGCCGACTTGACAGGACAAGCCAACCATATCGGGGTTACCATTAAAGCCGATATCGTGAAGCAGAAGCTCCCATCCAATAACGGCGGTTTCAAGGCTATCGGATTCGGAAAGACAAACGAGCGTATGTATTCGGAACTGACCACTGACCATCCGATAGACCTTTGTCGTTATCAGGTGGCGAATGGCTATATGGACGTGTCGGATTGATCAACTCGGGCGGGGAATCCCATGGGGAATCCGACCTGCATGATGCCGTCGTAACGGCAGTAGTAAACAAGCGTGCAGGTGGTATGGGGCTGATCAGCGGTCGTAAGGCTTTCCAGAAACCGATGAAAGACGGAGTTCAACTTCTGAACACCATTCAGGACGTATATCTGGATTCTTCAATAACCATTGCATAAAGGAGAAGTATCCATGAAAAGAATAGTGTTATTACGTCATGGCGAAAGCTATGGAACAAAGAAAACCGTTTTACCGGATGGACGGACGTGGATTTAAGCGAGAAAGGAGTCGAAGAAGCCTGCAAGGCAGGCGATGCATTACGGGAGGCTGGATTTTCTTTTGAGGCAGCTTACACTTCTTACTTGAAACGTGCCGTAAAAACGTTGAACTGTGTCCTGGACCGGCTGGATGAAGACTGGATTCCGGTTGAAAAGACCTGGCGGCTGAACGAGAAGCATTACGGCATGCTTCAAGGACTGAATAAGAGTGAGACGGCGGTCCAATATGGTGAAGAACAAGTACACATCTGGCGAAGAAGCTATGACGTGGCTCCCGCTCCGGTAGGCAAAGATGATCCCCGTAATCCGGGCATGGATATCCGCTATGCCGGTGTGCCAGATAGGGAACTTCCCCGTACGGAATCCCTGAAAGATGCTATTGGGCGTGTCATGCCTTACTGGGAATGCATCATCTTTCCCGCATTGATGTATAAGGACAGCCTGCTGGTAGTCGCCCATGGCAACAGCCTGCGCGGAATCATCAAGCATCTCAAAGGGATTTCCGATACGGATATTTCCAACCTGAACCTGCCTACGGCGGTCCTTATGTCTTTGAATTTGACGACAGACTGGTTCTTGTCAAGGACTACTACCTTGGAAACCCGGAAGAGATACGGAAACGGGCAGAAGCTGTGGCCAAACAAGGGATGGCTAAAAAATAAAAAATCTGTCTATCAAGCAGATGCTTTTTTTAAGTTTTTAATTATTAACTTTTAAAGAGGAGGTAAAAATGGTACCTGTAAAAACAAACCAGAATTGGTTACCGAGTATTTTTTAACGATTTCTTTGACAATGAATGGATGGCAAGAGCAAACGCTACGGCTCCAGCCATCAATGTGATTGAGAATGAAAAGGACTACAAGGTAGAACTGGCAGCTCCGGGAATGACCAAGAATGATTTTAAGGTAAGTGTGGATGAAAGCAACAAATCTGGGTAATCTGCATGGAAAAAAAGGACGAGAAAAAGGAGGAGAAGAAAGACGGAAAATACTTGCGCCGTGAATTCTCCTATTCCCGATTCCAGCAGAGTATCCTGCTGCCGGATAATGTGGAAAAAGATAAAATTTCGGCCAAAGTGGAACACGGGGTCCTGTTTATCGATATTCCCAAAGTCGTAGATAAGAAGGTTCAGGAAACCACCAAAACTATTGATGTCAAATAAGATATCTTGATGAGACTCTACAGAAGGCATTTCTTATTATCAGGGAATGCCTTCACCCGGATATTTGAATTCCAAAATAAATATAATGAGAGGATTTGATTTCGATAAAGCGCTGGTAGCCCTTCAGAATGAACTGCATTGTTTTGCATATAAACTGACTGCTGACAAGGATGAAGCAGAAAACTTGTTGCAGGAAACAATGTTGAGGACGTTGGATAATAAGGATAAGTTTGATTCCGGTACGAATTTTAAAGGCTGGATGTATACCATCATGCGCAATGCATTTATCAATAATTGCCGGACAAAGAAAATACGAGGGAATTTATATGTATTATCAGAACCTGAATATCATTTCCTGTTAAGGGACGACTCTTTCATTTTCGTGGATAACGGGCATGATGCAAAAGAGATAAGGGAAGCCCTTAAAACATTGCCTAAAGCACATTATGTCGTTTTTTATGTTGTACCGGAGTCAAATATCGGGAAATAGCCGCAAAGATAGGAGTGTCACTGAGTACGATAAAAAGCCGTATCTTTTATAGCAGAAAAAGGCTAAAACAGTTGCTTTCTAATTTTGCCTGATTAATTAAAATATAAAAAACAAATTATGGATAACAAGTATATTGGAATTCTGACTTCCGGAGGGGATGCTTCAGGAATGAACGCGGCTATCCGTGCCGTGACCCGCGCCGCCATTTTTTAACGGATTTAAAGTGAAAGGAATTTATAGAGGTTACGAGGGGCTGATTGCCGGTGAAGTGAAAGAACTCACGACGGAAGATGTAAGTAGCATTATCCAGAGGGGAGGCACCATACTGAAAACAGCTCGCTCCGAGACTTTCACCACTCCCGAAGGACGCAAGAAAGCTTATAAGGTCATACAGAAAGAGAACATCAATGCTTTGATAATTATCGGTGGAGACGGTTCCCTGACGGGAGCCCGGATCTTTGCGGAGGAGTATGATGTGACGTGCATAGGATTGCCCGGCACCATTGACAATGATCTGTACGGCACCGATTTTACCATAGGATATGATACGGCCCTGAACACCATCGTGGAGTGTGTGGACAAAATCCGGGATACGGCCACCTCGCACGACCGCATTTTCTTTGTCGAGGTGATGGGGCGTGATGCGGGCTTCCTGGCACAAAACAGCGCAATAGCTTCCGGTGCTGAAGCGGCCATCATCCCGGAGGACAGGACGGACGTGGACCAGTTGGAAACATTCATCGGACGTGGATTCAGAAAGACGAAAAACAGCAGCATCGTAATTGTGACCGAAAGTCCTGAAAACAAGAATGGAGGTGCCATATATTACGCCGACCGGGTAAAGAAGGAATATCCCGGGTATGATGTCAGGGTTTCTATCCTGGGCCATCTGCAACGGGGTGGTGCTCCGAGTGCCAATGACCGTATACTGGCAAGCCGGCTGGGTGAAGCCGCAATCCAGGCCTTAATGGAAGGCCAGCGAAATGTTATGATAGGCATACGGAACAACGAGATTGTTTATGTTCCTTTTGTCCAGGCAATCAAAAAGGACAAGCCTATTGACAAAAGCCTGATCCGGGTCCTTAACGAATTATCGATCTAAAATAACCGTTAATATGTCAGAAGTTGCTCCTTTAATATCGGATCTTGCCATAATTCTGATTATTGCCGGTATTGTAACCGTCATTTTCAAGTGGCTGAAGCAACCGGTCATATTGGGCTACATTGTAGCCGGTATTATGGCGGGTCCTTCCGTTTCCCTGGTCCCGACTGTTTCCGATCCTGCCAATATCAAAATATGGGCGGACATCGGTGTCATTTTTCTGCTGTTCGCGATGGGACTGGACTTTTCGTTCAAGAAATTGATAAATGTGGGCATTACGGCTATCGTTGCCACTGTCACTATTGTATGTGGCATGATGTTCATAGGCTATACAGCGGGGAATGCAATGGGGTTCTCCCACATGAGCAGTATTTTTCTGGGTGGAATGTTGTCCATGTCGTCCACGGCCATCGTATTCAAGGCCTTCAATGACATGGGACTTCTCCAACAGAAATTCACTGGCATTGTCTTGGGGATTCTTGTTATCGAAGATCTGGTGGCTGTAGTGATGATGGTTGTTCTTTCCACGTTGGCGGTAGGCAAACATTTTGAAGGGAAGGAGATGCTGGAAAGTATATTGAAGCTGGCCGCTTTCCTGATTTTCTGGTCGGCATTGGGTATCTATCTGATACCTACCCTGCTGAAGAAGATACGCCGTTTCACCAGCAACGAGATTTTATTGATAACCTCTCTGGGACTTTGCCTGGGAATGGTGATGATTGCGACAAAAGCGGGATTTTCTGCCGCATTAGGAGCCTTTGTCATGGGGTCCCTGCTGGCAGAGACCGTTGAAGCGGGAAAAATCGCACATATCGTACAGCCGGTAAAAGACCTGTTCGCTTCCATATTTTTCGTGTCGGTGGGAATGATGATCGATCCTGCCATGATGTGGGAATATGCTGTCCCTATTCTCACCCTGACATTGCTGGTACTGTCCGGCCAGGTACTATTCGGGAGCTTTGGTATCCTGCTTTCCGGCCAGCCGTTGAAAATCGCCATACAGTCCGGCTTTTCACTGACACAGGTCGGTGAGTTCGCATTCATTATCGCATCTTTAGGCGTCAGTCTGAATGTCACGGACAAGTATCTCTATCCGGTCATAGTGGCCGTATCTGTCATAACGACTTTTCTTACCCCCTATATGATACGGCTTTCGGAACCTGCATACCGGTTTATAGACAGCCACCTGCCTGAATCCCTGAAAGATTATCTCGTACACTATACGTCCGGGGCAATGACTGTAAAACACCAGGGTACTTGGCATAAACTGATCCGGTCTATGCTGGTGTCTGTCACACTCTATCTAGTCGTATGCGTTTTTTTTCATCACTTTATATTTTTCCTATGTGCATCCTTTGATTAGGAAAAGTCTGCCGGGAATGGAAGGGAACTTGTTGGGCTTCATCATCATCTTTCTTGTCATATCCCCGTTTCTATGGGCCATCATCATGAAAAGGAACAATTCAACCGAGTTCCGTAAACTCTGGACGGACAACAAGTTCAACAGAGGGCCTTTGGTATCAATAGTACTTGTCAAAATACTGATCTGCACGATTATCATGATGAGTATCATTACCCATCTTTTCAATGTTGCCTTGGGAGCCGGCTGGTAGTCTCTTCCATTATCATTGCCGTCATTTATTTTTCCAAGCGGATCAAGAAACGGTCGCTGACTATAGAGAGACAATTTATGGCAAACTTTCAAGGGACGGATGGGAATGGACTTTCTACAGAAAGTGATACAGGCTCCACCCTTGGCAGCAATATCCCGTTCAAGGAATTACATTTGGCGGATTTCACAGTATCCCCTGATTCCATATATGTGGGCAGAACATTAAAAGAAAGCAGACTACGCACCTTGTTTCAGATAAATGTGATTTCAATCACCCGTGGAGAAAAACGCCTGGATATACCACAAGGGGAAGAACATCTCTATCCATATGACAAGGTTACGGTCGTAGGTACGGACCGGCAGTTGGAAAGCTTCCGGACATCCATGGAACAAAAGGAGGTAGAAAGGAACGGGAACGAAAACATCCTTGCAGGATGAGATGGAAATAGGGCAATTCCCTGTCGAAGGAGGTTCACCATTGATCGGAAAGACGATCCGGGAGGCGGACATATCGGATAGCATCATTATCGGAATAGAGAGGAGTACCGCGAATATTATGAATCCAGACCCTGATACAATTTTCAAGGAGAATGATACGGTATGGATTGTCGGTAAACGAAAAATAATAAAAGGACTGAATAAAGATTAGGACTTATTTAATTAAAATGTCATGGAATATTCAAGTTATAATGTAAATACCCCTCAATGGAGGGAGATTACAGTAGGTTCACATCTTCCTGCAGAACTGCGGAAGCTTGCAGAAATCGCACATAATCTCTGGTGGACATGGAATGATGACGTAAAGAAACTGTATTGTGATTTGGACCCGGGACTTTGGAAAGAGGTGGAACAGAATCCGGTATTGTTTCTGGAGCGGATAAATTATGAAAAGCTGGTAGCGCTGGCACATGATGAGAACTTTGTCTATAAAATGGATGCCGTCTATTCCGCCTTCAAAAAATACGTAGATGTGGAACCGGATCACCAGCGCCCGTCAATAGCTTATTTCAGCATGGAATACGGCTTGGATGAAGTTCTTAAGATATATTCCGGTGGTTTGGGAATGTTGGCGGGGGATTACCTAAAAGAGGCGTCGGACAGCAATGTGGACCTTTGTGCCATAGGACTTTTGTACCGTTACGGTTATTTTGACCAGTCGCTTTCCATGGACGGCCAGCAGACAGTCAATTATAAAGCGCAGAATTTCGGGCAGCTCCCGATTGAAAAGGTAATGCAACCGGATGGGAAACAACTGGTAATCCACGTCCCCTATGCCGACAGTTTTGTGGTACATGCCAATGTTTGGAAAGCCAGTGTGGGGCGTATCCCCCTTTATCTGCTGGATACGGACAATGAACTCAACAGCGAGTTTGACCGCCCTATCACTCACCATCTGTATGGAGGCGACTGGGAGAATCGGCTAAAACAGGAAATACTGCTTGGCATAGGCGGGATGATAACGCTGAGAGCTTTAGGTATAACGAAAGATGTATATCACTGTAATGAGGGGCATGCCGCATTGATCAATATCCAGCGGCTTTGTGATTACATAAATGGCGGCTTGAATTTTGGGCAGGCCATGGAGCTGGTACGTGCTTCCTCACTTTATACCGTACATACTCCCGTACCCGCTGGTCATGATTATTTTGACGAAGGGCTTTTCAATAAATATATGAAGGGATATCCTGGCAAGTTGGGTATAACCTGGGATAACCTGATGGATCTCGGGCGTCACAATCCGGGAGACAAGGAGGAACGTTTCTGCATGTCTGTCTTCGCCTGCAAGACCTGCCAGGAGGTAAACGGTGTCAGCAAGTTGCATAAATCGGTATCCCAGCAAATGTTTGCGCCGATCTGGAAGGGATACTTCCCGGAAGAGAACCATGTGGGTTATGTAACCAACGGGGTACATCTGCCTACCTGGTGTGCGGCAGAATGGAAAAAGCTTTTCAAGGACAATTTTGATGAGAATTTTTTTCTGCGACCAGTCCAATCAGAAAATCTGGGAGGCCGTCTATGGCATCCCGGATGAAGAGATATGGAATACCCGGTTAAAACAGAAAGCAAAATTGCTGGACTATATCAAAAGCAAATGCAGCAAGGACTGGCTCAGGAGTCAGATTGATCCGGCATTGAGCGTTTCCATTTTTGAGAGATTCAATCCCGATGCCCTTCTAATAGGTTTCGGACGCCGTTTTGCTACATATAAGAGGGCTCATCTTCTGTTCACGGATATAGACCGACTTGCTAGGATCGTGAATAATCCGAAATATCCGGTACAGTTCATCTTTGCAGGCAAAGCCCATCCCAATGACGGTGCCGGGCAGGGACTGATCAAGCAAATCGTGGAAATATCCCGGCGCCCGGAATTTTTAGGTAAAATCATATTCTTGGAGAATTACGACATGGACCTGGCACGCCATCTTATCTCGGGTGTGGATATCTGGATGAATACCCCTACGCGGTTGGCAGAAGCTTCGGGTACGTCGGGCGAGAAGGCATTGATGAACGGTGTGCTTAATTTCTCCGTGCTGGACGGTTGGTGGTATGAAGGATACCGTAAGGATGCTGGATGGGCACTGACTGATAAAAGGACTTATCAGAATGAACAGTACCAAAACCAGCTGGATGCCGAAGCCATCTATTATTTGTTGGAGCATGACATCCTGCCACTGTATTACGAGCATGGGGGGAAGAACTATTCGGAAGACTGGGTCAAGTATATCAAGAACTCAATCGCACAAATCGCTCCCCATTTTACCATGAAAAGACAGTTGGACGACTACTATGACAGGTTCTATAACAAGCTGTCAGAGCATTTCCATATTCTGGCAGCCGACAACTTTGCGAAGGCGAAAATGATGGCTGACTGGAAAGCAAACGTCCGAAGCAGATGGGATGCCATAGAAATCAAATCCATAGAGGCAGGGAATGGGCTGAATGCCACGGTTGAAGCCGGAAAGGAATATGAGGTGACGGTTGTCGTTGATGAGAAAGGCCTGGATGACGCAATCGGAATAGAATCGGTCATTATCAGGCGTGAAGACGGTCAGGATCACATATATGAGGTTATTCCCCTTTTGCCGGTTTCCAAGAATGGGAATTTATATACCTTTAAGGCGACATCCGGCATTTTCAACGCTGGAAGCTTCAAGCAGGCCTTCCGTATGTATCCCAAGAATGCTTTGTTACCTCACCGACAAGATTTCTGTTATGTACGATGGTTTTAATGAACAGTAAAAGGATATGCAAAAACAACGTATGAGCGGGCAAAATCAAAAAACAGATAAACGGATAGCATGGCCGATCATCATCATGAACTTCACGGGAGTGTATGACTACGAGGCGTTTGCCCGGAACAATAAGTTATATGGTTGGACTGTCGTCATCTTTATGGTACAGAGGGCTACTGTGACAGGGATGGTACTTTGGCTTTGAAGCGGATGATTGCTGATTATCCGGCGGAGGGAGTCCATTTCATCGATTCAGGCAATTATCATTATTTGACTAAATTCTGGACAGACAAACTTGAAACTCCGTTTTCGCTGATTGTGTTCGACCACCATCCCGATATGCAGCCACCGTTGTTTGACAACATACTTTCTTGCGGAAGTTGGGTAAAGGATATATTGGACCATAACAACAACTGCAAGAAAGTAATTATCGTAGGTTCTTCAGACAAACTGATACAGCTGTGCCGAAAGGATATGAAAGACAAGTCCGGTTTTACAGTGAAACTACGCTCATGCACGAAGAGGGTTGGCAGAACTTTTCTTCCGGACATATCAACGGACCGGTTTACATTTCCATAGACAAGGATGTCTTGAATCCGGCTTCGGCAGCAACAAACTGGGATCAAGGTTCTCTCAGCTTATGGGAATTGGAGAAACTGCTGGCTGTTATTCTTCAGAAAGAACAGGTAGTAGGCATTGACATCTGTGGGGAATGCTCCACAACACTCAATCTTTTTGAAGAAAAACGGGAAACCGTCATGGATAGCCAGGCAAACAAAGAATTGCTCAGATTTATCCGGTCATCCTCCGGCCTTCAATAGAATTAGTTTTTTTCTTGTTATTATAATTTATCATATAAAAATAATTTAGCTTAATGAAAACAATTGTTCGAAGAATTGGGCTTGTTGCACACGATGCAATGAAAAAAGACATGATAGAGTGGGTTCTCTGGAACTCGGAACGTCTGATAGGACATAAATTCTATTGTACGGGTACAACCGGTACACTAATTAAAAAAGCCCTTGAAGAAAAACATCCTGAAATCAAATGGGATATCACAATCCTGAAATCTGGTCCTTTAGGAGGTGACCAGCAAATTGGTTCGCGGATCGTAGAAGGAGAAATAGACTATCTGTTCTTTTTTACAGATCCGATGACACTACAGCCGCATGATACGGATGTGAAAGCATTGACCAGACTGGCTGGAGTTGAAAATATTGTTTTCTGCTGTAACCGTTCGACTGCGGACCACATTATTACGAGTCCCTTATTCACTGACCCAACTTACGAACGTATTCACCCGGATTACACCAATTACACGCAGCGTTTTGAAAACAAGGGAATCATATCTGAAGCAGTGGAGCAAGTGAAAAAGCGGAGGAATAAAAGTGAGAATAACATTTCTAAATGAACTGTAATAAGTAGTAGAATATTTATAAGGCTATCTAAGAAACAAGTTGTTTACATCTTTCAGAATAGGTATCAGCTGAATAGTAATCTGCTAAGTTTTGTGTCAAAACGTTGGCACAAACTCTTTTATATTTTACAGTTCTGCTATATTTTCTTTTGGCTATGCTGCTTTTTCCAGGGGCAGCGGATTTTTCCGGTTGGCAAGCTTTCCTTTAAGCGTATAGCCTAGCCAGTCTGAACATGAAGAATTTCAGATCAGCCACCCCTCTTAACTGGCTTCGAAAAGCTTTGATTTTAGCATTGAACGACTCCGCTGAAGCATTTGTCAATCGTTCTTCAAAATAATTTATGATGGTCGTACTATGGTTTGAAAAGGTATCAAGTACCTTGTTGAACTCCATATAGTCAAACTTTTCCACTTCATTGTACCATCTTGCGAGATTTAGCCTTGCTTCATCGGGACCTGACTTCTTGTTGAAGATGTCTGTCAGTTTCGTGCTAAGGCTGTATCCTTCCAGAAGCTTGGGGAATTTATCAAAGAGAATGGCAGCCTGGTCTTTTGCTGTTCATTCCATTTGCTCCAGTGTTTCAGTATAATATGCTTGCTTCTGCTTACTATCTGTGGCAGGATTTCTCCGTTCTCCATTCTTTCAGGCTCCCATTTCCCTATTCTCTCCCTTTCCGCCTTACTCTTTGCTTCTTTCTTCTTTTGACGGTGCTCCCTGATAGCCTGATTTTCCGCATCAAGTACTTTCCACCGATAGCGTATTCTTAACTGGTCAACAGCTTCAGACATGAGCTGCTGTACATGAAAACGGTCATTGATCAGCTTTGCGGCAGGAAACACCTTTCTGACTGTCAGCATCATGGCTGAAGATAAATCTGTAGTGACAGTCTTGACAGACAGCCGTTTCCGGTGCGGAAGCCTGCGCAAGATTCCGCTTACCGCATCTGTGGCCACTCCACGAACCATTGCAACTAAAGCCCCCTTACGGCCTTTGGCTGCTTTATTGGTCAGAATCGTATAAACATCTCCATTGCTCAGGCAAGTTTCATCCAAAGAAAGGTTTTCTCCAATGTTTTCAGGATAAAGGAGGTAGTCATGCGCATGTTCGAGTTGGTCCCAGTTCCGGTAATCACTGATTTTCTCCTTGTATTGTTTACGAAGAGTCTGTCCTTTTACGCCATAACGTTCCGCAAGCACACAGATGCTCACAGGAGTAGATTCAATCTCCTTCTTTTAAAAAAAGAAACGAACTCAGAATTGAGCCGTGTACCGTCAAATTCGGATAAATCCCAGTCATAGCTGAAGATTTCATTGGAAGACTTGTCAAGCCATTTACGTTTACGAACATGGAGATAAGTGGCGCGACCACGAATAGGATAGTCTTGGATTGTACGATACTCACCAAAACCATAGGATATGATATCCGGGTTGGTCTTATCTTCTTTTAGCTGAACTTTTTTTTCATCAAGATAAATATCAAAACGGTCAGCACTCTTGTCGAAATTGACAATATCAAAGTTGTCTATAAGCACATCCGGAAGGATGGCACGAAGGAGTTGTGCGGGTTTCATAAAACAAAGGTAAGCAAAGATAGCTAATTTTAAAACTTACCAACCAGATATTTCCGCTGAGCCGCTTTTCTTCAATTTACTTTTCTAATTCGTACACCCTCAGGGATTCGAACCCTGGACCCACTGATTAAGAGTCAGTTGCTCTACCAACTGAGCTAAGAGTGCATTCATTTCTGATTTGCGGTTGCAAAGGTAGGTGTTTTCTTTTAAACATCCAACATTTTGCACCATTTTTTCACCTTTTCATCGAAATTTATTCAAACTCATAAACATCTGAAGGTGTATTCCGCTTTAAAGCAATGACTTGCACATCTTTGCCGACGATAACCCCCTTTGTTTCGTAGTGAGAGTTCTACTGTCTTGTATGCCAGTTCGGGGTGGTTGTTGTCTTTGCTAAGATGACAAAGCCAAATGTATTTAAGACTTTCATTGATATTTTCTGCCAAAAAATCGGCGGTTTCGCGGTTACTCATATGTCCATTAGGCCCGGCAATACGTTCTTTTAAATATTGGGGATAAGGTCCCATTTTCAACATCTCTTCATCGTAATTCGCTTCCAATACCAAATAGTTTGCTTTACATATATATTCGGCGGCAGTGGGGGTGATGTGCCCCAAGTCAGTAAGGAAAGAAAATATTTTACCGTCTATATTCATGCAATAGCCTACATTGTCAGTTCCGTCGTGAGGAACTTCAAAAGCTGTAATCGTGAAATCTTCCAATTCCATTGTCTCACCTTTGTGCAGATAGTGTACGCAGGTCGATAATTTCTCGGTCATGCAATAACTTTTGTTGATTCCTGCATGTACTTCCGGAGTGGAGTAAACAGGAATTCCAAATTTCTCTCCTAAATGCCCTACTGCTTGATGTGGTCGGCATGATCGTGTGTTATGAATACTGCCCGGATGATATCCAGTCCGATTCCAAGTTCTTTTTAATGTTTTTTTTATTGTACGGATGCCAATGCCTGCATCCACCAATATGCCATATCTGTCTGTTCCGAGAAAATAGCAGTTGCCGCTACTTCCGCTTGCGAGACTTATAAATTTGATTTTCATTTTGTTGCTCTCCCAATTCTAGTGAATCCCCACGTTTTTTGTGTTAAAAGAGCCGCAAATATACATAAAAAAAGGAGGAAATAAAATAGAAACAGGCTTTTTCGGAAAGATGATTTAGCGGATATTGTTTTAAAAGAATGCCTGGAATCTGGATTATGGAATACGTAGATAATAACCCTTTCCTCTGACTGTTATTAATTTATATTCTTGGAATTCTTTTAAAACTTTCCGGATTGATTTGATGTGTGCATCTATTTTTTTCATTGGCATTATCATCCGTAGGCCAGAAACTCTTTTTTTATTTTCTTCACGGCTTACGCAAAGTTCCTGCTTTTTCATAAAGCATATTTAGTAAAGTGAGGTCTAATTTCTGAATGTTGCACTTTTTTGTTTCCTATATACAACTCTTGTTTCTCCATGTCTATGTTCATACGGGTAAGGAGTGTTTGAGTATCCTTTTCCTTTTTAAGAAAAATGAGTATGAAAATAAGAATCATCAATTGTCCGATGAGCCAAAAGAGTGTGTTGTCTATGTGTCGTAAAATAGTTTTGAAGTCATAATTTACCCATGCTTGTACCTTGATGTTCTGGGTGATATCTACTATGTATCGGGGAGTATTGTATGCCGTTCGGGGAATTGCAGAACTTTGGTCGCTGTGTTGGGAAATGGATTTGTTATAATAAATAGTTCCGGTCCTGCCGGTTATGCCATGATCGGATAATATTTTTCTAAAGGTTGCATTTAACTCATCGGGCTTTATGGGTTTTAGTTGGGATAGAATGTATTGGTTCAGCATACGTTTGGCG
>ENA-OPZJ01000012-OPZJ01000012.1-human-gut-metagenome-genome-assembly--contig:-NODE-12-length-13323-cov-0.827296_pt1 | contig 13323 bp, 17 predicted proteins | sample MGYA00242482_ERZ504501 | MGnify/ENA primary metagenome ERZ504501 (study PRJEB26092, sample SAMD00036291) | human gut metagenome | host: Homo sapiens | study: EMG produced TPA metagenomics assembly of...
CTCAGTTCCAGGTTACCGTCCGTCAGATGGAGGCTGTAGAACGTGTCGAGGTAAGGCACCCCTTTCTTGTGCCACCTGCAGGCGGGCACTTTCACCGTCAAAGAAACCTGTATATTATCTCCGGCCGCCCATTCCTGCCCCTCAATGGGATTCAGTACGGTGAAATCCGTTGTATGTGTATAATCGTTGTATCTGCGTCGCAACAGGATACCTGCCTCCTGCGCCTGCTTGCGGATCAGTTCGATGACGAATGCGTGTGAGGAATAGATACGATCCAGCAGGGAGGCGGCAATCGGTGTGTTTATTGATTTCCACAATGTTATCTCGTTCCATACAATGGCCCGTCCGACCACATTGCTGCTGTCATCCCTTGCCACGAGTATTTTGGCTCCTGCGAAATTGGCATAGAAATCCGCTGCATTACGGGCCTTGTCTTCATATCTCATACAGGAGTTGTGCAGGCTGGATTCGCTACCGTCAGATATGGGACTATAGTTGCTTTCCAGATAAGCCTCCATAAAATCGTTCATACTGTCATGCAGTCTGATTGTGACCTTGCTGTCCAGTGAGATGGCGCTGCAGAAATAGTTGATTTCATCGGGCTGGTACGGTCCTAGATTTTTGAACAGCTCGATAAACGTGGACGGTTCCAGATCTGTCCGGTTCTCCGGAAACCAGGGCGCCTGCGGATTGTTCCGGTCCGGGAAATTGGGATGGCCCAAGTCTTTGTTGCATGCCGTGAACACGATCCGGATTTTCTTGAACGTGCCGGCTTCCGTCCGTTTGCGTTTGGTGGAGAAAAAATTGTAGGACCCCCCGTATGACTTCTTCCACCGGTACGTTCTTTTTTACTTCCGAAAGGATATCTTTGGCTATCACACTTCCGTTTTCCGCCGCATGGGTCAGGCGGGATTTCAATTCGTTGCTAACATTCAGTTTCATAATCATTCGGTTTATTGTTTATAAATTCTGTTGTTTATATGGCAATTGTTTCTTGCCAGGCTGCATTTGGCGCAATTTCTCTTTCCGCTTTCTGAGCAGGTCAACGGACATGTTCCTGCTTGTCCGATATTCCTCCTCACTCATCCGGCGAATGGAGGGAATGCCCGTCCGGGTCAGTGTATGGTTTACCATCCAGCCGTCCATGAAGTTTTCGGGGCAGAGGCTGTCATGGTGGATGACCTCACCTATGCAGCCATGTACGAGCATGTTGCAAACGGTCATCAGGCAACAGGTACGGCTGACATCCTCTGCAACCAGATAATTACCCAGGTGGCGTACATGATATGCCAGCAGCAGCCTTCCGCTTCCGCATGTCGGGTCACAGATACGTTTCCCTGTCGCTGTCTCCCCCGAATCGGTACATAAGACCATCAGGTCGCAGATATCCGGCGGAGTGAAGAACTGTCCGTTCACCTGCCGACCGCTTTTGGAGGATATTGCCATGAAGAGGTCACCGAACGCATCAAACCATCCGCCGGATTGCAATTCCCGCTGCATGAGCCGTATCCATCCGGTAAGCATTTCCATAAAAATGCCTGTTCTGCTGCCGTTTGTATTTCCAGTCCATAAGGGGCGGTGCGCCGGGAGAGAACCCGTGAATGACATAACGCAGGAAATCGTTGAAAACGGATATCGGATCGTAGCCGTTCGAATAGGCGAAATCACAGACCATTTTCTCAAGCGGACGTATCGTCTGCGGTGTGTTGTATGGTACCATATTACTCTGATTTTTTTATAGATTGTTACTATATGTCTTTTATGGTCAGTCTGTATCCTGACGGGAGAAATGCCAAGGAAAGAGAGATGGGTGTCCGCTTTCAGCATGTTCCATTCCCATGCAGGAAGTTCCTTCCATTCCATACGGTATGCCCAGAGTATGAACAGACCGGGACGGAATCCGTTGAAAAGCTTTCCGTGCAGAATCCCGGCCAGCCGTTCCAGTTCTTCCCGCGAGTAAAGGGTGAATGCCTCATTCCGATAGACAAAGGCATCAGCCGGTTCAATATCCGGCTGACACTCGATGAGGTATCTCGTCCATTCTTTTGTGGTGTACTTTTCGTACAGAGGATCGGGTTCCGTGTATTTCCATGCCCTGACGAATGTGTGGAAGAGGACGGCACCGTTCCTGTGCCTTCCGGTATGCCCCCACATCCGGAACTGTTTGCTGCGTATGCCATCGGGAATCAGCAATTCCGGACCGGTTGTAACCCAAGGGCCTCCTTCGGTATTGTAACCGGTACACTTTTCATTTTCATGGCAAAAAGGTGTCTGTGGGAGAAGGCAGATATGAACTTCCCGGTCATCGCCCCTTTCAATGTGTGCCTGCGGATAATAGTCACCGCCACGGGTGATATAAGTGACAACGTCTCCTGCAGTCGGTAAACCGACTCTTTCCCTGTCCTCCCGCATCCTTGAAATCAGCCGGTTCACCTTCTCCACATCACATTCCTTTATGGAGCAGGCACACCCTTCATGCCTGTTGAGCAGAGTCAGACTTTCCAGGTCATAAAAAATTACCGTACTTCATATTGAGATCGTTTTTGTTGATACAATTTGACCTGACGGGTAACCATGTCGCAGAACTTCTGTCCGTTCTCCTTCTCGCTTCTGAAATAGGCAATCATGTCCCAGAGATTCCGATTGAAGTAGCCGGTCCATTTTTCGTAATAGTGACTTCCATAGACCTTTCCGAACGTTTCCTCGAAAAGTGCAGGAGTCAGCCCTTCATCCCCATGGTGGTTGTATTGCCACAGGGAGACAAGCAGCAGCCGGTTATAATCCAGTGTTTCCATATCCGTTCTTTTTTAAGTAAAACATCGGCCTACATGGGTAGGCATTTTTATTTCTTGATGTCTTTCCAGTCTGTTTTCTGGGGATTGCGGCAAGGCTTGGCGAAAGAAAATACCGCAGCGAAGCGAGGATGATTTTCTTTCAGCCAACCCAGCCCCTGAAAGGGGCCGCCTTGCACAATCAGCCCGGAAAACGGCTATCTTTACAGCAAGAAATGAAAAAGCAGACCTCGGATTCTCTGTTCTGAAGTCTGCTTTTCGTCCATTGTCGAGTCTCATGTTTTTCAGGTATGTATCTGCCATCCGTGGAACGGCTGCAATGTTACGGCAAACGACCTGTCAGGTATTCCATGATAGAGCAGACCTCCCACGATACCTGTCCTTCCGTCGGGATAGTGCTGTGTGAAGCCGAACGAGTACGGGGCATGGTCATAGTAGAGTGAGATTTCGCAGGGATAATCAGGATTCCCTTCCCAACTCTTCAACCGTTCCAAGCACTTTTGAAGTGAGGTGTCACCAATGGATTCGGCATAGCGCTTTACGTTCTCGAAATGTTCTTCATTCAGGATTTTCATAACTTTGGTGTTTTATCTGTTAAACAATGAAAAAGCGAACTCCGGCTTTTCAGCACTGGAGTTCGCTTTTCGGTCATACTTGAATTCCATGTTGTCAAATAAAGGGTAAGTCGGTATCTTCCAGCATGGGCGCGAGCATCTGGCACATTTCGTAAGACGCTTGATTTCGGCTGTCAATCCGGCACGACTCACGTTTTGCCATGGCGATGATACATGCCTTTATTGTTTTGAAAAATGTCTGTTCCAAGGTCTTATGGAAAAACGGGAGTGTCTCTGCAAAACGTTCGGGACTGAATCCCGTATCATTCAGTGCCTGTTCCAGTGCCTTTGCCGCCTTATACTCCCGGCTTTGTTCCAACCGTTCCGGTAAACCTCCGGACTGCGCTATATGGAGCTGGCGTTCCAGTTCGGTAACGGCTGCCGAGAGCAACAGCTTGATGGCATCCGGATTTCCGATGCCGAATTTCCGGTTGTCGGTTGTGTGAAATTCGATCAGGTTTACAGAGCCGTTCTCCTGAAGATTTCTGTAGTGCGTCAGGTTCTCACCCGGCATCTTTGTTCTTTGATTATCCATAGTTTTATTCATTTTCAAGATGTGTAAAAGACTCGTCTGTTTTCAGTCAATCCAAAACGTGCCGCAATGCGGACATTTGGTACCGCATGGGAAGCTGTTTATATAATAGGTATCTCTGTGACGTTTATGGTTCATGTCTCCAAAAGTACATCCGCCTTCCCGAAACCTTTTTTTCATAAAGAGCTTCCTGCTTCTGATATTCATTTATGTGACTCTTCTGCAAAGTGACTTCCAGAGGCATCATTCCGGTTTCCCAACGGGTGGAATCACACCAGCTGTTCAACAACCCGCAAATTTCATTCGCATAGGAATAATGTACCTGAGAATCCACAAAAAGATTGTCTCTGTAGAACGGAAGGGTGATGTCAGTCTGAAGACTTACATGATACCCCGCACCATTCCGGCTGTCTACAATAGCAACAATGACACCTCCATAGAATCGGATGCGCTTGAAATCATGTGAAGTATCTCCCGTAATCAGTCTGGAGAATATGGCATTGAAATAGATGCGGAGTTCGCCACCGTACGGAGCATTGACCAGAAGTTCATGGAGTTCATCGGTAAACAGCCCTTCCTTCAGTTGAAGCGCCCGTCTGATTTTACGAAGAGAGACCGTTTCGGATTCTCCGCGCCCACAGCCTCCGTACACATAGCCCTCGATTTCGACTCCAAGGGAGTAGAACATATTGGTTACAGCGGAATTGTCTATCAGTTCTTCTGCCGGATCGGTATTGTTCCGTTCGTAAAGCAGGTCTTTTATCTTCTCCTCATGTCGGATATATTCGGCGGATTTCCCGTCCGCTTCCATCTCATTCCGTATCTCCGAGAGATACCCTTGCAGGTTGTCATGTTCCTGATCGGCATACCACTCCAGGATTTGTTCTTCCAACGGACCGAGACTGTTCCGACGGATGCACTGCTCCTGCAAATCATCATGGCTGTCCAAATTCTCCCGGTAGTCCACGTAATAGAGGCTGACCGAATGAGGAACATAGTCCGTCCAGGATTGTTTTTCCTTCTTCATACCGCTTCCTCCTCTGTCTTTAATGTTGTCACATCATCCACTCCGTTGACGGGCGGCAAACAATCTATGATATATGACAGATGTCCGGCAAAGGCTTCATCCGGCTGGAAGTTTACCTCATTCCCGTATTCATTCTCCACACCATAGAGGCGCAAGTTGCCGTTCTCGATGGTAACCCCTGCAAATCAGCACATCAGCCGGAGCCGATTGTACGCTGCCTGTATTGACAGCAATGACGGGGCATTCCCCCATCATTGCTGTTCCATTCATAGGAAGCTCCATGCAGTTCTATGGCTGCATACAATTCCCTGTATTCCATTTCTTTGATAGCCCTTATCCGGGCGTAAAAGTCTGTATGGTTCATATTGCGTTTTTTTGTTGGATTTCTGATACATGTGCAGGATGGAAACCCTGCCGGGAACCCATCCTGCATACTGATTCAAGCCTGCACTTCCTTCTTTTCCATTCTGATGCTCCGCAGCTTGTACAGCAGGTAATGGAACAGTTCCAGGTCGTAGATGCGGTAAAAGAACTTTTCCCCTGTTTCTTTGACCGTTCCGGCGAAAGACACAGACTCTCGGTTGGTGGGATATTGCAGAAAATCCCCGTTTGCTGACAGGGTATGTCTGTTTTGCACCACTCTTTCCAGGAATCTGCCCATATCGTCGTTTCCCTCATAGCCGGAGAAGTAGAGGAAATGATGGCGGCGCAAGCTTTGGAGAACCCTGGCTGTTTCCTGTCTTGCATCCTTGCCGGAGGATTCGTCCGTACCTTTCACCAGGTTGCAGATGAATTTCTTCTCTCCATTTTTGTCAAGGAACAGATATGGGACTATAACTGTGAAACTATGCCGTGTATGGTCAAATATTCCCATTGGTTTTTCTTTGAGGATGCCGCCTTTGAATGTGACCTTCCGGTAATGTCTGTCCATTTGCTGTTCCAAATCCTTTCTTGGTGTGTTCACGGAACGCAGCCCCGTAAAATACCGTCCGTCTGTCCGGAAGCAGAATCGGTGAATGCCGGCATGATACGGCTCGCTCATGAAAAAGAAATTCCGGGTGTGCCGGATGGGTGGCTGGGTGTCCATATAGTCAAAATAGTCCTCTTCCGTAATTTCACAGAACGGGGCGCAGAGAGACTGCAGGTGGATCTGCATTTTTTTGCAGATGGCATTTCCGGGCACGGCAATGAGGTTGGGGTTATTTTCCCTTTCCCTCAATTCTTCCAGTGTTTCGTGACCATAATCACTATGTATCCCATCAGACATGACGGTCACGCAACTGCCGTCAAAGCAACGTGAATCAATGATGAATCTCAAATTGTCGTTTTTCATGGCTCAGATGTTTTGAAGGTCCAACAATCTTTTTGCGGCACCGAGGGCATTGGAGGTAAGCTGCCGTTGCCATGCCTTGTTTTTGGGTGACCAGCGGAATCCGGAGGATTTCAGTTCCTTTCGTCTGCTGTCTTCGGGAATCCTGTCAAACAGGATCTGAAGGCGGTCTTCCCCATAGTTCCATACAAGTGTCCCGCCCTCGAACGGCACTTCCTTGTTTTCCCGGCTTTGCATCGCTTTCAGCTTTTCGCGCATCCGTTCCGCCAGTTCCGGCAATTGGAAGAATTTGTTTCTCGGTGTGATGACGGGTTTCTTCACCCTTGCGTTATATTCGGAAATGAAGTCCACGGCCCTACGGACGATTTCCACTTCCCCGTGATTGGCCAGTGGATACCTTGTTCAGGATGCTGCTGACAAACAGGGCACGGCTATAGCCCCGGCATTGTCCGGTATCAATCCCGTGGATGGTATCGGCACTGCTCTTGATGTCGCGTTTGAGCGTCTGCCATGCCTTTTCCTGTTTCTCTTCCTCCGGTCGTGCGGCTTCCTTTTTCCGTCTGACGGCTTCAAGAACTTTTTTTCCGCCAATTGCGGAATTCTTCGTAACGGTTCTGATAGCTTCTGTTCGTTTTTTCCTGCCTGTAGTAATCAAATCCGCTCCGTCCCGTCACCATCGGGTTGGCACAGCGGGAGAGGGCCGAGAGCTGGGCGGCCAGCTTTTGCCGGTAGGCGGCGATGTATGTATCCCGTTCCTCTTCCGGCATGAGTTGCAGGTCGTTGTGCAGCTCTTCTCCGTAGATCATGATGTCCGTCTCGCCGCGAATCTCCGGATTGAAGGAACTCCAGGCGTATGCGTCGCAAGCCTGTTTCCACATAGCATCCAGATAGCCCGGATGTTTGAATGCTACGGCTTGCCAGTCTTTGAAATCCCTGGAATGCAATTCATTGCGATCTTCCGGATTTCCGTACAGGTGTACATAGTTGCCCGTTCCATGATGCTCCTTTCTGAAAAGGAACGGTACGGGGGGATAGTCCGTATCTTTTTTCCGGATCATCGTGACCCTGTGTGCATTCTCTATGGTAAGGTCTGCTACTTGCTCTTCGCAGACCTTTGCTGTTGTTTCATTCATAATCATTACTTTTTTTAAATGTCAGCCGTAAATCATTTCTTCCAGTTCATCGTCCGTCAACAGGCGGATCTCTTCGTCCGAACAATAGTAAGCGATTTCTTCGTCCAAATCGAATGCTGCCGGATCAAGGCTTCTGATGCCATCCAGCAGTTCCTGTTCCAGTCTTTCTACGGAAACCAGATAGTTCCCATCTTTGCCTTGCACTTCCCGTGCAGGATAGCTCATTTCCCGATAAACCAACATCGTCATTTCCGGATTGGCTTCCTGCTGTCCTTTGCTTGTCGTCTTTCTGTTCATACCTTTATTTTTTTAAGTTTGACATGATCGGCTCCATGGAGCCGGATTTTTCGTTTTCTTACTTGCCGGGCTGTCCTTTGTCGGGGATTGCGCAAGGCTTGGCAAAAGAAAATACCGCAGCGAAGCAGGATGATTTTCTTTTAGCCAACCAGCCCCTGAAAGGGGCCGCCTTGCGCAATCAACCCGACAAATGGCTATATTTGCAGGTAAGAAATTGAAAGGACGGCAGGGATTTTCAATTTGCTGAATATTATAAAGATATTTTATATACTTTTGCCTTTTTGTGCTTATACTTTATGTGCTGACATATTGTCTGAACGACTGACATAATGTCGTAATATCGTCAAACTTAAGATTGTTTAGGCTCATAAATTTGAACAGACATTATTATTGAATAAGATTTAGTGTACCAATAATAAATACTCCTGTGTCTTGTTCTGTAAAAACTCTAATATAAATCTTTGGCATAAATATTGTGAAGTTTCTTTTTGATTTAATTTAAATTTTAGCAATGATGAATAAGTATGAAAAAGAAGCAAGAGTTTATCCAGCTATCGCAGGAATGATAATTCCTATTATCTTGACTACATTGTATGTCACATCGTTTATACCCAAAACTTTGGACATATGGGAGTCAATAATTGTAAAAATCGGATTGTTTATCCCAGTAGCTTTAATTTATGGTGCATTAGCCTATTGGATTCGTCAACTGTTTATTGATGCTTCTAAACGATTGTTCCAGTTTCGTTTGTTTAAAGAAGATGAAACTGAGATGCCTACAACAAAGCTTCTTCTTTGGAGTAGCGATGTGAGAAAGTCTGAAGCTGATATAAAACGGATAGCGGAAAAGATAAAGACAGATTTTGGTATTCAACTGCTATCAAAAGATGAAGAAATCTCTAATCTATCCGAGGCTAAACGCACTATTGTTGATGCCGTTGGAAAAATAAGGGAGGTGACTCGTAATAATGAGAATCTTCAACAGTATAATAGAAAATATGGATTCTGCCGTAACTATCTTGGGACTTGTGTATATGCTACAGGCGCAATTATCCTTGCACTTGCTGCAAATTTTATCTTAGGTATGCCATATGCAAGCGTATTGTTTATGGCTTTAGGGGGTCAGATTTTATTAGGTATTATAGATTATGCATCTTACAAGTCTAAAGCCTATGATTACGCTAGAGCAATGTATAACGCATATATAACTGGTGCAGAGTATGAACGAGAATAAAAATGTATTAAAATACGAGTATGAAGTTCTGAAAGTGGGAGATGCTGACGCGATACTTATCAGACACTATATTAACGGTGAACCGTTTATCGTACTGATTGATGCAGGCAATGCTGGTGATGCTGCAATTATAAAAAAGCATCTTGAAGATTATTATAACAGTTACTATATAGACTTGGCAATATGTACACATCCGGATAGTGACCATAAAGATGGATTCTTTAATCTGCTTCAAGATGATGATATTACTATAGAAACATTCTGGTTAACCGATCCCGCTCAATATCTTGATGTCAATGACATACAACGTTACAGAAACAAAGAGAATGCAACAAAGGCAGTTCGTAAGATTTGGCAAAAATCTACAGATGCCAACCTAAACCTTATTGATTTAGCATTGAACAAATGCTCAAAGGTGGAAAGCGTAACTGATGGAGTTAAACATCCAATATTACCAATAAGTATTGTTGGTCCTTCCGATGAATATTATGCCGAGGTAGTAAAGGCAATGGTAGCTGACTATGGTGTCAAGACATATGAAGATAGTTCAAAAGAAGCATATGACAATGCATTCAAGATTGACGAAAAAGATATAAAAAGTATAATCGATAATGACGAAGATTTATCTCCGTACAATGCTTCCAGCCTCATTATCTTATACGAACCGGGGGATGGCAAAAGATTACTCTTTGCGGGAGATGCAAATACTACCTCTCTTCAGATGATGCTGAACAAATATAAAAGGTTGAGAAATGTAGATTTACTTAAAGTTCCGCATCATGGAAGCCGTAGAAATCTGAATACGTCAATTATAGAGGCTCTTTCCCCGAAAAAAATGTTATATATCTGCTGCAGGCAATAAGAAACACCCAAGTGGGCGTTTAGTATATTGGCTTGCGAAATATGGGGATGTTTACTCTACCCATACTTGTAATTCCTATATACATTGTCAGTCGGGGGCTATGCCAAATAGAATAGGTTGTGTGACTCTTATTCCATTAAAGGAAAAAATAATATCATAATAAACTAATTAGGGTGTTCAGTCCTACTTTCCAAAAATGTAGTATCAAAACACCCTTTTTACTCTGATATAAGGTTTTGATATTTAATATTATAGCACGTAAAGTTGCTCTTTGGAAAGTTGCTCAACACTTTGAGTTTTAGTAGCTTGGTAGGACGATTTAAGCAACTAAGAACAATGAAAAAGATCAATTCAACTCCCCATAAAGAAATCTTAGCAGAGGAAGTCAAACGTCTGTAAAGACAATGCCAAACTCAAGATTTAAACTTAATGAAGGAAGGAGCTTAAATAAGCCTGCAATCATTGAGTACTATTTTATTTTTTTTCTCTAAAAGTGGTTTATATCGCCAGTTGAAATTCTAGTAATAAAGATCAAGGTTAAAGCAATTATTTTTAGGTAAGTAAGTGGATAACAAGCAGTCTAAAAAAAGAAGGTACCCTTTCCAGATACCTTCAATGACGGTCGGTTGTATATTTACCATTCTAGGCGTTTCTTCACGTTGTCCATTGCTTCTTTCAGGCTGCTGTTCATGACCCGTGCATAATGCTGTGTCATACGTGTGGAGGCATGGCCGAGCATGACGGAAACATCTTGAAGAGGCACATTGTTGGCAAGCGTGATCGTAGTCCCGAAAGTGTGACGGGCAACGTGCGTAGTCAGATTCTTCTTAATGCCGCAGAAATCGGCTATTTCCTTGAGGTAGCTGTTCATCTTCTGGTTGCACATGACGGGCAAACAGCATCCTTTCTTAATGCAGGTCGGATGTTCCTTGTATTTCTCCAATATGGCCAGGGGTACGGGCAGCAATGGAATATTGCTGATGGAAGAGGCCTTCCTACGGTGTTCCAATTTGACCCTTCCTTTTCTTATCCACCAGTCTCCGAGATTGTCCTGTACCAGATTTTCTTTGTTCAGACTGGCAACATCGGAGAATGCCAAACCGGTGAAACACGCGAAGACAAAGACATCCCTGACCAGTTCAAGCCGTGGAATGGTGAATTTCTTTTTCATTACGGTCTGCAACTCGTCGTAAGTCAGGAATACCGGATCGGTCTCGTCCTGCTCCATCTTGTAACCGTAAAAGGGATTCTTGCGCATCCATTCCTTTGCCAATGCCATATTGGTAAATTTCTTGAAGCATTTCATATAACGGACTATCGTGTTCCGGCACAGCTCCGCCTCCGTTTTCAGGTAGATGTCAAACGCACGGATGAACTCCGGTGTCAGCTCATGGAAAGTGACATCCTCCTTTCCGTAATAAGAGGGGATGAGCAGCTGTAATTTCTTCACCACGTTCTTATACCGGTTGATTGTGACGGGAGAGTAGTCTATACCCACCAGTGTTTCCATTTCCTTGATGCCTTCCCTCATGGTGCCGAGCAGTGTACGCATTTCGGTGTCTTTCCCGAAAACACGTTTAAGAATCAGTTTTGGGGTAATCAGGGCCTGTTCCAATACCAGTTCCTTGTGTTTTTCCAAAGCGCGTGCGTGCAGTTCGGCAATATAGGCGTTCAGTGCCACTGATGCCCTGTCCCTGCCTTTACTGCATCCTTTGGCGGCGTTCCATAAGTTCAGGGGTACGCTTCTTTGGATACGTACATCGTCATAGTCTCCATTGATGGTTATCCGCATCAATACCGGTGCCTCACCGTTTTTCAACAATTTCGTTTTAGCACGAAAAACAGAATGTTCATTGTTCCTTGTTTCATCACTTTTGTTTTTTTGAGGTGTTACATTCAATTGTTTCGTCAAAACCGGATGGCATGAGGATATGGAGCGAAATATTAAATTCGGTGGCTTTTTTGAGGGACTTGTGGAAAAGCCATAAAAATCCCATTTTTCTCAGGTTCGAATTGCCTTTTGTATCCCGGGTTCGATTCCTTTTTTTTTATCCCGATGGGAAATACCGAATTTTTAAATTTATTTCACTTTTTCGACTTCATCCGGTCATGTGTGCAAAATTACTTTTTCACACTGGAGATTGGAATTGTCAAACAATTGAAAAACAATGAAGTATGGTACATATTTATGGCTTTTTCAAAAGCCTTAAAAAAAGCCACTGAATTGGCGAAATCCAACTTCACAAATATGTAGCGGAATGCGTAGTGAGGGTAAAAAAAGAACCCTTGAACTATCTCTAATTCAAGGGTTTTCATGTGTGAAAAGCATTTATGTACTTTCTTTGGTGGTGCCACCAGGAATCGAACCGGGGACACAAGGATTTTCAGTCCTTTGCTCTACCAACTGAGCTATGGCACCATTGTTTCTTGTTTGCGGTTGCAAAGGTAGTGAAACTTTTTTTAAACTGCAAACTAATTTCTAAAAAAAAAACACTGATAAAAGCATAAGATGCTTATTATCAGTGTTGTTTAATTAAAATTATTTTTCTTTTAGTGGATTCCAACCTTGCGCTTTCAGCTCAAACTCTTGTCCGTCACGGGTAATCAGGGCACATCCCAGCTCCGGTTTGGTGATGTGACCAATCACTTTTATACCCTCTATAGCCGAAACTCGTTCATGCTCTGTTAAAGGTACAGTAAATAATAGCTCATAGTCCTCACCACCATTTAAAGCACATGTTGTCACATTCATATTCAGCTCTTCCGCCATTACAGCCGTTTGGTAATCAATGGGAATTCTTTCCTCGTAAACGCGACAGCCGGTATCGCTTTGTGAGCATATATGTAGCAGTTCCGAAGAAAGGCCGTCGGAAATATCCATCATAGCGGTGGGCCTGATTCCCGCTTTAGCCAGTTTCTCAATGATATCCTTACGTGCTTCAGGCTTTAACTGACGTTCCAAAATATATTCTTTTCCGGAAAAATCCGGATTTGCTTCTTTTGCTCCTTGGAAAACAGCCTTTTCACGCTCTAGAAGTTGAAGTCCCATATAAGCTCCTCCCAAGTCACCGCTGACACAAATCAAGTCTGTATCTTGTGCGCCGTTGCGATAAACTACTTTGTCCTTGTCCGCTTCACCTATGCAAGTAATACTGATGGCGAGCCGGTTACGGATGAAGTTGTATCTCCACCCACAATATCTACATGGTGTAGTTCACAAGCCAGTTTTAGCCCATCATAGAACTGTTCTAAATCTTCAATACAAAAGCGTTTGGACAGTGCGATAGAAACTGTGATTTGTTTTGGAGTACCATTCATAGCATAAATGTCCGAGAAGTTTACGATGGCCGATTTATATCCCAAATGTTTCAATGGGGTATAAACCAAATCAAAATGTACCCCTTCCATCAGTAAGTCTGTGGTTACCAATACCTCTTTATCTTTAAATTCCAATACGGCTGCATCGTCTCCCACACCATATTGGGTTTCCGGATTTTTTTAA
>ENA-OPZJ01000013-OPZJ01000013.1-human-gut-metagenome-genome-assembly--contig:-NODE-13-length-13195-cov-0.660315_pt1 | contig 13195 bp, 23 predicted proteins | sample MGYA00242482_ERZ504501 | MGnify/ENA primary metagenome ERZ504501 (study PRJEB26092, sample SAMD00036291) | human gut metagenome | host: Homo sapiens | study: EMG produced TPA metagenomics assembly of...
TTGCTTCATTCTCTCACCGTACTGTAAAAAATGACAAACAAGTTCTGTTGGGTGAAACAGCCGAATACGAACCCTTGTGCCGGGAGTGTTATTTACGGGCGATAAAGGAAGACCAGCAAACTGCAAGCGATTAATAAATTTAATACAGGATTCTATGGAACGTAAAAAGATTACATTCGACAGTTTTATCCGCGGTGTCATTTTAGGAGTTATCATTATCGGCATATTGATGCTTTTTGAAGCGTTTAAGCAGCGTTCTATTACCTTTCTTTATCGCTTGGCTTATTACCTATCTGGTATATCCTTTGGTCACATTTTTTCCAATACAAGCTAAAATTAAGAAATAGGATTGTTTCCATATTCTGCGCATTACTCACACTTCTGATTGTGGGTGCCGGAGCTTTTTATCTGTTAGTGCCCCCCTATGATACAAGAATGCGGCAGAGTACAGACTTTATTGGTCCAATACTTTTCGCACGGAACATATAATAGTAATGTGCCCACCTCTCTTTCCGATTTTTTACGAGATAATATCGATGTTAAATTTATAACCGAACTATTCAATAAAGAGAACCCTGTTGGATGCGCTCAAAGAAGCAGTTCCCCCGCCTATGGTCTTTTATTATCGGACTCCGTTGACTTATTATTCAGCGTATTCACCATATTCATTATCTTACTATACGTTATCTTCATTTTTATTAGACTACGAAAGCATCGCAGAAGGTTGGACGCATCTCGTGCCTATGAAATACCGTTCTTTTCGTGGTAGGCATACTCAATGACGTAAAAAGTAGGTATGAACAGATACTTCCGCGGACAGGCATTCGTAGCCTTATGTGTCGGCATTTTATTCAGCATAGGCTTTCTTATCATAGACTTCCCATTAGCCATAGGTCTCGGTTTGTTCATCGGGGCATTGAATATGGTGCCTTATCTTCAAATCATCGGTTTGGTTCCTACTATCATACTAGCAATCCCTGAAAGCCTCCGACACAGGCGATCAATTTTTGGATAATCATCGCCTCAGCCATGGCAGTATTCATTGTAGTGCAAACCATCCAAGACGGATTCATCGTGCCACGTGTTATGGGGAAAATTACCGGACTAAATCCTGCTATCATTCTATTATCACTTTCCATATGGGGGTTCATTAATGGGAATGTTGGGAATGATTATCGCACTACCGCTCACAACGCTGATGCTCTCCTACTATCAACGTTTCATTATCAACAGAGAAAATATTCATAAGACAGAATCAACTGATAATCAAACAAAAAGAAATAAACAACTAAAATAATGCAAACTTTTTTTCGTTATAAGTCTTGCATATTAATATAAAGTCCATATCTTTGCACCCGCTTAACAGCAATAAGGATTGATTCGCTAGCTCAGCAGGTAGAGCACAACACTTTTAATGTTGGGGTCCTGGGTTCGAGCCCCAGGCGGATCACTCAAACAAAAAGCAAAACAATGAAAACCGCTGATAATCAATCATTATCAGCGGTTTTTCTTTTTATCCATACTGCAAATTGAAGCAGAATACCGCATTTTACTGGAGGTGAAATAGGTGGACTTAATTTCCACATAAAAAACAAGTCCACCTGATTGGATTATATTTCACTGATTCTCTGCGTTTTGCATAAAACAAACTCTTTTCAAAACATGTATTTTTTACACCATCAAAAAAAAGAAGAGTATGGCAATGCAAAGAAACTATTTTACGGTATTGTTTTTCCTGAAGAAATCAAAGCTGCTTAAAAATGGAGAAGCACCAATCTGTATGCGTATCACAATAAACGGAAAACGTGCAGAGGTACAAATCAAGCGAAGTATAGATGTTACAAAATGGAATACGCAAAAAGAATGCGCGATTGGCAGGGAAAAGAAGTATCAAGAAATAAACCACTATCTTGATACGATAAGAACTAAAATCCTTCAAATTCACCGTGAACTTGAGCAGGACGGTAAACCTATTACAGCAGATATTATAAAAAATATCTATTATGGAGAACACTCTACTCCCAAAATGCTGCTTGAAGTATTCCAGGAACACAATTCGGAATATCGGGAATTAATGAACAAGGAATATGCCGAAGGTACTGTACTTCGATACGAACGTACAGCAAGATATTTGAAGGAGTTTATCAGTGAACAATATAAACTGGCTGATATTCCATTAAAATCAATCAACTATGAATTTATAACCAAATTCGAACATTTCATTAAAATACAGAAAAACTGTGCGCAAAATGCAACAGTGAAATATCTGAAGAATTTAAAGAAAATCATCAAAACTGCATTGATAAAGAAGTGGATAACTGATGATCCGTTTGCAGAAATACACTTCAAACAGACCAAGTGTAACCGTGAATTCTTAAACGAAATGGAACTTCGCAAAATCATCAATAAAGATTTTGATATTCAACGATTACAAACCGTAAGGGACATATTCATCTTCTGTTGTTTCACCGGTTTGGCTTTCACAGACGTAAAGAATCTGAAAAAGGAACACCTTGTACAGGCTGATAATGGTGAATGGTGGATAAGAAAAGCAAGGGAAAAGACCGATAATATGTGCGACATTCCATTGTTGGATATACCAAGACTTATTTTAGAGAAATATCAGTCAAATCCAATCTGCAATGAAAAAGGATTATTACTTCCTGTTCCCAGCAACCAACGAATGAACAGTTATTTGAAAGAAATAGCTGATGTATGTGGTATTCAGAAGAATCTTTCCACACATATTGCAAGACATACATTTGCATCACTGGCTATTGCAAATAAGGTTTCCTTGGAATCCATTGCCAAAATGTTAGGACACACGGACATTCGTACAACTCGTATTTATGCCAAAATAATGAATTCTACCATTGCCAATGAAATGAAAGTACTGCAAAACAAGTTCGCAATATAATTTTCAACCATTATTTCATTTCTTACAGCAAATATCGCCCTTTGCCACTGACTGTGCAAGGCGGCCCTGTCGGGCTGGTTGGCTGGAAAAAAATCATCCTCGCTTCGCTCCGGTATTTTTTTTCCGCCAAGCCTTGCACCGGTCATTGGCAAAGAACAGCCGGGCCAGTAAGAAATTGAAATACTGGCTCCACGGAGCCGGTCATGTCTAATTTAAATAAAAGAATATGACTGAAGAAGTTGGAAAGAAGGTATGTGAAGGTACAGTAGCAGACCTCATGAAGGACAAGACCGGAAAACAGACGGTTATCACGTTGACAAGAAAGAATGCTTACCGAGTGAAGAAAATCAGAGAACAAGGGACGGATGACGAAGCCGTCCTTTTTCATTTCCGTAAACGCTGTACGGGAATGGGCTCCTATGTACACACAATCGAAGCGGCAGACGGAGAAACAGAACTTCATCCGTCTGAATTTGAAAAATGGGAAGCTGTGGAATTCCTGTATCCCGGCTATCTGGAAGACCTGCTTGATGCTGCATACAACGCGTACAGATGGAGTTCTTTCGAACCTGAAGCAAGGGCGGAAACAGACATCATGCAATATGAAAAACAACTTGTAGAGGATCTGAAACAGATTCCGGAAGAAAAGCAGAACGAGTATGTCAGTGCATACCATAGCAAGTTCTCCGCCTTGCTGGGCAGTCTCTCACGATGTGCCAGTCCGATGGTGACAGGGCCTGCCAAATTCAACTGCCAGCGCAACAACAAGGCCTTGGATGCATACCAGAACAGATTTGATGAATTTCATGACTGGCGTAACCGCTTCAAGGCTGCCATGGAAAGGATGAAAGAGGCTGCCAAACCGGAAGAACAGAAGCAAGAGGAGGCATGGAACCGCCTGAAGCGTGACATTGCAAGCAGCGCACAGACCATTCATGATATTGATACCGGTAAAGCAAGAGGATACAGCCGTGCCTTGTTTGTCAGCAGTATCCTTAATAAGGTAAGCACCTATGCAGGAAAAGGAGAAGTGGAAATCGTACAGAAAGCGGTGGACTTCATTACAGACTTCAATGCACAATGCAAAAAAACCGGTTATCACTCCGCGGAACCGTTTCTTCCAACTGCCGGAAATGGCACGCCAGGCCAGACTGAAACTTCAGGAAATCAGAGAACGGGAAAACCGTGAACTGAAATTTGAAGGCGGAACGCTGGTATGGAACTATGAGGCAGACCGCCTGCAAATCCTGTTTGACAGTATTCCGGATGACCAGAGGCGCAAGGAACTGAAATCATACGGTTTCAAATGGTCGCCGAGATACCAGGCATGGCAACGGCAACTTACACAGAATGCCGTATATGCAGTCAAAAGAGTGTTGAACCTTCAAAACCTATAAGACATGAAAGACCGATTGAAATATGTAATCGATTCCCGCTACTTCGACGGAACATGCCTGACAAGTATGAGTGACGGATTCCATAATGACTATGGTGGGGAAACAATCGAAGAACTGCGCATACGGGAAAACAATCCCTATCTGAAAGCCGTAACACCTTCTGATATGGACAAGAAGCTGCGGCTATACAATCAGTCCCTGTCCGAACCGTTCAAGGAAATCACTGAAGAAGAATACTATGACCTGCTGGATGTACTGCCACCCTTGCGCATGAGACAAAACTCGTTCTTTGTAGGAGAACCGTATTACGGAAATATGTACTCTTTCTGCTTTACTCGTCAAGGAAGATATTTCAAGGGCCTACGCTCCGTACTTACTCCGCAATCCGAACTGGACAGTCAGATAGACCGTCACATGGAAATCATCAACCGGAAAGCCGTGATCTCAAAAGAGGAAACAAGCAAAACAATCAGCGGAACCAGACTCATTCCCTATTATTTTTCACTGGACGGAAAACAGTCCGTATTCATCTGCAACCTTGTCATCCAATCAGATTCCAGACAAGCAAGGACGGACATGGCGAATACCCTGAAAAGTCTTCGCCGGAACCATTATCAGTTCTATAAAGGGAAAGGATATTATCGAAACTACCGGACGAACTGATAGACCATGTATCAGGAAAGAAGCTCACTCTTGTTTCCGACGGACATTTCTTTCAATATCCTCCCGGCAGGGAATCCGCAACTTTCATCGGACACATCAAGGAGACATCAGAGGAATTTCTTTTCCGGATCTATGACCGTGAATATTTCCTGTATCTCCTAAAAAGATTGAGGACCGTGAAAAAGGAGTCCGCACAGGATATAACAAATATCAAATTATAACATTCGGGGAATGCGGTAAAATGACTGCCGTATTCCCTCATAAAAACAATACAAGTATGAACAAATCGAACACTCTATACTGGAAAACAGCCACAGATCCGGCTGAACGCATTGAGGTCAGACTCGTCCTGAACAGTTATATCGACAATGACAATCTGTATGTAGGACTTGAATCCCGGTCTAAGGAGAATCCGGAATGCTGGGAATCCTACACGGACATCACCGTCAACCTCAATTCCCTTCCCCCGTTCCATGCCTATGTGGACAACCGGGACTGCAACAGACATGTGCATGATTTTCTGACCAGTAACAGAATAGCAGAACCTGCCGGATTTGAATATCAGGGATTCAGAATGTTCCGCTTCAATCCTGACAGGTTGAAGGAACTCGCACCCGAACAGTTCAAGACAATCAGCGCCAAACTGCCACCACAGGATGACATGATAAAGGACATCATCTATCAGGAAAGACGTTTCCCTTTGAGAACTGTTCAAGACATTCACGGAATATATCTTGTTTCAAGCAAGGAACTGGAAGAATCTCTGATCGAAGGAGTACGGAACCTGGATGCTGCGGCATATGAACTGCTGGATGGCATCTGCCTGTTCTGCTCCACACAGGAACTGCGCTATCTTACGGATGCAGAACTGATAGAAACAATCTACGCACAATAAAAAGGAGGAACAAATATGAAAACCGGAGACATTGTATTTCTGAGACGTCCCTATAAGGGATACCGTGCCGTCGAACTGATGGAAAGACTGGAATGCCGCTGGCTGGTCAGGATTGTCGAGAGCGGTCTTGAACTGGAGGTATATGAAGATGAACTTATATCAGAATTTTAATACGGATAAAGTGTTATGGGAAAATATCAGTTTGCATTCCATTCGGAAATAATCGGCTATACCTCACCCCATATCGGCGAGGTCAGAAAAGCCATACACAGAAAAATGGAAAAGGAAAAGTCTGCCGCCATAAAGAATGATATTGAGCTGCACATGTACAAGGTGCATGACGGCATACCGGTTCTACTTAACACCTGCTACCTGTATGATGAAAAAGGATGTATGGTACACGGAAGTATCAAGGGAACCAAGGATTATCTGCTTGAGACATGGAGATACCATACAAACAGACATTCCAAAGGTTTCAGTTCCACAAGAATCAGGCCCTGCACGACAAGCAGGGCTTTTTTCGTTTGTATAACTCTTAAAATCAGGAATCATGAACCAGACATTACAACTTACAGACTATATACCACAGTATGTAAGCCTCTACTACGTGGATTATCGGGATGACCTTGATGAACATGAAGACATCCAGGAGGAATGCATCCGTTCCAACAATATGGAAAAACTCTATGAAAAGGCATACGAATGGTATGAGGAACAGGAAAGCTCAAACATGCACGACTATCTAGAGGAGACAAGAAAGAATATGGAAGCGGACAATCTTGCCGGAGAGTTTGAAGAGCATGAAGATGAAATCAGGGAACTTATCTACGACCGGAACGATTCCGACCCGGTAAAGGACCTGATACGCAACTCGTCCGTCACTAATTTCTTCTATTCGCTCGGAGTGGAAATCAGCGGATATCTGACCGGTTGTTCACTGCGGGGAGAATCAGTCGCCATGGCCTGCCATAAGGTACGCCGCGCACTGCATCTGAAAAAGGGGCAGTTTGACGAGAAGATTGAAGAACTGGTAGAGAATGCCACATACGGCGGAGAACTGCGCATCTACTTCAACGCCATGTTTGACAGGCTCATCAGCAAAGACCCTGAGAACGATTTCAAGAGCATCCGTTTCCACGGGAATGTAGTGGTGGCCATTGCCGACAGCCGGAACGGTTCCGGACATCATGTACGGATTCCGCTGGATATCACTTTTCCTTTCCGAAGGGAGAACCTGTTTGTCGATTCACAGGTACACTATTCCTATGCCAATGAAGTCTGCGGCATGACCAATGACTGGTGTGATTCCACAAAATGGGAAACGGGCATGATACCTTTTACCGGATCTGTCCGAAAAAGCCGGATGGCTGAATACAAGAAACAGGAAGCCGCTTACGAGCAGACATTCCGAAGCGGGAAATGCACCTTCGGTGACATGAACTACAAACGCCATCGTGACGTGCGATATTCGAATGAATATCCTGCCGGATGCAGATGCCCTCATTGCGGTACTTTCTGGATTGACTGAAAAACAAACGAGAAAATGAAAAATATAGATATACAAGAACTGTCAATAGGAACAAAAGTTTACTGGCACGACCCTGCCGGAGAGACTTCAGGCATTTATGAAATTCTGATAATGCCTGATATAGAAGAAATGACGAATGAAAAACTTGAATATGATGATCTGATTATTCTTATAGGTGACGGATTCGGTAAAGCTGAAGTATTCATTAGCGAACTTGATATTTTATATTGATAATACAATAAACATTTCAACCACTAAAAAACTACAAAAATATGAAAATCTGTTGTTCACAAGAGCATTACGACGAGGTCGTACAGTATGCAAAATCCATCAATGACAAGACACTGGAAAACTGTCTTGAACGTCTCAAGCAATGGGAGAAGAACGAGAACCGTCCATGCGAAATCGAACTCTATTACGACCATGCGCCGTATTCGTTCGGATTCTGCGAACGTTATCCGGACGGGAATACAGGCATTGTCGGAGGACTGCTGTATCATGGGAAACCCGGACGAATCCTTTGCCGTCATCATGGAACGTTTCCACGGATGGAGCATACATACCTGACATATATGCGACAGTCTGTATTGGGGAGCCTCATGCAATATGGGGTTCCCTTTTTTTTATGCCGCAGACATGATGACAGCATCCTCATTTCTTGCTGCAAAAATAGCTGTTTGCCGCGCAACTCCCGCAAGGCGGCCCTGCCGGGCTGGTTGTCTGGAAAAAAAATCATCCTCGCTTCGCTCCGGTATTTTTTTCCGCCAAGCCTTGCAGGGATGCGGGCAAACAGACAACAGGGACAACAAGAAATAAGAATGCCTGTACCTTACAGGCAGACAATGTATAACAATAAATATCAGAAGTCATGATTACAGACCAGAAGACACAGAACAGGCTTCACGCGGATACCGGAACGGAACTGTTCTCCATCAGACAAAGGAAGGAAGCCGTCACAAGGATGCTGGACATTCTGAAAGAGACTCCGGAATACCTGCAGGTTATGAACCATATACCGGCTTATGCCATGGATGACGATACGTCAGAATGGTGGAATTCGGAAGAATCGGAAAATTTCATGAACTCACTCCTGGAAGTGATGGAAAGCTATACTCCGGACGGATACAGGTTCGGACCGAAATCCGGCACGGCCGACCTTTACGGCTACTGGGAAAGCAAGACCGGGCGGACAACCCTCTTCCATCTGCTTTTCAGTCTGGAAAGCGGATATGAATGGGGAAAAGGTCTTTCCCATGAGAAAACGGACGCATTCTACAAGGAAATAAAAAGAGAAATTTCATGGAGAGGGATTCGACACGGACAGAACCGGCTGTACATCACAGGCCATGTATCTTGTAAAAGGAAAGACACGCCTGTACGTGCATCCGATGGAAATAAGCGGCTACTGTGAAACACTGCATATTCCACAGATTACAGCCATACTGAAAAAAGGAGGCCGTACATTCCGTCTTGTAAAGGATACGATAGCGGAAGAGGTGTATTCCTTCACCGATGAAGAAGAAATGGAATATTACCGTGCCAGATACGGAACGTGCATCCACAGGAATATACTGGATGCCTTCAGCAACCGCCGGGCAGGAAAAGAGGACATACTTTCCATGATGGCATCACGGATAAATGTGGCGACGACATCACATCTGCACGGTATCGGCTATGATTCGCCTGCATACAGGTTTGTGCATGAGGCATACGACAGACTGGTAAACAACGGAAAGCTGAAGGAGAATGTCCGGGAAATCGGTTGCTGCAACATCATAATGGCATTTCAAATACCAACGCAATATGAGACTGAATTACAATGACATGCTGCTTCTGGCAATATGGGAATACAACAGGAGACAGGACGAGAATCTGACCCTGGAACTGTTTCAGGAAACATTCGGACAGGTTCCCGGCGCACATTTCCATGACAAATGGGTGCATTATTACAACAAGAACCTGCTGATGATGGCCGCCTATTTCAGGGGTGAGGAAGAAAACGGCCAGAAATTCTGTGATATGATCACCCGACAGGTTGAACGCTATACACAAAACAGGAGGAGAACAGGATGAATACAAAGATACGATATGACCTTGACAGTCTTGAACTGGCAAACGGTGACTTCGGGTATCCCATTACAGAAAAGGAAGTACGGAAAGTGAACCGTATGCTGGAACTGATGGAGAATGTCCGAAGCAGGCAGATGTGCCCGACAGAAGGAGACTGCGTGGAATTTGTCTCACGTTCTGGTGACTATTTCGGAAAAGCTCATATAGAACGGATAACAGGAAAATATGCGGATATATGCCTGATACCGGAAACGGTATTCTGTTTCGATGACATGGGAAAAGCCGCCTATGATACCACCGGAAGTCCCTGGACGCAGGTCAATATCCGGAACATGAAACCCGCAGGTACTGAAATCCGCATATTCAGGACATGGGGATTCGGGAAGCGCAGCAATACGGGCAGTCTAAGGTTCGATGCTCCGGTCAGGAAATGGGAATACAGAGAACCGAATCCGTTGTATGACGGTTACACCACCCGTAACTGGTTCCGCTATCATATCATGAAACACCAGGACAGGGAAAGGACAGGCGAATACACCTTCCGCAGCGTTTCATTTACGCTATACAGCCGGAGCGAGCTGGACGAGCTGGCCGCAATCCTGAAAGGCAGACTCTACAAGGGAATCCTGCCTGACTCTCTTGTACTTTGGGGATACCGCATGGATATTAAGGAAATATCACGTGAGCAGTGGAACGGTATGGGACAGCACGGACAAATCCGCATGAAATTCATGGGATACGGTCCGGTCAGAATCCACACGGACAATGAAAACCATACCGTAACAGTATACAGAATCAACGACAGTCTATAACCAATTATAAAATAAAGGAATATGGCACGATATGAAATCTCCAACGAAGTCAGGCCGCTCGACAGGCTCATCACAGGCTTTGCCTCCTCATGCGGCTATGAAATACAGACCGTATTCAACGACCTGCTGCGTTTCATCATCCACGCTTCTCTCCGGGAGCACCGCCAATAAGCAACTGGAAATACAAGCGTCAGCAAAACGCCTCGTTCATGGAAATGACAGCCGAATGGACACGTATCATGCAGAAACAAATCGGCAGGTCGGGCTGGTTCGACGCTTTCGGTGAACTCCACATGGCCTACTGCTCAAAACCGGGACAGCAGGCAAACGGACAGTTCTTCACGCCGTCACATATCTGTGAACTCATGGTCATGTGCGCGGCAGGTAAAAAAGAGACCGGACAGAGGATGGGAGACCCTACATGCGGCAGCGGAAGGCTCCTGCTGGCATACCATGCGCACAATCCGGGAAACTATCTGGTCGGAGAAGACATCAGCCGGACCTGCTGCATGATGACCGTATGCAACATGCTCATCCACGGATGTATCGGGGAAGTGATCTGTCATGACAGTCTCCAGCCGAGGCATTCACCGACGGATGGAAAGTCAACCAGGCTCTGCCCTTGACGGGAATACCTTCTATAAGACGCATGAAGGAAGAGGAATACAGGAATCCTCTTCCGGAAAATATCGGACGCTTCAAAGAGGCAGTCCGTATCATCAACCTATTGGACAAATAATTACCAACCATTTAAAAAATATAATTATGGAAGCTTTAGCAACATTGAACAATCAGAGACAGTTTGATTTCCAGAACAACGGAATCGAAGTAATGGACCTTGAAACACTACAGCGTACCTACAAGGAGAACGACATCTACGGCAATCCGGTCAGGGGAATCTACACTACCAGGTCATCCAGCGCATGACGGACATCTGCCGCCGTCACAACCTGAACTACGAGGTGGAGGAAATCTTCGCCGCCCAGAACAAGAACCGGACACAGCCCGGAGTGGTCATCCTGCCACAGGTGGAACAGACCTATGGAGAGAAGGCGGTAGAGGCACATGTACTGCGCAGAATATTCACCACCATCCGTATTCTGAACGGGGATACCGACGAACTGACAACCACACTCGTGGTAGCCTACCATCAGGACGGTATCCAGGCGGCAATAGGTCCCTGCGTACGTATCTGCCACAATCAATGTATCCTTTCACCCGAACGAAGCGTTGCCAACTACGGTAAGGACAAGGTGACTACCGAGGAACTGTTCGGGAAGGTAGATGACTGGATGCGCAATTTTGAGCGTGACATGGATGCGGACAGAAGCCGAATCCAAAGGCTCAAGGAAAAGGTGTTGACACCCGGTGAATTGTACATGATCATCGGTATGCTGACGGCTCTGCGTGTATCCCATGACAGTGCAGACAAAAGACTGGCATCACAGGTGGACACCTATCCACTTAACCAGGGACAGATTTCCGTGTTTACGGAAGAACTGCTCAAACTCTCACTTGAACAGCCACGCATTACAGCGTGGGATGTCTACAATGTAGCGACAGAAATCTATAAACCGGGAAAGACTGATTTTCCTGCCATGATTCCACAGAACGGAGCAATGGCCGATTTCCTGCTTTCATATAACCAGAATTAGAACCTGAAACCGAATACGACAGGCCCGGTTCCGTCACCAGCGGAATCGGGTTTTGTCATTTATCAACCCGAATAATCAGATAAGATATGGCAGCAAGTAACAGAATAAAGGCTGAAATGTATATCCTTTTCAGCTGCAACGCATGGCACGAATACAGTTCATTCGAGCCAAAGGCGGTCTTCTCTTCCATAGAAAAGGCAGCAGACTTCCTGCAAAAGAACAGAAGAAAAACTGAAACTGGAGGAAGATGACATCGAATGTTTCAGACAGCACAGTCAGACTCAGGGCAGGAATACCAATTACCTGGTACAGTCCTGTCCCTACAATCCAGTCCGCGCAAGAGACTTGGAATGACAAAGAATCCCATTCATAAACAATCATATAAAAATATACGACTATGACAAATGATGAAAACACTTACATCGGAATGTCCCTGCCGGAAGGAATACGGTACATCACCGTTTTTGAAAAAGGGGATTTTGAAAACTGCGGAAGAATACTCAGGACATTCTACCGTACGGAAGACAGGGTGAGAAAACTGCTCGCTTTGGGAAACCTGCTCCATCTGGGAGGCAGCCTCTCATCAAATGAAAACAAGACAAGCTGCTGGCCTTTGAATAATGGGAATCCCATTCACGAAGCAAAGGAAATATCAGGCAAGGAAAAAGTTCTTCCTGCTCGGTGACTGGACTTACCTGTATGAAAATGGCAGATGGTTTCTGGGCTATGAAGGAAAAATCTATGAAATCAGCAATCCTGAATTTTCTGTCTTTGTTCCCGACAAGGACCATACACCTTCCCCTCTGGACAAAGGACTTTCCTTTGCCGTAATCGGCGAAACGGGAAAACTGGAATTCACTCCGGAAATTGTCAACGGATGGGATACCTGGAAAAGCCTTCCCAAAAGAGTCAGTGAAAAAGGGAAAACGGTATATGTATTCCGCAAAACACAACTTATAAAAGTCATCAAACCTAAAAAACTGGAATCATGAAAGAAATCAATATGACAAAGGCTATATGTAAGTATTCGATAAACTCCCCCTTTCATTCTAAAAATGTGATGTTACTTTTGTAGCCAAAGTAAAAAAAGCTCAATCATTATGTCACATCAATGGACCATGGAAGATTTTGAATCTATTTATGCCCGTTTCAAGTCGAGCGGACTTTCAGTTATAGATTTTTGTTCGAATGAATGTATTCGTCCCAAACGTTTCTACGCGTGGCGTTCCAAGCTGCTGCGCAAAGGCGGCTTTATCCC
>ENA-OPZJ01000016-OPZJ01000016.1-human-gut-metagenome-genome-assembly--contig:-NODE-16-length-10694-cov-1.415350_pt1 | contig 10694 bp, 12 predicted proteins | sample MGYA00242482_ERZ504501 | MGnify/ENA primary metagenome ERZ504501 (study PRJEB26092, sample SAMD00036291) | human gut metagenome | host: Homo sapiens | study: EMG produced TPA metagenomics assembly of...
TTTTTTTCTCGTTTTTATATATTTTATTTTGTGGAAAATATTCGGCGTATGGCAAAGAAAGACCAAAAGAAACGAGATATTATCTTATCTCAAGATAATGCACTCACAACTGCCCGTTATAAGTTCGACCTTATCGAAAAGCGTGCGTTATATTGCATCATTCGCAATATACGGGCAAACTATATCGAACAAGAGGACGGACAAAGAACTTTGTTTGAAAATCTTATAATCACAATCAAAGAGGAAGAACTTCAAAAATGTGGTGATAATACTAAAATGAAGAATATCTATGATGCGCTAAAGCGGCTTAGAAATCGTGATATAGAGATTAATAACGAAAAGATGTGGCTGAGTATCGGTTTTGTCAATTACGTTAAGCATATCAAAAATAAATCATATTTTGAAGTGGAAGTATCCAAAGAGGTACTACCCTATTACGTGGAACTCGCCCAAAACTTCACGAGTTACTCCATGACAGTAGCAATCGCACTCAAAAGCACATTTACCCAACGTTTCTATGAACTATGCTGCCAATATCAAAATAAAGGTTTCTTTTTCTATGCTGTCAATGAGCTACGGGAAATGTTCATGTTGGAAAACAAATATCCACGTTCTTTCGATTTTAAAAAATGGGTACTTGAAACGCCAGCTAAAGAATTAAAAAACCTATATGATGCCGGACAATGTGATTTATACTTCGATTTCGACATAAGGGAAAAGAAAGGTAAAGAAGCACTCTCTTATAACTTTTTCATACACAGCCGTCAAACCGAACAACAAAAGCTATTGGAATACGAAAGTGCCAAACAAGCGATCATCTACATAACAACCACTATTTCGAGATTCTCTAAAAGTGACAAAGGATATGTTAAACGTGTAGTGAACGCTGTACAGTTACACCCGGAAATAGCCGTACAGGTGGCGCAAAAAAATACAAAAGAAGTTTGAGCAATATATAGACAAGCCAGCCAAACAAATAGGAGCTATCATCCGGGTTTGCTTAATGGAAGATTTTGGTATAGAATAAAAAAACATACAAGTATGAAAACAGGTGATAAAGTTATCGTGCCAGCCGAAATTAACGGCTATGGCAGGGATTTACAGGCAATGGTTACAGAGATAGAGAAGTTTGCTGGGACAATATTCGTAACAGTGGTATTCACCGAACCATGTCCGGAAGCCTACGGAAGAAAAGGAGGCGTTTACCATGACTTCCAGCTAATAACAGAGTGATTTATTTTGCTATAATCGCAATAAATTGCTATAACACATGTAATAAATTGCAATAATAAAACTTATAACTACCTTTGTAACAAAATATAGCATTTACAGCAATGGAAAAAGGACAGGAAAGCAAGCAAAAGAGGAAAACACCGCTTACCACCATAGCGATAAGCCAAGAGTACGCCCAAAAATTAGACGAGTATTTAAACGGTACGGGTATAACTCGCAAAGAATTTGTCGAGTTGTCCGTTGATTATTTCCAAAGAACTGGATTCGACCTTCGAGGTGAAGCATTTGACCTCTCCTCATTAGAAAAGGTTGCCGGGCGGCTGGAACAATCTGCAAAGATCATGGAACAGCACAACGAGGGAACAGAAGCGGTACGCCAGCTATTGCTAGCAGTCCGGGAACAGACCGCTAAACAGCTTCCGGCACCAGAACTGATTGCCCATGCTGCCGAAGAAAAAGCAAAGGCAGAAGCCAAAAAACGAAGAACAAGAAAGGGAGATTACCCGGTTACGCTCTGAGAACTCTGCTTTGCTAGAATATAAGAAAAAGGCACATCGAGAACTGTGTCGGGTACGTGACGAACAAAAAATTTTCGGAAAAATACATGTAAAAACTGAGTTGTAATCAAACCTATTGATAATACTATGAAAAAACAATCTATATATTTTTTAGTTATCATCATTTTGTTAGTACAGACATCTTGCCAACAAAACAATGAGGAAGAAGACTTTTTTAATAATCAAATAACACTCTTAGAAAATAATCCTCGATTATATCTTTCTAAAATTGATTCAACCCAAGTCACTAATCTTAATAACTCAAAAGAAGCAACTCATTTCTTATTAGTTTCATTAGCCAACTACTATGTAAATAATTACTACCCACCCAAAGAAGTATTACAAAAAAGTATTCATATTTTCACAAAAAAGAAACTAATTCAACAACAACTTGAATCCCTTTTGTTTCTTGCCAAAACATACAAAAAAGAAAAAAACTTAAAAATGGAGGTGCAAGCTATAGAAAAAGCTATAGATATAGCAAGCCAAATAGAGGATAAAGAATGGCTATGTTGTCTATATGGCTATCTAGGAGATATGTATATCCGCAAATACAACATGTTGAAATTTATCAAATATCAAACATTAGCTAACCAGTGTATTGAAGATATTGCATTTAGGGATATGGATATATCAACTCAAGTACAAACGGCAAAAAGTTTTTTATATATAGGAAATCATAAAAAGTCCTACGAGCTATTGAATTTAATAGAAAGCTCCATTGATAAAAACAACATTTATTATAATGAGATAAAATGCCTACAAGGTATTACGCTATTTAAGACTAAACAATGGGCACTATGTATCGAAAAATTACAGGAAGCTATAATATTAAGCCAAACAGATGATTTTTTGTTTGTCTGCCATTCTATACTAACTTATTGCTATTACTCCATAAATGATTTAGCAAATGCTAATAAACATAGAAAATTAGCTATAGAATATGATACAGATTCGGAAACCAATTTTGCTGAAATAGAATTTTATAAACTGTGTGCAGAATTTGCTAGAGAAAATAATTATATAGACAATCAAATTGATTGCCTGTATAAGGCAATAGAACGATATGAAATTCTTCTAAGGAACTTGAATGGAAGTTCTTTAGATGAAGCTATTCAAGCATATACTCACTTTTGCGATAAAAAAAAATTATGAAAAGAAATTATCTACATACAAATATGCTGCTTTAAGTTCTCTTTTTATAGCAAGCATAGGGCTATTAATCTACATCAATAAAAAAAGAAAACAAGCTTACCAAATTGTGGCTCTTCACCAACAAATAGAAACATTGGAAGGCTTAAATAATATAAAAGATGAAGCAAAAAATGTTCATCTTACGTGATTTTGAAATAGCCAAACAAATTGCAATGTTGAGATATACGCAAAAAGAACAAAGTGCTAAATTTATAAAAGAATTAAACAGATTCAATATTACACAAAATAATTCTTTACTAACTACGCAATGGGACAATTTTTATAAACACATTGATTTATCTTTTGATAATTTTTATACACTGCTGAAAGATAACTTTTCAGATCTAAATGAAAAAGAACTACAACTTTGCTGTATGATGGTTGCAGGGTTCAAGACAGAAGAAATTGCAGCTATATGGATGCAAAGTATTTTTTCTGTACACAAATATAAAACCAATATCCGAAAGAAACTTAAAACTCCTGAAGGTGCTAATATAATAGCTTTTTTTAAGGTCTGCTCCTCCATTCCAATGACAGCTTATACTTTTACAATCTTTTTTTTTGTGATGCACCTTAACTATCAAATAGTTATATATTAAGTTTACAAATTCACAAAAAAGCTTACAAATGGCGATTTGAAGTATTAAGTCTAACTTTGCAACGTTCAAAATCAATAAATTATATGATAAAAAAAGGTTTTTTACTTGCATTGTTTGCTATAGGTGTTTTTGCAAATATATTCGCACAGGACACCTTATCTTTCAAAAAGACGAGAGATAAAAATATCTATATAGAGTTTTTAGGAGCTTCTAACCTTTATTTGGAGTTTCTTTCGATTCAATGATTTACTCCTATATCCCCATGGGGATATAGGATTGGTATTTCTTATTTTCAAGGAGGGGATTCTTTTATTAAAGCATCTAACTCTAATAGAGGGCTATTTTTCCCTATTGAAGTTAACTTCCTCACCTCTGGAAATAAGCACAAATTAGAACTTGGATTAGGATCTAATCTTGGAATATATAACGAACACATTTCTTTTATAGAAGAATCAAAGGAACAATATGAAACAATAAGTTCCACTTCCAATACAACATTTGGATATTATTTCTTTTCTAATATAGGTTACCGTTACATATCAACTAAAGGTTTTCTATTTAGAATAGGATTAAGCCCTTCTTTTAGTTTTAATGATAAACACGGTATAACAAAAGAACCATTTATTTACCCTTATATTAGTTTTGGATATTCATTTTAATAAATTCACATATATGAAAAAAATCAGTTATATCATCTGTTTAACAGCTATTTTGTGTTCATGTAACAATGAACTTCCTATTGAAAATGTACAAGAGCTACAGACTCCTAAATCAAAAGAAGATTCAGAAATTCTTAGTTTTAAAAAATTCAGAAGAGTTCTTATCAACAATAGAAAACTTCGACTTGGATAATCCTATTTTAACAAGAGCAAGTTCATCTTTTGTTTCTGCGGAAAATATCTATGAACAGGAAAACAATGAAAATGCAGATAATGAATATATTGGTTTTCTTATTCCTGATGAAAAATATAGAAATTTTTTCAATAAAGATCTAGAAATAATTATCAATGATACTCTTTACAAAGCAACTAAATATGGTACACTATTTACTCATATTTCAAATAAATCAGAATTAATCAAATCTTTAGAAAATATTTCTGAATTCAAACCGTTATCCAATAATACGAAACAATATGGAAACATTAAACTTATAGACACTTACGGACTATGGGATAAAGAGACTAACAATCCTATTACAGATGATAGTTTTTTTGAAAATGACGAGGATGATTTATTAGTAGAAAACAATGGGACTGAAACTCTCACACGTTCCGCAAGCGATGGAGGTATACCTAAATCTGTCGTAGAATCATTCCCCACAATAGGAACAGCTGATGTAAACCTTATAGATAAGGTCATACACTTTAATCCGGGCTATCTAGGACATACGAAATTAAGATTTAAATCTAATTCAAAAAGAAAACTATATATTTCTCTATACAGAAATGACTATGGATTTGCAGTAAGTATTGGACTTGATTGTAAGGTCATGAAAAAGTTATGGCATGGTATGAAATGGGGACACATGAAACATTGGGATGATGGTATATACTATGGAGTTGCATCACTCGTTGTAAAACAAAAAATCAAGAATCCCAGTTTTGATACTGTACTAGATGAAAATAGAAAAGAGTTTCTAAAGAAACAATGGCAAGAAGCTATTAAGCACAATAATTTCACTAACGCTTCAAACAGTCTAACTGGAGGAATTTCAAATCAATGGAATCCTGAATATAACCATAGCAAACAAGAAAATAAATTCATTATTCCATATATTTCAGTTATAGATGATTTCTTTGGAACAACAAATATATCAAAGAAAATCGAAGATGCTCTTATACGTCAAGGAGCTAATTTCCTAAAAAGCTATGTTAATAGTCATAAAACACAAAGTACACAATTAGTTTGCATATCACAACGAGAGAAAACTGCATATTCTTTATTTAGAAATGATCTCTCTTGGAACGGGGGAGGATATAGAGTAAAAGAAACATTCCTTAGATATTATAGAAACATTGTATTTTCCATTAAAATCAAAGGAGATAAAACAACTCCAGGAGCAGATCTAGGAGACAATGATTTTGTTGGTAAGCCAGAAATTGTATCCTGTGAGGCTATTGTATATACCAAAGATGGTGATGGCTGGATTGGAGCAAAAATAGAAAAAAAAATAATCCTAAACAAAAATAGGGAAGGAGTTAATATATACGCTCCTTCACGGCTCTTTCGTTTAAAACAACCTCTATAATCCTTGTTATTCTCCGAAAAACCATTATTTTTGCGCACAGCGATGCAGGAAGCACCGCTTCCGGTGTTTCTTTTTATCGTTCATATAAAATTATTTTTGTAGGCAGAAATCAAATGCGACAGAGGTCGTTTTTTGATTTTCGCCTTAATTTTCGCTATGCGAAAATACGATTTATTTTGCTGATATGCAATATTTTGCATGTCTAATATATAAAAAAAGAAACATGCATTCTGCCGTCGTGGCAGCATAATGAAACATCTGAAAGAATTTGTGAAATCAGTGCCGGATTACCGCAGGACAGACAAGGGAAACTACAAATACAAGCTGGAAGATATTCTTCTCCTTGTAATACTCGGACGGCTGGGCAAGTGTATAACAAGACCGGATATAATCAGATTCGGCGAGCGTAATCTGAAACGCTTCCGCTCTTTAGGAATTTTGTTGGACGGCGTGCCTTCTGAACCTACGCTCTGCCGTATATTCAAACATATTGATGATGAAGCCATGTCTGAGCGGATGTCTGAATTTACCTCCACCTTCCATGATGAGCTTGTCGGTTGTGCCGGGGACATCCTCTGTATTGACGGCAAGGCAATGAGAGGGACGGTACTTGAAAACGGACGCAACCCCGACATCGTATCCGCCTATTCCCTTGAAGGAGGTTTCACCCTTGCCACGGACATGTGTGAAGAAAAAAGCAACGAGATAACTTCCGTACCCAAACTATTGAACAAGGTGGATGTGTCAGGATGCATAGTTACGGCAGACGCCATGTCCTTCCAGAAAGCCATCATAGATAAAATCCGGGAAAAAGGCGGTGATTTCCTTATCGAGCTGAAGGCAAACCAGAGGACTCTGCGATATGGGGTTGAGGACAATGTCGAACTTGCAGAGCCTGTGGATGTATATTCGGAAGGCCCTTTTCTTGAACATGGCAGAATAGAGACCAGAGTATGCCGTATCTTTCGTGGAAATGACCTGATTACGGACAGGAAAAAGTGGAATGGAAATCTGACGGTTGTCGAAATACGGACTGCAACGGAGAGAAAATCTGATGGTCAGAAATCTTCCGAGAGGAGGTTCTATGTCTCCAGTTTTCACGGAAGTGCCAGGCGGCTGAGTACAATAGCCAGAATGCATTGGGCAATAGAAAGCATGCACTGGGACCTTGACCGCAACCTGAGGCAGGACTTCATCAGGCGGAATAGTGCAAGGTCCGCCAGAAACCTTGACACGATACAGAGGATGGTACTGGCAATACTTTCGATATGGAAAGGTAAAAGGAAAAAGCTCTCCGACAAGGCTAAGGGAACGGCCGAACTTATCAGAGAACTTTCCTTGGACTTTACCGCAATGATACATATGCTGGATCAAAAATGAGATAATTTGTAATTTCAGAGGATTCGTAACGTTTTGGGTATCAATCATAACAAAATCCCTGCTTCCCATAAGAAGTGGGTGGGGGAATTATGTGCCTTTATCTAAGCTTAAATGAAAGAGCCGTGTACGCTCCTTCCCTTCACTTATTGTATGAAAAAAAAAGTATCTTATTTTTTTTAGTCCTAAGTTTCTGTTTGTTCTCGTCATGCTCAACAATGCTTGAAATAATAACAGGAAATTATAAATGCGCATACCCTAATTGTAATGAACGAGCAACAGAAAATTCAGTATATTGCCCATACCATAAGCCCTACTATCTTAAATAGCATCATCACCAATGTTTTTTCTTTTTTCCTAAACACCTGCCAGCGAAGCACAGAGTATTTGTCAAGGGCGAAGGGTAAAAAATACCGCACGAGCGAAGCGAGCACAGGAGATTTTTTACCCGGAGAGTGAAACGTCCCTTTACAAATACTCTGTGCGGAGTTACCTTTGTGCCGGAAAATAGAAAAATCACATGCCCATTCCGAAACCTCTGCTCCTTTTTGGCTTCTTCAGGAGTTCCAGATCTTCCTCCTGCTGCTTCTTTTTGGGAATAGGCTGCTCGATGTCCGGCGTTTTCTCCACCTGTTGAATTTTTGACTTCTCCGGTTCCTGCCGGGATTGAGCTCCGCTTTGAGATTGTCCCATTTCTCCTTTCTGATGCGTTCCGCACGTTCCACCTGCCGGGCTATTTCCGCCGGGCTTCCGTTCTTGACAGCGTTAAGATAGTCGAAGCTTTCCTCCGGCTCCCGGTCAAACCCCATGCACCGATCAAAAGAGCTTTCACACTTCCGGAAAAAATCCGTCCGGTCAAAACCTCCCTTCACGTTGCCGCAGTTCTTCTTTCCGGTGTGGTTCGTTTTAGGGCTTAACTTTTTGGTGTTGCTCCGGTCTTTCCGACTGACGATGATATGTGCGTGCATATCGCTGTCACTGTCACCGTCCCGGTTGAAATGGATCTTTGCGTAATATTCCACATCATCGCTTCTCAAGCCTTTTCCGAAACCCTCTGCATAGTTTCTCATCACGTCCTGCCGGATGTACCGCTGCAAGGCTTCCGCACGCTCCTGCGGAGTCCTGCCCATGCAGCGCAGCTCCTTCTCTGAAGGGCTGACGGTGATAACATAGAACTTTGCGTCAGTCCGGCTTAACTTCGCCTTGTTGTTGTCTATCTTGAATGTGACCTCCCTTGCGCTCACGTAGTCCCGGAACTGGTTGAAGAACGGCTGCACCTCCTCCCCTTTCTTCATCCTCTCCAGATCCTCATGCTGGAGATAGTTCGTCACCGCAACACAACTGCCTGTATTGGCGTATGTGCCGTTACCGCCTCCCTGTATCTTCACGTTCATATCTTTTCCCTTTTGTTCTTCTCGTCCTTGTACAAGGCTTTTATATCATCGAAAAGCCCGGCTTTTCCTTTCGCGTCGATGTAGCTTGCGATATAGGAGAAGATTCCTTCTCCTGCCTTTGCGTCACAGCCTCCAGCCTTGCATAAATGGCTTGTTGGTTCTTCAGAAGCATATCCCTCGACTGACCGACTACCTTTTCCGCCCGGTCCAAAGCCTGCTCCCTTATCCCGGCAAGGCTTGCAAGATCACGCATGAATAGGTCATTGTCCTTTTGGTATTGGCTAAACTTTTTTTCCGTAAGTATCGAGTCCATGCTCATGGTCACTCTCATGCTTGTACTGCCCATGGCTTCACAAGCCGGACGCAAGAAATCCTGCTCCTGCTTCCTGATGAACGCTATCACCTGATCACAGCGTTTGATAAGTTTCTGCATTTCCTTTGCCGGACTTTCATGTTCAACCGGGTTGATGCCGTACTTCTCGAAGTATTCCAGCGCACAGGAAAGGAAGTCTTTCTTTGATACATTATTGGACTTTGCCAGCCTGTCAAGCCGGGCAAACGTTTTTCGATCAATGGTGACAGAAGTGGTTGTTTCTTTATCCATACAATTGCGATTTTAATTGCTAATTATATTATTAAATCTCTGATTTACAAAGGTATAATTTTAACCACAATTTCAAACTAATTGTGGTTAAAAAACTTAAACGGCTGATATTCAGCCGTAATCCCGTAGGGCAAGAGGAAAAACAGGGCAAAGCCCGGTTTCCTCTTGCTGTTCTTTTCGACTGCCGAGCAATCGACGAACACCCTCCCCTGCGGTACGGCGAAAGCTCGTACAAGGGGGACGAGGAGAAGTCGGAGCGAGGCACTAAGAAAGAACCTATTCCACAAACAAAAAAACACATCAAAACGGCACAACAGGCTGCATAAAATAAATATATTTTGTTTCGTTATATGGAAACAAATTGTTATATTTGCAACACTAAAAAACTTTATATGGAAGCAAAATCAAGATTCAAGGTCAAATTATCCAACGAAGCCCAAGAGTTTTTAGACGGATTGCCCAACAAGGTACGTGAGAAGATCATTAGCAATATTCGTAAATCCACCTTTGTACTTGATCCTGATTTATTCAAGAAATTGGATGATACGGATATCTGGGAGTTCAGAACGTTCTATAACAAAACCAAGTACAGGCTTCTTGCTTTTTGGGATAAGGGCGATAAGATAAACACTCTGGTAATCGCAACGCACGGGTTTATCAAGAAAACCCAAAAGACACCCCTCAAAGAAATAGCCAAAGCCGAAGAGATTAGAAAAGATTATTTTAATTCAAAAAGATAAAGCGTATGGAAGCAAAGAAATTTTATACACTCGAAGAAATCGAAGATAAATACATCGGAGAAAAAAGGTACTCCCAAACGTGATGCCTACGAAGAAGAACTTAACTCTTTTTTTGATAGGTGAAGCCATTAAACAGCTCGCCAATCAAAGAACTTAACCCAAGAGGAATTAGGCAATTTGATAGGAGTGCAGCGGGCTCAAATCTCCCGAATTGAAAACGGTAAGAATTTAACCTTTTCCACCATTGCAAGAGTTTTTAAGGCTATGGGGATAAGTGCTAAACTTGAAATCGGAAGCATGGGTAAAGTTGCATTATGGTAACTGACTATATCCGGGATGCGTTTTCGCTCCCGGAAAACTTCTCATATTACACACAAAAAATCATATTTATACAAATTTTAACACGCGGAAAAATCCTCTCAATCCGTTGCACTTGGCTTTACCTATTTCCACTCTCTTCCTTTCTTCGGAAATTTATCGTATCAAAAACAAGGTGAAAAGTGGAGCGAAGCAACCTCTATAAACCAAAAAAGAACGCTCCATTGCTTTACGGTAATTTTTAGTTTCTTTTTAGTTACTTTTTCGGCATGTTTTTTTGCTTTGCAATATATTTATATTCAATGAGTTACAAAGTGTCATTTTTGAGAAAAACGAGAAATTTCCGAGAGAAAACGAGAAATTTCCGAGAGAAAACGAGAAATTTCCGTTTTTTTTTGAGAAAAAACGAGAAAAAACCGCGAGAGTTTTT
>ENA-OPZJ01000017-OPZJ01000017.1-human-gut-metagenome-genome-assembly--contig:-NODE-17-length-10527-cov-0.501058_pt1 | contig 10527 bp, 15 predicted proteins | sample MGYA00242482_ERZ504501 | MGnify/ENA primary metagenome ERZ504501 (study PRJEB26092, sample SAMD00036291) | human gut metagenome | host: Homo sapiens | study: EMG produced TPA metagenomics assembly of...
AATTCGGGGGAAGGGTAAATGCGAATTACATTATTTTCCTATCTTTGCACTGAACAAATGCCAAACTAAATGAAACGCCAAAGGATTATTTTTCTTATACCTGACAGCCTGTTTTACATTCAGCCTCAGCGCACAGAATATAGACATCAACACGTTGAAAACCATCAACCGATGGGATGTACACGGACTGAGCCGCGGATTGTCCGCTAGCGGAGTGATTCTACCCGTAGGAATACCTACAGCCATGGGACTCTATGCATTGATAAAAAAAAGACCAGCCGATGCTGAAAGATGCCATTTACATAGGAACCAGTGTGATTGAAGCAGTGGGGATTACATACGCCGCCAAACATATAATAGGTCGTGACCGGCCTTTTGTAAAGTATCCGGATAAGATTCATGCATACGGAGCACCGGATGCCGATAGTCCGTCATTCCCTTCAGGACACACTGCGGCAGCTTTTTCTTTAGCCACCTCACTCTCCATCACTTATCCTAAGTGGTATGTTATCGCCCCTTCAGCCGTATGGGCTTGCGGAGTAGGGTTTGCCCGGATGAACCAAGGGGTGCACTATCCCAGTGATGTAGTGGCAGGAGCCGCTATCGGAGTAGGATGTGCTTTCGTGAACGTGTATGTGAACCGATGGCTGAATAAGGTGTTGTTCGGGAGACAGATAAAGTGATGGTTGGAAAATTATTCCACACCTAAAAGAAGACACAGCAGAAGTTTTTTCAGACAACTGCAGGAGTGCAACTATGCGTCCCTGCTGTTAATATAAAGTCTTGACTATCGCTTTTTCAACAGCAGCCCCTCAAAGTCCGGTTGCTCCAACAGTTCCAGCGCTTTCCTGATACTTTCATTCGCGTCATTAATGACGTGATAATATTCATTCATATCCCATAAATCACGGGCTATCAATGCTTTCATCTGCAACCTCAGCAGAGGCAGGGCCTTTTTGATACTCTTCTTCATTATATTCCACTCCCATCTCCTTGCCGGTAGCAACCAGTTGTGCCAACATATCCGGAGTCACTTCAAAACGTTTGTAGAACTCATTGAAAGTCTTGTATTTGCCCAGCCACTCTTTACGATGGGCATCAATAAAATGGAAATGAGCTTTCATCAACGCTCCTTTATCACGCAACTGACGATGGTATTTAGTATAGAGAGTCGTATCAATCGGCACAAAATAATCGGGCATGATCCCTCCGCCACCATATACCGTACGGGCCAACCTATGAGTCTTGAACTTCAGTGAATCCGGAAAGTGGATGCTGTCTTCACTCATCATTTCTCCTTTATTATAACGGTCTATCAGGTCTTCATTATACTTTTCAATGCTCTCGTAAGGTTTCTGGATACAACGTCCGGCAGGCGTATAATAGCGGGCCACCGTCAGACGGATCATCGACCGTCCGGCAAATCAATGGGACGCTGCACCAAGCCTTTACCAAAACTGCGCCGGCCCACAACAACTCCTCTGTCCCAATCCTGAACAGCTCCGGTCACAATCTCACTGGCAGAAGCAGAAAATTCATCAACCAATACCATCAGACGACCGTTCTGAAACTCGCCCGTACCTTTGGCAAAAAACTCGCTACGAGGATTGCGACGGCCCTCCGTATAGACAATCAGTTCCTTTTTACCCAAAAATTCATTGGCAATATCGATAGCAGCATTCAAATACCCCCCGCCATTGCCCTGCAAATCAAGAATCAAGTCTTTCATTCCTTTCTTCTGCAACCCGGTCAGCGCTTTCTTGAACTCCTCATGGGTAGTGGCGGCAAAACGGTTGATACGAATATAACCGATCTTATCTTTAATCATATAGGAAGCATCCAGGCTGTAAACAGGTATTTTATCCCTTTTCACCGTAAAGGGGAGCAGTTCCTTCACCCCTCGGCGAAGTATTTTCAGATTCACTTTTTGAATCTTTAGGACCACGGAGACGACGCATAATATCCTCGGTACTCATCTTTACACCGGCTATCAGCGTATCTTCCACCATGACGATACGATCACCGGCCAGAATACCGACTTTTTCGGACGGTCCGCCCGATACAGGTTGTATCACCAGCAAAGTGTCCTCCGCCATATTAAACTGTATACCGATACCTTCGAAGTTTCCCTGCAACGGCTCGTTCATTCTCTTCACTTCCTCCGGATCAGAATAGGTAGAATGAGGATCAAGCTGCTCCAGCATTTTTTACGATAGCTTCTTCCACCAGCTTTCCCTCATTGACTTCGTCTACATAAAGATTGGCAATGGCAAATTCCGCCAGTTGCAACTTACGTGCCGGAGAATTCAGGAATTTACTCTCCTGAGCCTGTGCGGCTACGATAGAAAAAAAAGCAGGCAATCAAGCCTGCAAAATACATAGTATATTTCATGGTCAGTCTATTTTCATTCCTTCAGGCAAGAATGGCGTCACATCTTTGCCAAACTGCAACAATTCTCTTACAATCGTAGAGCTGATAGAGGTTAGTTCCGGCTCCGTAAACAACAGAATCGTTTCTATTCCGGCCAGTTTCCGGTTGATATCGGCTATAGTTTCCTCATATTCAAAATCGTGTACGGTACGGATACCACGAACAATGAACTGCGCCTCCTTAGCTCGGGCAAAGTCAATGGTCAGACAATCATAAGCATCGACCTTTACCCGGGGATCATCCGCAAAAAGTTTCTCGATCATCTCCACTCGTTTCTCTGTAGGAAACCAAGTTTTCTTATTCTCATTGATACCGATGCCGATCACCACTTCGTCCATAAAAGTCAACGCTCTCTTCACGACCGAATAATGACCGATGGTAAAAGGATCAAAGGTTCCCGGAAATATCGCTCTTCTCATATTTTTTAGTGATTCACTCACGCAATATCTTCTTCTACAACAAGGTTATCTATAATAAAAATTCTGACGTTCCATCGTGTTCTTACCCATGTAGAACTCCAGTAATTCCTTTACCAGATCAGTCTTGCGGAGGGAAACTTGCTCCAAACGCATATCTTTGCCGATAAAGTGCTTGAATTCATCGGGTGAAATCTCTCCCAAACCTTTGAACCGTGTGATTTCGGGATTGGGGCTTAACCGTTCGATTGCGGCAACCCGTTCTTCTTCCGAATAACAATATACCGTTTCATAAACTCCTTTCTTGCGGTTACGGACACGGAACAAAGGAGTCTGAAGGATATATACATGACCTTTCTTTATCAAATCGGGGAAGAATTGCAGGAAGAAGGTAATCAGCAACAAACGGATGTGCATACCGTCCACATCGGCATCTGTTGCCACAATCACTTTGTTATATCGTAATCCTTCCATACCGTCCTCTATGTTCAGAGCAGCCTGAAGCAAGTTAAACTCTTCATTCTCATATACAATCTTCTTGGTCAGCCCGTAAGAATTCAACGGCTTACCACGCAAACTGAATACTGCCTGAGTATTTACATCACGCTCTTGGTGATAGAACCGCTCGCCGAGTCACCCTCGGTAATGAAAATGCAGCTTTCCTCCTTCTTGTCTCCTTTGGCATCATTCAGGTGAAAACGGCAGTCACGCAACTTACGGTTATGAAGATTTGCCTTTTTGGCACGTTCACGTGCCAGTTTGGTCACTCCGGCTATAGCCTTACGCTCTTTCTCCGATTCTTGAATCTTCTGCAACATCACATCGGCCACATCCGTATGTTTGTGCAGATAGTTATCGACCTCAGTCTTTACAAAATCACCTACAAACTTATTAACGGTAGGACCACCGGGAGCCATATTGGTAGAGCCCAGCTTGATTTTAGTCTGACTTTCGAACAACGGTTCCTCCACATTAACGGCAATGGCAGCTACCAATCCGTTACGGATATCGGCATAGTCCATATTCTTGTTGAAATATTCCTTGATGGTACGGGCCATATGCTCTTTGAAAGCACTTTGATGCGTACCTCCCTGCGTGGTGTGCTGTCCGTTGACAAAAGAGTAATACTCCTCACCATACTGGCCGGTATGCGTAAAAGCGATCTCGATATCTTCTCCTTTCAAGTGGATGATGGGATATAATCCCACAGCCGTCATGTTGTCGTTAAGCAAGTCCACCAACCGTTACGGGACAGGATACGCTGACCGTTATAGATAATGGCCAGTCCTGTATTCAGATAGGTATAGTTGCGGAGCATGGTTTCCACGAACTCCGGACGGAAACTGTAGTTCTCAAACAACAGGTTATCCGGTTCAAAGAAAATATAAGTACCGTTCTCTTCTGTTGTATCTTGTGTGGTATCCGTCAACAAGTCTCCCTTGGCAAAGGTAGCGATACGCACCTTTCCATCACGATAGCTGCGCACCTCGAAACGTGAGCTCAATGCATTGACGGCTTTCACACCGACCCCATTCAGTCCGACGCTCTTCTTGAACGCCTTGCTGTCATATTTACCTCCCGTATTCAACACACTAACAGCTTCAATGAGTTTTCCCTGCGGAATACCCCGGCCATAATCACGCACGCTGACACGGAGATTTTCTTCAATAATAATCTCAATCTTTTTACCCGCCTGCATTTTAAATTCATCGATACTGTTATCGATAATTTCTTTCAAAAGAACGTAGATACCGTCCTCGGCATGTGATCCGTCACCCAACTTTCCAATATACATACCGGGACGGGTACGCACATGCTCCATGTCACTGAGGTGGCGGATATTATCGTCGGTATATTCTACGGCGGGATTGTTTATCAGTTCGTTGTTTTCTTCCATATTGACTTATCACATTTTTATATATCGTTGTTACAGAATACTCTTTTTATAAGCACGACGGCGTTTATGCTGCTCGGTCTTGAAATATTCCCACTGGGCCTGCACCTTTCCGTTCAGTTCCAGTTCCGGATTACTTTCGGCATACTTGAATCCCAGTTGCTGATATACGGGGATCAAGTCCGAGAATAACAAAGCATTGACACCTTTGTTCTGATACTCAGGTTTTACAGCAACCAGCAACAAATCCAACATAGGAGGATACTTATGCAGGAACAACACTTTCAACAGGTGATACCATCCCATAGGCAGCAAACGTCCCTTCGCTTTTTGTAACGCTTCGGACAGAGAAGGCATTGAAATCCCCACTGCCACCAGTTTATCTTCGGCATCGGTCACCAAGGTTACCATACGCAAATCTACAATAGGCAAATACATCTTTATATACTGGTTGATCTGTCCTTGCGACAAAGCCGAGAAACCATAAAGCGGAGCATAAGCCTCATTCATCAACTCGAATATAGCCTGTCCATATTCGGCCGCAATTTTCTTACCCGATGTATATTTCTTCACCTTCAGGTTAAACTTACGTTGAATCAAGTCACTGATACGCTTATGCTTATCAGGAATTGCATCCGGAATATAAATTTTATATTCCACCCAATCGGCATCCTTCTCGAATCCCAACTTCTCCATATGCTGTGGGTAATAAGGATAATTATAGATAGTCGCCATGGTGCTCAACTGGTCGAATCCTTCTACCAGCATACCCTCCGCATCAAAGTCGGTAAAGCCTAAAGGCCCCTGAATGGTATCCATACCTTTTGATTTACCCCATTGGGCTACTGCATCCAACAAGGCACGTGATATTTCGATATCATCCAGAAAATCGATCCATCCGAAACGAACTTCTTTTTTTATTCCAAGTCTCGTTTGCGCGTTTATTTATAATCCCTGCAATACGTCCTACCACCTTGTTATCCTTATATGCCAGAAAATACTCCGCCTCACAAAACTCGAAAGCGGCATTCTTCTTCGGGCTGAACGTATTCAGCATATCATCGTACAAATCGGGTACGGAATAGGGATTCTCTTTGTATAACTCGTAGTTGAACCGTATAAACGTCTTTAGTTCTTTCTTTGAACTGACTTTTTTTAATGGTAATAGCCATGCTGTATTTTTATAAAATTCGGGGTGTAAAGATAGAAGTTTTTTTGCAGAAAACTTATTCTTTTTATGGCTTTTTCACTGTTGGGCAATAAGATAGGCGGTATAAACGACATAACAGCCAACCATCAATGCGCCTTCAAGCCGGGTTATGGTACGTTTGCGGAAAAACCAGCCTACCAGCCACAACAACAGGGAGGAAGCAATCAGTACACTTAAATCGAGGTTATTTATATTCCCCATCGGAAGCGGTGACACCGTAGCGCTGCACCCCAGAACAAAGAATATATTGAACAGATTACTACCGATGACATTGCCGATAGCAATTCCCGGATTCTTCTTTAAAGCCGCCGTAACAGATGTGGCAAGCTCCGGCAAGGAAGTACCTCCGGCTACCAATGTCAGTCCGATTACCGATTCACTGACACCCCATGAACGGGCAAGCCCGCTTGCCCCGTCGACAAAAAGCTGTCCGCCGAATATGAGTCCGGCCAGCCCTCCTGCAATATACAACACCGATTTCCATACAGGCATTTCCTTTATCTTCTGCTCCTCTCCTGCCTCATCTGCCCCATTACGGGCGATGGCAAATGTATAACGCATAAATATAAGGAAGAAAGCCAGCAGAACAAACCCATCGGAACGGCTGATAACATTGACCGCTTCCCTGTCCAGCATCATGTCATTGGCACAGACAAAAAAGTACCAACGAAGAAAGAATGACTAACGGAATCTCTTTACTCATCGTCCCCTCACCTACTTTTATGGGGAGTACCAAGGCAGTACAACCTATAATCATCAAAGCATTGAATATATTACTACCCACCACATTACCAATAGCCATTTCAGCACTGCCATTCAATGCAGAAAGCACACTGATAACCAATTCGGGAGCCGAAGTGCCGAAAGCTACAATGGTAAGCCCGATTACCAAATCAGAAATACGGAAACGTTTGGCAACCGCTGCAGAACCATCCGTCAAGCCATTCGCGCCAGCTAAAATGAGAGCCAGACCACCAATCAAAAGGAGTGTATTCAACATAACAAAAAGTACATTTACAGTTTTATACCGCAAATGTACTCTTTTTCCCTAAAATAACTATTCCTATTTGGTGCGTTTTACAGTATAGATTACTTTTCCTTTCTTATCAATCATGTGCATATCCAGTTCTTTCTTGTCTGCCGTAAAGATAGAAAAGCCCGGTTCGGGACTACAGAACAGAGTGCCTTCCACTGGTTTTACCTTACGGCTCAACGAACCAGCCGAATTTACCACATAGTCGATATCACTGCCCGGCACACGAAGGTGCTGGAAGTTATGAATGTGTCCGCATGCATAGATATCCACCTTATGTTTACGGAGGATAGGATCCAGACGCTTCTGCATATCGCTGCGTTCACTGTCTCTTTCGACGTTTCAGCATAAATGGGATGATGTCCGATTACGACTACCCAATCTTCTTTGGCAACAGTCAGTACAGAATCTATCCATGCCAATTGCTGATCCATATCTTGTTTACAGGCATCCGGATAAGTTTCGCTCTCGTTACGGTATTTGTCAATCAGAGGAGCGGTATCTATCATCACAAAACGGATGGCAGTTCCTTTCTTCTCAAAGACTTTGGTATAATAACGACCAGGCATCGACCAGCGACGACTCACATTGGTATAATCCAACACAGCCTGCGTATTACCCCCGGTATTCATGATTTCCCAAGATCGGAAACCAGTCTATCATCAACTCGGGATGACTGTAAATCAACTCGTAGTTGGTCATCCAGAGCGGATCGTTAACGCTGCGCACACCTTCAAAATGGTGCACGTCTCCGGCTGCAAATACACACTCGGGACCAATAACATCCGCCATTTCTCCCATCAACTCGGCTATGGGCTTCTGGTCATAATAACCGTTACGTCCCAAATCGTTGGCCATATAAAAATTCAGTTGTTTCTCCAGTCCTTTCCAATCTTGCGGAGTCTGGGCATACACATTCAGGCAGATAGCCGTACCAATGACGGCAATCCATACCCATGTCAATACTTCTTTCATTCTTCTAATCATCATCAACGTTTTCATATACTTATTTTTAGAAACTTATTTTTAAACCTGCATTCATTCTCACGCCATAATATTCTGCCTGCATAGTACGATCCTTCGTTCCCTGGTAATAACGGAGCGGCTGGTTCAGCAGATTGTTCGCCTCAGCATAAAAGGTCATTTTCACCTTCTTGCCAAAGGTATAACTGGCGTTCACATCCATATAGTTCACAGCATCATAATATCTGTCATAAAATGTACTTGGGCCCATTTCATCGATAAAATCAGATGCAAAGTTATAGCTCAGGCGCACATTCAAGCCTCCTTTTTCAAAGTAAAGAGAGGCATTCGCCGTATGCTCGGGAGACCCCGGCAAACTCAACCCGCTCTCGTTCTCACGTCCTTCGAAGTTAAAGTCCTCCACGCGTGAGTGCGTATAAGTATAGGTTCCATAGAAACCCACATACTTCAAGGCCGGAGCAATGAAGCCGAAATCACGCTGATAAGAAAATTCCAATCCCCACAGATTAGCATTTCCTGCATTCTTGGGCTGAGTGAAACGGTATATTCTGTTCCTTGGTATTCATAGTTGGTCAGTACCTGATCTACGATGAAATCGTCTATTTTCTTATAGAAAAAACCTGCGCTCACTAAACCTACACTCTTGAAATAATAATCGGCACTCAAATCAAAGTTATAAGAAATAGTCGGTTTCAAGTCAGAATTACCAATCTTTATTTCATTATCACCACGGTTGATATTCACACTGGGAACCAAAGCTGAATATTTGGGCCGGCTCAAGGTCTGCGTGTAAGAACCGCGTATCTTGAAATCATCATTTACATCCCATTTCACCAAAATAGAAGGAAGGAAATTCACATAACTGTTGGTCATGCGGCCGGTCTTGGTGGTCTTATCTGTCTCATCATCATAGTTACGGCCGGTATAACGAAGGGAAGTATGTTCCATACGGAGTCCCGCCATCAGGTTTATATCGGAAGCGAATTTATGATCAAACCGCACATACCCGGAACTTACAGTTTCACGAGCCTCAAAGTTCTCAGCCAATTCGGCTTGTACCTGTTCTTTATCGAACTGGGAAGCATCATTTAAATTCAATCCACCCACATATTCTTTACTGGCAAATGTTCCTACCTGATATTTGTCGCTCGGCATAAACTTATCCGTACTCTGGTCTACCGTATTTTTCAGGCTGTTGGTCATGAAGGCATCCTCGTCTTTCGGAGTATATTCGTAGAAGTCTATTTCTTTCTCTTTTGTTTTACGTACTACCTTCGCACCGAACTTCAGTTTAGCTCCATTATTTAAACTGGCCTTGAAATTGGCCGAGAATTTCATATCTTCTTCTTTGATGTCCTCCTGTTGTTCCGTCAGTTCCTTCAAGCTGAACTTATCACTCAGTGTCAAAGTAGAACCTGTTCCAGGTGTTGCCAACGGCTGGCGTTCATCACTCAAGTCCATATCAAATTCCTGCTTTTTCAGTTGGAAGTCAAGATAACGTTCATTAGGGCGTTCTTCCGTAGCTTTTGCATAACTGGCATTCCAATCCATACCGATTGCCCCCCATAAGTGTTCTCCGCCCAAAGCGAAATCCATGGTACGCTGACGCTCCAGACGGGCATTGCGATTATCGGGAGTACCTGCTTTGGTCTGGATGCGGACTGTGCCTTTTCCGTTCTCATCCAAATCCTTGATATTGGTACGGTAACGGTTTTCCCAATCGTTACGGTTGTTGAAGATCCCTTTGAAAGTCAATTTATGGTTTTCATTGATATCAAAATCAAAAGCCGCCGAATAACTTTGACGTTCACGGGTGACAAAGTACTGGCGCATCTGATAATCGCTGACATATACTTTGCCATCTTCATTTTGTTCCCACATGAATTCAGTATCATAAGAACCGGAAGGAGCATTCTGATAAGAAGCGGAGAGCAGCATGCCCAGTCTGTCATTGAAGAAACGATCGCCGTAAGTGAAACCTAAGTTCAACTGGGCTTTCTCGCTGATCCAGTTGTAACCACTTCCCGCTGTAGCATTGATAGTGCGTTTAGTAAGGATGAATTTTTGGTTACAGATTGATGGAACCACCGATAGCATCGCCGTCCATATCGGGTGTAACGACTTTGCTTACTTCGATGGTCTGAATCATATCGGCAGGAATCAAGTCCAACTGCACGTTACGGGTATCCCCTTCAGCAGATGGGACACGGTTGCCGTTAATGGTGACGGAGCTTAAATCGCACTAGTGCCGCGGACCTGTCCGAAACGGGCCTCGCCTTGATCGTATTGCACATTGATGCCACTGATACGTTTCAATGCATCACCTATGTTTGAGTCGGGAATTCCCTACCTGGTCGGCAGATACAACATTAGTGATACCCAGATTATTCTTTTGTGTATTGATTGCTTTCTTCTGTCCTTGAAAAGCTCCCTTACCTGCACTTCCTGCAGTTCCACCCCTTCATTCATCACTATATCTTTTTCTAAAGTCTTGCCTTCGGGGACGGTAACTTTCATTTCAATGGGGGCTATTAACACTTAGTGCATTGTAACTTAACG
>ENA-OPZJ01000018-OPZJ01000018.1-human-gut-metagenome-genome-assembly--contig:-NODE-18-length-10510-cov-0.776847_pt1 | contig 10510 bp, 10 predicted proteins | sample MGYA00242482_ERZ504501 | MGnify/ENA primary metagenome ERZ504501 (study PRJEB26092, sample SAMD00036291) | human gut metagenome | host: Homo sapiens | study: EMG produced TPA metagenomics assembly of...
ATTGATTGTATACCTTGGCGCCGAACTTTTCCAATTGTCCTGCCAGATATTCCCCACATTCTTTGTGCGCCTGTGTGTTGGGAACACGGGGACCGAAGTCTGCTTGTACCTGAATGTACTGGTAGGCGCTGTCTGCATCGAACTCGGGAGCCTTGATCACTTCTTTGTCTACGGTTTCTGTCCGGTCGTTTCTGCTTTTACTGTTTCCGCACGAAACGGCTGTCAATACAAGCAGCAAGAACGGGATTACTAAAACATTTCTTATCTTCATACTTATTCTTCTGTTATTTATTTGTGCATTATCCTTTATATGGAAGGGGCTGCGCCGCAAAGTTACGTTATTTTCTTTGTACTTCTTCCATAACGCGCAGGAAGTTTCCACCCCAAATGAGGCGGATATTTTCTTCACTGTATCTTTCCAACAGCAGCCGGCGTGTAAAGTTTATCAATTCTGATGCCGAAGCGCAGCCTGTGATGCCGCCGTCACCGTCAAAATCGGTTCCTATCCCTACATGTTCTATGCCCATGACATTTACCATGTGGTTCAGATGCTCGATGGCATCCTTGATGGTAGCTTCTCCGTTCTTGCGCAGGAATCCGCCATACATACATACCTGTGCCACCCCCCCCCTTGGCTGCCAATGCTTTCAATTGGTCATCCGTCAGATTGCGCGGATGGTCGCAAAGGGCACGGGCCGAAGAATGAGAGGCTACGATCGGTTTGCCGCTGATTGCCAGTGCATCATAGAAACTTTTCTCTCCGGCATGAGAAACATCTACCATCATTCCCACACGGTTCATTTCTTTTATCACCTGTTCACCGAATGTGCTTACGCCCAGTCCTTCCTCATTATAACGGGCAGAGCCGCAGATATCATTATTTCCGTTGTGGCAAAGTGTCATGTACACCACGCCACGATGGCGGAAACGTTCTACATTCGTGATATCCTTGCCAATGGCATATCCGTTTTCAATGCCCAGCATGACAGCCTTTTTCCCTGCTTTTTTCAAACGGCACAGATCAGCGGGAGTATATGCTATATCTACGGCTGTACAGTTCTTGGCAACCATCTCCTCTATTTCGTTCAGGATGCGGTCTGCTTTGGCAGTAGCGGCCGATAAGGCTTCATCGGTACGTTCCAATTGCTTCAGGTAAGCCACCATGATGGTTGCGTCCAGATGTCCTTCCGTCATCTTATGCAGGTCTACCAGGATTTTCTTGTCACGGGTGGCGAAGTTTATTCCTTGATCGAAGAACATGGGAGTGTCGCAATGTGAATCCAGCGTTATCATGCGGCTGTGAAGTTTTTTTGGCTTCTCTGAAAGAAGTGGATTCCTGTATAAGCCAGTGGAATACCGGCATCATACAGGTATTGTTTTCCAGAATGAAACATTCCGGATGCCATTGCACTCCCATCATGGACTTGCATTCGGTAGATCCATCGCTTCAATGACTCCGTCGGATGAGCGGGCAGTTACCCTGAAACCCGGCGCAACCTCCTTTACCGCCTGATGGTGAAACGAATTGACCGGCAATATTTCTGTTTCAAACAATTTATAGAGTAAGGAATCTTTCTCTATCCGGACCGTATGCGAGGCATATCCCCGTCCCAAATCCTGATCGTGTTTGATCCGTTCCCCTTCCATCTGTACGTGGATATCCTGATACAGGCTGCCTCCAAAAGCGGCGTTCATCACCTGTATGCCGCGGCATATTCCCAGAATCGGTATCTGCCGGTCGGCGGCCAGTTTGGCAAGCAATAACTCCTGACGATCCCTCCGGGGATTTATACTGTGTAATTCCTTTATCGGTTCTTCTCCAAGGAACAAGGGATTGATATCCGCACCGCCGGTCAGTAGCAAGCCATCCAATGCATTCAGTGAGTTTATCAAACTGTTAGTTTCGTCAACAGGAGGAATAATGAAAGGAATACCTCCTGCTTTCAGAATGGAAGTGAAATATCCTTCCAGCAAAGTACATGCGCCTTCCTGGAAGTTTCCGGTAAGCCCTATGACTGGAGCATCTTTGTGGCAGGGAAAGGTGCGGTGTATGGCATCGTACTCGGCTGAAATGTCAAATGTTTGAAACGTTTTCATAAGTTAAATTATTCGTAGAAACTAAGCAAAGATAGGGATAAATTCAGATTTATTTTTCATATTTGCTAAAAATCTAATGACCATGGAACCTATACAAGACTTCGCCGGCCTGATATGCCGTTTGCGTTCGTTGAAGGAGCGGAAACGTGTGGTGGTTGTTTGCCCCAATGACCCTCATACCGAATACGTTATAACCCGCAGTTTGCACGAAGGCTTTGCCGATTTCTTATTGGTGGCGGATACGCCCCATTTGCTGAACTCGGAATATATCCGCCTTCAATATCCGGATCATGTGAAAGTATACGAGGCGACAAGTCCCGATAAAGCAGCCCAGGAAGCTGTTTCGCTGATACGTGAGGGACATGCGGACGTGTTGATGAAAGGGATTATCAATACGGATAATTTATTGCGGGCCGTGCTTAATAAGGAACATGGTATCCTGCCGAAAGGGAATGTGCTGAGCCATATCACGGTGGCACAGATCCCGATGTACAAGAAATTGCTGTTCTTCTCGGATGCAGCGGTCATTCCCCGTCCTACCTTGGAACAATTCGAGGCGATGCTGCGGTATGATCTGGAGGTATGCCGCCGCATGGGAATAGAAGCTCCCCGTGTGGCCTTGATTCATTGTACGGAAAAAGTAAACGAGAAATTCCCTCATACACTGGATTATGTGACTTTAAAGGAACGTGCCGCCGCCGGTGCTTACGGAAACATGTACTTGGACGGACCCATGGATGTGAAGACGGCATGTGATGCGCATAGCGGTGAGGTGAAAGGAATCAGCTCGCCGGTGGTGGGACATGCGGATTTGTTGATCTTTCCCAATATCGAGTCGGGAAATACATTCTATAAAACGGTGTCATTGTTTGGTGACGCCAACATGGCAGGTATGTTGCGAGGTACGGCCTCTCCCGTAGTGGTTCCGTCGCGTGCCGATTCCGGTAATTCGAAATATTACAGTCTGGCATTGGCCTGCGTGGCCGGATAAATAATGTGGCAATGTGCCAATTTGCCGGTGTGTCAATTGGCTGTGCTGTGTTGCCGCATGGTTTTGGCTCATTCGCAAATTGATAAATTATTGAAACTATGAAAATATTTGTGATTAATCCGGGCTCTACTTCTACCAAAATAGCCCTTTTCATCGATGAAAAGCCGGTGTGGGCGGCAGGGGCCCATCATACTGCGGATGACTTGTCGGAGTTTCACCACGTCAACGAACAGTATGCGTACCGTAAGGACTTTGTATTGCGATTGCTTGCCGAGGCGGATATTCCGTTGGATTTTGATGCCGTCATTGCCCGTGGCGGTCTGCTGAAGCCTACGCCCGGCGGGGTGTATGCCATTAACGAACAGATGAAACACGATTTGCTCAACGCCCGGATGGAGCACGCCTGTAATTTGGGCGCGCTGATTGCCGATGAAATAGCCCGGGAATGCCATTGTCCCGCCTACATTGCCGATCCCGAAGTGGTAGACGAGCTGCAACCGGCCGCCCGCCTGACGGGAATACCGGAGATAGAGCGCATTTCCATCTTCCATGCCTTGAACAGTAAGGCGGTATCGCGTAAATATGCCGCTTCCATCGGGAAACATTATGAAGAGTTGAATCTGATTGTGGTGCATCTGGGGGGGTGGCATATCGGTGGGTGCCCATTGCAAAGGACGGGTGATTGATGTTAACAATGCCTTGAACGGTGAGGGGCCGTTTTCTCCCGAACGTGCGGGAACCATTCCTGCCGACCAGTTGGCGGAATTGTGCTTCAGCGGTAAGTATACGTTAAAGCAGATCAAGAAGATGCTGAATGGCAAAGGGGGGCTGACTGCCCATCTGGGTATGAATGATGTGGTGACTATTGCCCGGAAAGCTTCCGAAGGCGAGGAGCCTTATAAAGGGGTATTGGATGCGATGCTCTATACGGTGGCGAAACAGGCAGGGGCCATGTATGTCACGCTCCGTGGGCAGGTGGATGCCATTATTCTGACGGGAGGCATTGCCCATAGTGATTACTGTGTAGGGATTCTCAAGGAACAGATTGATTATCTGGCGCCGGTTGTGCTGATGCCCGGTGAAGACGAGATGGGCTCGCTGGCTTATAATGCGTTGGGAGCCTTGAAAGGTGAGCTGCCTTTGCAGGTTTACCGGCCGGAATAAGAAGATGGTGGTACATCGGAATTAAAATAAGCGATAAAATTGTTCAAATCCTTCATGGAAGGGTAATGTGTTGATATACAGAAGGCTATTATGAAGGAATCATTATAAATTCCTTCATAATAGCTTCAGGGATGTTTTTACCCGGCCAGTGCTACCAGTTTATACATATTTCCTGTTGTGGTATGCATGCGTTCCGCTCCCAGGGAATTCATGATTCTTCCCATTTTGTTTATCGTGATGCCGCGCATGGCTGCCGGATATCGTTTCAGCAGGATATTGAACAAGCATACTGCCGAGTAAAGTTTGAAGTCTTCCCCTTTCTCCGGCAGTCTGAAACAATGGAGAATCATTTCCGCTTCGGTAGGCAAGGCATAATAGGCCTGGTTGCGCAGTTTCAGCTCGGATTCCTCCGCCGCCGAGAACCAGTAACGCTTTCCTTCGTCCAGTTCTGCTTTCAGCTGGGCGAAAAGCTGTTTGTGCTCCAGTGGCGAGCAGTCTATCTTCTCCTTTACCTCGGCAAAGAAATAACGGCGGCTTCCGCTGGGGTCGGTGAGCAGCGCTTTCCGGTTACTGGTGCCGATGAACGAGGCCATCCGGGGCAGATGGCTGTAGGACGAGCGGTGCGACTTGCGGAAATCCAGTTTTTTTCATCTGCATCAGATTTTTCAGCAATGGCAGTTTCTGTGGTGAAAGACGGTCGTACTCATCCAGATTAATCAGTCCGAAGAAAGCCAGCTTCTGCTCGCATCCTGCCTGTCCGGTCAGTTCGAAGCTGTCCGTATAGTAGTCTTTCAACGAATCGGGCATCAGCAATTCGCAGAAAGTGGATTTGCATCTCCCTTGCTCGCTGCTCACCAGCATGGGGGCCACAGCGTTGGCGCACCGGGCCATGCGTCCGCTCCACTGGGCAGTTACGCCCAGCATCCAGCGGTGGAAACTGTTCACCCAGAAATCTTTCGTAGATATGCGTTGTGCCAGCGGAGTCACGCGGTCCTTGCCGTCCCATTCGGGAAGGGTGTTCATATAGGAAAGTAACGGATGATAGTCCGGCATCTGCTCCGAGTTCACGAACCGGCTTACATCCTTGTCCCAGCAGTTGATGTGACGTGCACGTGCTTCCAGACACAGGCTGTTCAGGGTGCGCTGGCTTATTACCTTATATATAGGTGTGTCAGCGTCTTTTTTGCAACATTCCGTTTGTTCCGTCAGTAGGTTGAAGCGGAAGTGGTAGCGGCTCAGCAAATATTGTTCCAGTTTTTGCTGTACTTGTTCCGTTTCCGGTTTCTTCTGCATTGATAATGAGGTAGATGAACTCTTCACTGTCGGACTTATCACTACATTCGAGGAAGCAAGCTTCTTCATTACTTTGTTCAATAACTTTTTATTCATTATTTGTTGTTTTAGGTTTCCGTTGGAACAAAGATACTGTGTAAAATAGCGTTTTGCAAGTGTTTTTCGTGGGGTTTTAGAGAAAAGTGACTAAGCGTAAACATCCTGAATAACAAGCTGTTTCGTCCGGTTGATTACACGATATCTTCCTTTTTGATTCAGTCGTTTCACTTAAGTGATGAAGTTTGAGCACCCTAGTGATGAAAGTTCAATCACTAGGTGATATAATATCATCACTTAAGTGAAACGTAAGCATTCGGCCTCGTGCGTGTTTCTCTCCAAGTTATAATAAAGTACAAAGCAGACGAAGCATGTCTGGCTTTTGACTTTATTATAGCTTTCCTGTTTATCCTTTCCAATTAAATGGCAGTAAATCGGTGTAATCGTTTTTCTCTTCTCTTTCTTTCTCCTGTACCCTAATCAGCACGTCCTGCATCCATAGTTTTGGGTTCACCTTATTTTCCCTACAGCATCCCATCAGTGAAAAGAAAATTGCCGCTGCATGTGCTGCCTCATGTGATCCGGAGAAGAGCGTATTTTTTCTGTTTAAAGTCAACGGCCTTATAGAACGCTCCACCGGATTATTGTCAATGCAGAACTGTGCGTCATTGACATATCCGGACAGTTGTTCAAAGCGTGTGTACATATAGAACATGGCCTTGGCAATAGGCGATTTATCGACCGTATGTCCATATTCCTCCTTGCACCATTTTTCCAGTTCTTTGATAATAGGGTACGATTCTTCCCGGCGAAGCTTTACCACCGCCTCCCCTTCCAGATGTTCCATTCTGATTTTCTCCTCCACGGCATACAGTCCGCCTATTTGTCCAAGTGCATGCCTTGCTCTGGGAGGGTCATTTCCTTCCGCTTCCACAAAGTTGCGCCTGACGTGTGCCCAGCAGCACAGATGCAACTTTCCGGGTAGCGTGTCGAACTTGTCATATACTGCAAAGCCGTCACTCTGTACCACCCGGACCTGTCCTGCCAGCAGTGTGTCTATTCCGCTGCTGCCACGGCCCTTGTGATATTCAAAGAAGGGGGTATGGAACCGGGGCAGATAGAAGTTCCACATATACCCGCGGTGAAGAGCACCGGGCCGGTCGCTTTCAAGTACGGGATGGGGTGTCTCATCGGCCATGACGTAATAGCTGTCCTTGACCAGTTCACGAAGTTCATTATAGATTGGTTCCAGACGCTGTGCGGCAGCCATCATCCAGTTACTTACGGTGGAAGGACTCAGATGGATTCCTTCACGCTCAAAGATATCCAGCTGTCTGTGCAGAGGCAGGTGGTCGTAATATTTGGCGGTAGCAATGTGGGCCAGTACACTTTCCGAGGCATTGCTGTGGGGATGTGCCATTACGGGCATGGGAGCGGTTATGATACGACCGTCGGCGAGCCGGTATTTAGGACGGATGATGCGTTTCACATAGAATCGGGCGGGGCTGACAGCATACTGTTCGCTCACTTCCTCTCCCAGCTTCGTCGCTCCCTCCAACGAAAGGCCTTCCGGCATGGGAATGATAATCTCCTCACGGGGAAGGGACGGGTCGATGGGCTTACGGGCGTGGGGAGTGATCTTTTTCGTGAAGCTTTTACGGAAACGATTGTAGCCATTCTCCGATGTGACGGATTTCCCAGCGGTTTTCTGTTCTTCCGCTACCGGGTCATTGACATCGGACGGAGACTCGAAACAGATGCTCAGCTGGCCGGCATCTTCGGGAAGATGACGTTTTTCACTGGATTTACCCCATAAACGGCGTGTCAAGTCAGCCAATTTCCATCTCAGGTCGGCAATGACGGCTGTACAGGCCGAGATTTCTTCGACCTGGCGGGAATACTCCTGCAAAGAGGCTTCGTATTTTCTCTGAAGTTCCGCATGCTCCTTTTCAAGGCATTCATGTTCCTTGCGCAACTCTTCGTACTCTTCCAAAGTAAGGGTAATAACCGGTTCTTTCACTGTACATCCACTTTTTTATTATGTGGCAAAGTTATCAAAATAAAACTGCACGGCTTATAGAATGGGGAATTACTTTTCAACTGTTTTCCGATACTTTTTAACAGTAAGCAGCTCATTCAGGCGATTCCAGGAAATTTGAAGAAAATCCTTCTTCCGTTCCTCCTTTTTCAAGAGGAAAGAACCGCGATTCAGACGACGGCATTCCAGACGGTATTCGTCGTCGCACCGATAAAGGATATGCAACCTGCTACGGGAGCGGTCGGGAAAAATATGACAGCTCTGCTCTGACACGCAGGAACCTGTGTGTCGGATGACCTCGCCACAAAGACCGTCAATACCTTTATGGAAATTACAACCTTGGGGATAAAGGTAATAAGACCAAAAAGGACTGCTGCGGAAAAGGCCAAGACCTAAAGGGAGAAGTAGGTCCTGAGGGGAATGGATACCAAGGCTGGAAGACGAAACTTTATAACGACGGCCGCCATCAAATATGAAAAGAACAGAATCAAAATGGTTAGACTCGGAAAAGAGAGTACGTAGTTTATCACTTTCGCTAGAAAATTCTAATACTGAACACATAATGGATTAAGATTATAATGAAGCCACAAAGGTAGGAAGGAAAAGAGGGGAAAAAAAACACGCACGAGGCCGAATGCTTACGGAAGCAAATGAGTATTCTTCCTGTCTTGAAAGTTAAGATGGAAAGCAGGTGCAATCTTTTGACCACGATATTGTATGACTCATTCTTGTCCTTTAGCATGATGGTCAAGGACATCGGTCCGGTGCGGGTGTTGCGGCGGCTGAAGGTGCTGACAGCGCACTGAAGGAACTACTGTCAGCCTTATGCGCTGTATATCAGATTTTTTATTGTGGCTGAACACACTGAAGGATACTTTGAATTCCAGGGTATTGGTGAAGTGAGAATGATAAACGGGAAGCTGGATAGGGTACTGCATACGTTTGCTTCTCACTGATTTTATAAAAAACGAAACTTCTGCCCGTAAAGATGAATCGGGGCAGAAGTTTCGTTTCTCGAATATGGATTGCCGGAGTATTATCCCAGTAATTCTTTCACTTTAGCCGAGATGGCACGTCCTTTCGGCTTTGCCTGCCAACTTTTTGGTGGCGACACCCATGACTTTACCCATATCCTGAGGACCGGCGGCACCCACTTCTGCAATTATTTCTTTCAAAGCGGCTTCCAGTTCTTCGTTACTCATTTGTTTGGGCAGATAGGCTTCAAGCACTGCCACTTGGGCCAGTTCGGCTTCAGCCAAGTCTGCGCGGCCCTGACCTTGGTAAATGGCGGCTGAATCTTTCCCTTGTTTTACCAGTTTCTGCATGATTTTCAGGGCTGCATCATCGGTCAGGGTATCGTTGGCACCCGGAGCGGTCTTTGCTTCCAGAAAACATTTCTTTACGTTGCGCAAAGTCTCTAGTCTGACTTTGTCTTTGGCTTTCATTGCCTCTTTGATATCGTTGCTAATCTGTTCAAATAAATCCATATTCATTATAAAGTTTAAATGTTGTTTTCTTTGTGATGTTTAGAAAGTAATTGTCATGGAGCCGGTGTTGTTTGTAGCTTCCGGTTCCGGTGCAATCTTTTCTTCTGTAGTCGCTTTTGAACGGATATTCTCCAGTTCCATCTTGGTGCGCTTGTAGGTAGGAGTTGTTTCTACCATGCTGATGATGTCATCGTTGGCCAAGTCTTCCTGACTGAAGATGTAGATATTCGGACATTTTTTTGCGAATGCTGCTCTTCAGGATGCTCTTTCCGTAGTAGTCGCTTCGACGTTCGTCCTTCTTTTGCTCTTCTTCTTCCAGATCGTCTAGGCGTTTCTGCTCTTCAAGTGAACGCTGTTTGAGTACATTGTCCATGCCCGGAACGTCTTTGATACCGAATCCCGTAGCCAGAATGGTGAATTTCACTTTGTTTTCCAGTGTTTCATCAGTGTAAAGACCCCATTTGGTTTCTACGTCCTTGCCAAACTTGCTCATGAATTCATGGATTTCATCCATTTCACCCATCATCAGTTCGCTGTTCGGACTATAGGTAATTACGAACAACACTTTCTTGGAGTTGAAAATATCGTTGTTGTTCAGCAGCGGGGAATGAAGGGCATCGGTAATAGCCTGTGTGACTCTTCCTTCGCCTTCTCCGTATCCTGTACTCATGATTGCTACACCACCGTCCTTCAACACGGTTTTCACATCGTTGAAGTCCAGGTTGATGATACCTCTCAAGGTAATGATTTCTGCAATACTCTTTGCGGCGATAGACAGCGTGTCGTCTGCCTTTCCAAAGGCATTCATTACACTGATGTCGGAATATACATCGCGCAGGCGTTCGTTGTTGATAACCAGCAGGGCATCTACATGCTTGCTCATTTCTTCTACACCATCAAGAGCCTGGTCGATTTTCTTGTTGCCTTCGAACAGGAACGGAATGGTCACGATACCTACGGTCAGGATTTCCATGTCCTTAGCCGTTTTTGGCAATGATAGGAGCTGCACCGGTTCCGGTTCCACCTCCCATACCAGCCGTGATGAATGCCATGCGGCATCCGTCGTTCAGCATATTCTTGATGTCTTCAATACTTTCTTCAGCAGCAGCACGTGCCTTGGCCGGACGGTTTCCGGCTCCCAGTCCTTCGCTACCCCAGCTGTAGTTTCCGGAGTACGGGTGATTCTTCCAGCGCCTGGTTATCCGTGTTGCAGACCACAAATGTCACATCATGGATACCTTCTTTGTACATGTGATTGACGGCATTACCTCCTCCGCCACCCACACCAATTACTTTTATTATATGTGGAGAGTCTTTCGGAAAATCGAAAGGTACCATTGTTTCGTCTGACATAATCCTAATATGTTTATGTAAATGATAATCAGTTATCTTTTAATATTTCAT
>ENA-OPZJ01000019-OPZJ01000019.1-human-gut-metagenome-genome-assembly--contig:-NODE-19-length-10435-cov-0.468568_pt1 | contig 10435 bp, 14 predicted proteins | sample MGYA00242482_ERZ504501 | MGnify/ENA primary metagenome ERZ504501 (study PRJEB26092, sample SAMD00036291) | human gut metagenome | host: Homo sapiens | study: EMG produced TPA metagenomics assembly of...
CAAGAGTTCAGTATCATAAGGCTGATACCTAATATTCCATATTTATATATATTCTCATCATACAATTATTTAAAATCCTAAATTTAAAGTCAATGCTATGGTTCTTTCAACCGGATAACCGTAATAGTTGGTATCGGACGGTTCCGGATCCATTCCATATTTGGTCGCTTGCGAAATGGTAAAAATATTCTGACCGGATATGCCCATCTTACAACGGGTCAGCCAAGAGACATTTTTTCAGCAGGCTGTATTTAAAATCATAGCCGAACTGAAAGTCCTTCATACGCAGGTAAGCACCGTTAATCAGCCAAAAGTCACTGCTTGCGTAGTTGTTATTCTGATTCAAAGCTGTATTTGCCATCAGACGCGGGTATTGTGCGTCACGGTTATCCGGAGTCCAAAAGTCTGTTTGATAATCGTAAGCCACTGGCATGCCGTAGGTCTGGCCGGTCTGCATACCCAAACTACCTGCAACATACATATTAAATTTGGTAGATCCTTGGAACAGGGCACTCAGATAAAAGCCCTTATAACTCATATTTAAATTGATGCCGAATTGTCCACGCGGCTTGCCTGATTTTCCCAAACGGCGTTTGTCCGCATCAGTAATCTGACCGTCGCCATTCGTATCCTGATACTTTATATCGCCAGCTGTAAGATAACCAGAATTCAAGGCACCGGTAAAACCTACCGAATTGTAAACGTCCTCAGCACTTACGTAATATCCTAAGTTATGATACAGCAGACCGTAATATCCTTTATTCTGCTGAGTCCGTTGATATGGATTCATCACGGATGACTCACCTTCACTTTCATCCAGGGCCATCAGTTCATCAAAGTAGGTGAGATTGGCTGACACATCGTACTTAAAGTCACCGATATCATCTCTCCAGCCCAGTTGAAGTTCAAATCCGGCACGACGGTGTTCACTATCCGATTTTACCCTGGGCAGCCCTACGCCCAAGGCGGTATTGAGATAACTGTCACCACGCGGAGCCACCAAATAGCCCTTTGTCGAGTAGTAAAAATAATCAAATGAGCCATAAAGGCGGTTGTTCAAGGAAGCAAAGTCAAAACCGAAGTCCATCTGTCTGGTGGTATACCATGTCAAGTCCGGAGAAGCCAAGTTTCCTTCTGTAAATCCGGGAGTATATTTTCCGTTAACAACATAGGCATAAGGATTATAACTATAGGTGGTCATATATTGGAAACGGCCCGCAGACTCATCCAGACCGGTTTCACCATAAGAGAGGCGGAGCTTCAATGAGTTCAGGATATTTTTTTCTACCAGTGGTTGCATGAAGCCTTCCTCCGTCACCACCCATCCTAATGATCCGCTGAAAAAAGCGCCCAGCGGTTGCCGGGTGCAAACCTGTCAGAACCATCATAACGTATGCTTCCTTCCGCGTAATATTTATTGGCATAATTATATTTCACCTGCCCGATCCAAGCAGCGCGTCCCAGTTCGGCTTCACTACCGCCATTGGTTTGGGAATTGGCATCACCAACCTCAATCTGATCTATGTCAAATGTATAGTTGGTACGCTTCCCCCAATAACTGTCACCCCATTCATAGTATTGCTCAAAACCTGCCAAAGCCGACAATGCATGTTTGCCGAACAGATTGGCATACTCTATAAATGCCTGATTGGTGAATGAATAGCCTGACCCGTTAGTCACACTAAGTTGGGGTTTGTTGGCATAAGTGGCTTCTTGTGAATCCCAATCATATTGGGCGGCATCTTTACGCCAACTTTTATTCTTGGAACCGTAATAGCGATAATTGCTGGCTGCACTAAAAAAAAAAACCTTCAGACCTTCCACCCAAGGCATTCCCAGACCACTTCGCCACGACCGTTGATCACATTGTCAACATTACGGTTATAACCAGCATCCTTGGCTGTTTCCGCCACCGGATTATCAGTCAGGTTATAGGGAAGTCCATACTTGTTGACACCCGGATAAGTGGAGGGCCGGTCGTTTATGTGTGAGAAAACCGCATAATAATTGCTCGCCGTGGAGGTATTGGGATGGGTGGTCTTTTGCCAATAACCGTCAATGGTTGCATTAATGCGCAGACCGATGGACTCAATGAACGAAGACTGTGCCAAACGGAAATTCGTGCGTTTCATCCAGTGGTTGTCGTTTTTTATAAAGCGAATTCTGGTCGATATGTCCCAAAGAAACATAATACTGGTTGTTTTGTGATCCTCCGGTTACACGTATCGAATGCTTACTTTGTGGAGCCCAGTCATTCAACACTAATTTACGCCAGTCAGTATTGGCAAAGTTCAACGGATCGCTACCGGTGCGAAAAGCCTCCAACGCTTCTTCACTGTACATAGGTTCGGCACCATCATTGGCACGGGCAATGTTGGCATAGACAGCACGGTCATAAGACCCCATTTTTTCCGGCCAGATAGATGGCTGTGAAAAACTCATGTTGAAATCGTATTCAACAGTGGCTTGCCTTCCTTTCCACGCTTGGTAGTCACCTGAATAATACCGTTGGTAGCCCGTGAACCGTAAACTGCCGTTGCCGAGGCGTCCTTCAATATTGACATTGCCTCAATATCATCCGGACTTAAATTTTGGAAGTCGGCAGCAGAGCGGATAACCCCGTCAATCACATAGATGGGAGCTCCTCCTCCACGGATACTGATGCTGGGAGTTGAATTGATACCACCTCCGCTGGCTTGCACAATCAAGCCGGGGGCACGCCCTGCCAGACCTTGTGCAATGTTGGTAACAGGAATATTTGCCATCTGGTCAGTCTTTACCGTTGATACAGAGGCAATCAAGTCACGTTTGGTAGTACTGCCATAACCTACAACTACCACTTCGTCCAAAGTTTTGGAATCTTCTTTCAAAATGATTTTTAAAGGTTTTCCATTCCACACAACTTCCACATTTACATAACCTACATATGAGGCAACAATAATATCACCTTTTTTTACATTAGGAATACTAAAGTCACCATCCAGTCCGGTTATAGTTCCGTTGGTTGTACCTTTGACAACCAATGATGCACCAATAACGGTCTCACCGTTTTGATCCACCACGATGCCTGTGCATACATTATTCTGTTGCGCAGAATACATGCCCGTAGTTGCTGCATAAGGTGCGGCTTGAAGATATCCGGTAGAAAATCCAGATAAAAGCAACATCACACTTTATCAGCTTTAGTTGATTTTTTTTCATAGATTTAATATTAAAAATGTATTTGAAACAATTTTTTGTTTTGATTGGTGAATTGTAGAAATGGTTTTTAAATAGTTTTTGTCATAGATTAAATATTTAAGTTAATATGTTAACAAATTAGTTTTTTTAAAAAAAGGTTATTTTGATATTTATACGCAAATATATAAATACATTTAATAAAAAAGTTATTTTCCTGCATTTTTTTGGAAATATTTTTTTTAGCAAGAGTCAAATTATTTAAGATTTTAATGAGGTATGTTTTTCTGTTATATAAGTTTCCAATATAATTTTTCATAAAGAGTTGCCACCTTGCAACGACTAAATACTAAGAATGCAATGTTGCTTATTAGGACAGGAATGACATGGAAGCAGACATTATTTGTTCAGTGCTGGTTATGAGATATTTAAGCGGAAGGAATACTTGCTTTTTATCATTGGCAAATGTATATTTGGCTGTGTGTGGGCTGACGCGGACATTGCAGCCGGCCTTTTTCGCCTGTGCGTTTCAGGCTGCTTTCTATGTTCCCCACATCCCCTACGGGAAATAGGGACAGCAGTAAAAATATGATAGAGAGAACAGCTGTGGCCTTGTTTTTTTTTGCCTATTCCATTTTTTTTATGATTCCCTTATATCAATCCCAGTGTGTTGCCATATGGAATATTATGGCAACAGGGAACAGCACACTGCCCAAAACATGAAACATAGCCAAATTATGCCAGATTTCATGGCTGTTCCCACGCCCAGTCACATGCGGTCTAAACCAAGATATAACAGACGTAATGAATAAATCTATCAAAATCCAATTAATTACAAAAGTTCTTTTCATACGCTTCCAATTTTATTATATTGCAAAGGGCACTACTTTTATTCTCAAGGCCTTTATTCCATTATGTCATTATGAAATTGGGGCGGGCCGTGTATCGATAGAACGGTCCGTTCCCGTAATGGCGGCGCATAAAAACAGGCACACCCTCCGGCCCATGCCTTTATCTGAGTATCGGGTTCGAGAGCAGTATCTTGTAATAGGCTACCCGCCAACTCTCCACCGGCATTCTCGCCATCATGAACTGCACGCTCTTCCTTTCCACCTTCGCCTGCCGCATGAGTCTCTGCACGATAAACCCCGCCGAGAACCTTGCGTATCTTTTGTCCTTCCAGACGATGAACCCCTCGCTGTCGTCGGCCCGGCAGATATACCAGTCACCCGTCTCGTCGTCGTGGGCGAAGTTCACCCGTCCGCCGCCGAGGATTCCTAATTCGATTGACATCGTCTTTGACAGATAGACAGTCCCCCCTGCTGTCAAGGTTGATGGTCCGCTTACCCTTGTATGTGACTTCCTGCGGACGGGAGTTTTCCCTGTTGTATACTATCAGTGCCATAATTGTCCTTCTTTTATCGGTTGAACTGTTTTTTGTTTTTTCAATACATGAAGCTTTCCACCGCCAGCATCTGACTTCTCCATGCGAAACCGCTGTGGGTACGTACCGCGTCCACTATCCTGCATACTTTCTGCGATATGGCCGATGCCGATACGCCCATGCATTCCGCCAGTGCCTTGAACGAGAATTGCGCCTCATAGAACCGGAGCATGAACATCCGGTACTCCTCGTAGGAGAACTTCTGCCTTACGAAACGCAGTATGTCTCTTACCAGCCGCTCGCACCCGTTCAGGTCGTCCTCGGAAAGGAATTTTGCCTCCTCGCCACATCGGAGGAAGAAATCATCTTCAGGGTGTGCATACCGGTTCTCCCTTTTAATCTTTATCAGGGCCGCCTTTTTTGTAGCATCCGATGAAATACGCGTCATAGTCCGTTATGTCCTTTCCGGGAACCAGCACCTGCCTTCTTACGAAAAGGTAGGTGTCATGGAAATTGTCCTCGTCCAGCATTCCGTACCGGCGTAACGTCCCTCTCAACCTGTCATAGGATTTTGTGAACCACTCGTTGAACAGTCTTTCCTTTTCTGCGCTCTTGTCTGCCATAACCTTATATTTTTTTGAGTTATACATGGCCTACACGGGTAGGCATTCTTATTTCTTGTGCTTCCTCCAGTTTGTTTTTCGGCGGTCTCCGGCAAGGCTTGCCGTGAAAAAATACGCTCACGCAAAGCGTGAGGAAGATTTTTTCACGAGCAACCAGCCCGCAGGGCCGCCTTGCGGGACCGGCCTGAAAAACAACTATTTTTGCCGCAAGAAATGAGGATGACGGATTCCTTCTGTCTATTGCCTGTCCGGTGAGAATCTAAAATACCATGCAGCTTTTCTGTCTTCGGCATACTTGGAGAAATATTCAAGGATATGGAATGAGAACGGCAATACGTGATATTGCAGAAGGAGCGGAAATGGGATTGGAAACAGGAAGCATGTCCGGGCTTTCATGCGGTTTATACGGCAGTGTTGATTTTGGGGAGGATTACAGGGAAGTGACAGGAAGGTTAGCCGTTCCGGAGAAATTGTATGTGTACGTTTGTTCCTTCTGGAATACGGAGTCTTTTAAAAATCATGGAAGACCTCATTCGGGAATGTGTTCCGAACAATACCCCGCCACGGAACGGTTATGACACTTGATATCAGGCTGTAAGCCGTTCCGTAGCTTCAGTATCCCATATCCCATGCATGAATGTGGATCAGGCGGCATTTCACCTCCTTGCCCCGTTTACGGACATGCCGATGCGTTGCCTGCCGGAATTCTCATTCAAGCAGTTTTCGTCCGCCATCATCTTCCAACACACGCATTTGCTGGATGGCTATCCGGTTCAGTCTCACGAGCCGTTCGCCTTGCGGTATGCCCTGGTCTATGAATACGGCGTTCAGGTTTTCCATATTGGAGAGGCAGATCAGTTCATTGATGGAGGCATAGTCACGGATATTGCCCTTCAGACCGGGATTCTGCTCACGCCACATCCTGGCGGTCATCCCGAACATGGCTACGTTGAGCACGTCCGCCTCTTCCGCATAGATGACGCCGGCCTGTGCGGGGGTGACTTCCACCGGTATCAGGTTCTGCCTGATGGCATCGGTATGTATGCGGTAGTTGATCTTTGACAGTTCCCGTTTCGCACTCCAGCCGAGCTGGGCCTGTTCCTCCTCTTTCAACCGCTGGAACTCTTTCAGCAGGTACAGCTTGAATTGAGGGGATACCCACGTGGCGAACTCGAACGCGATATCCTTGTGTGCGTAAGTCCCTCCATAGCGTCCGGCCTTGGCGATGATACCTTTGGAGTTGGTCTTTTCCACCCATTGTTTGACGGAAAGGATGAAACGGTTCAATCCGGCCTCGTTTTTAATTCCCTCGAATTCGGGGGAATTAAAATCCGGATTGTACATCTCCTCCCATATGCCCAGAAACTCGACGGTATTCTTGTTACGCAACCACTTTTCAATAAGGGCGGGACCGTTTTCCATATTGCGGACCATGTCGGTCAGGGAGATATAATCCTTGTCATTGTACGTGATGACTGTCACTTCTGTATTTTGGACTTTAATTTTAGCCATGTTCTTTTAACGGTTATTCGGTTATTATTGGTTCGATGTACAAATGTACGGTGTATTTTCCGGAATGGTCCTCCATATCCGGAAAAGTTTGTGTCACGCCGCCTGTTGCGACAAGCCGTTTCTACCAAGGAAAGGGCAGGCAATACCGGCTGACGTGGATACAGGCGGAACAACCCGCATATGCAATGCAGAGGGAGCAGGAGAGCCTTCACCACAGCCGGAGAGGAAAGCGGTCTCATGCCGGGGTACGGCATGAAAAGGGGCTCCCGGACAGTTCTTTTCCTTGTCGCACATGCACTACGTCGGTCGCAGTTTTCGCCTTCTGAATCCCTCTTACGTCCGTCCCTGCGCTTTCGGAGCGTTTTTCCGGTAGAAAATTTCACCATGCGGAAATTTTCTACCGGAAACCGGAGGGAAAACGCGGAGTCCCGCAGGGACGGACGAACTTTGATGAGGAAGGGGAAAATCGTCCGTTTCATAAATACCATTTCCTCATATGGCATCGCATATTTCCTTCTCCATCTTTTCCAGCTTATGGGACAGGATTTCCATGTCGCTGCTGATCTTCTGGTTGGTTATCCGGGCATATATCTGGGTGGTTTTCAAATCCGTATGCCCCAAAAGACGGCTTACGGTCTCGATGGGCACACCGTGCGAGAGCAGCACGGTGGTGGCGTTCGTATGCCGGGCAACATGATAGGTCAGCCTTATCTTGAAACCGCACTGCCTGCCAAGTTCCTTCAATATGGTGTTGCATCTGCCGTTGCTCGGTACCGGAAATACATGATCGTCCTTGGACAGCCCCTTGTACTTCTCTATGATGCGCTTGGGAACGTCCAGCAGGCGGATGTTGGACTCGGTGTTTGTCTTGCGCCGGCGGGTGATGATCCAGAGGTTGCCGTCGAAGAAGGTCTGGAGCCGGTCGGTCGTCAGCGCCTTCACGTCCGCGTATGCCAGTCCGGTGAACACGGAGAAGATGAAGAGGTCGCGTACCAGTTCGCAGGTCCCGCTTTTCACCGGGGCCTCCATCAGCGTCTGTATCTCACGCTCTGTTAGGTAGCCCCGGTCAACGCTTTCGGGGGAGTTGATGTACCCGGCGAAGGGGTTGAAGGGAAGCGCACCGCTGTTGCGGGCGATGGAGATGACGTGCTTGAGCCCGATCATGTACCCCATACGGTATTGGTGCGGCATTTCTTCTCCGTACGCAGGAAATACTCGAAGTTGTTGATGAACGTCAGGTTGAGTTCCTTCAGGGGAATGTCGTCACGGCGGTACACTTTCGGGACGAACTCGCAAAGGTGCCTGTATATGGTACGGTAGCGGTTGTATGTTCCCTGCACGCGGCTGTGTCCCACTTTCTTGATGAACTCCTCGTTGTGCTGCTCGAAGAGTTTCAACAGCGTCTCGCGTTTCACGCCCAGCCCGAGGCAGGCGTCCCTCAGCCTGGCGGCGGTGACATAGCCGTCGGACTGCATCAGTTCCTGGTAACGGCGGTTCACGTCCACGCGTATCCGGTCAACCTCCGCATTGATTTTCTGCGCCTCGGCGCTCTTGCCCGTAGCACGTGCCGTTTTCACGTCCCAAAGTTTCGGAGGTACGTCCAGTTTACAACTGAACTGCTTGATTTCACCGTCCACCGTAAGACGGCACATCAGGGGGAGATAGCCGTTGGCTCTCTCGCTGCCCTTCTTCACGTAGAAGAGGATTTTGAAAGTCGATCTGCTCATACTCGTTTTCATACTTTTTTGATCGTTACAAAGTTAATATCAAGCGAGTTGTCCTCAGGTATGAAAAACTGTGCAAATTACTGAAATAGAACCCGTTGTGCCGTTTCTTATTCCCGTTATATCAGTAACGATATGGGAACTGAAGTCTTTCGCTGTTTTTAGCGGATCTCCTTTTTCAGCTTATGCAGTATTATGAGTTAAACACCTAACTGCTTAATAGACTGCATTCTTGCTGTATTATCATCAACCTTGCTTTTTCTTGCTGCGTTTACTTTAAATACGGAACCTCCGCTTTCGTTTCATCCAACACCAACTTTGTAGGACTGGACGGTGACAAGGCCGTGGTGCAAGTAGCATTCAATGTACCTTTCAGCGGTCCGAACGGACTAGGAGGTATTACCGTAGACGGTAATGCTTCGAACTATAAAGTAAAAACCGACAAAAAAGGTAATATTCATGTCAGTATGAACGTGATGGGAATCGGAATCTCAGCCCAAGTAAACATTGACATACCTTATGGAAGCAACAATGCGACTGTAGATATTCTTCCGAACTTTAATTCCAGCCACATGACTTTATCCGGTCAAATATTGCCACTAAAGAAAGCCAATGTGTTTAAAGGACGCTCACTATAAACTACTTAACTAAAATTATAGGAATATGAAGAAGCTACTATTTCCACTATTCATGCTTGCCATGATAGTTACCTCGTGCGAGAAAGATCCGGATATGAATAAACTGGATAGTGACTACAGCGTTTACACTGATTATGACAACAGTGTACATTTCAATGAGTTTTCCACCTATTACCTGCCAGATAGCATTCTGGTTCCGGACAACAGCCTGAAAGCCAATTATTGGAAAGATGAAAATGCCCAAAACATTATCAGTGCAGTGGCCCATGAAATGGAACAGAAAGGCTATGTACGGACGGAAGATAAAGAAAAAGCCAATGTAGGCATTCAGTTGTCATACGCCCAACAAAGAATACAAATGACCACAGGAGGATGGTATGGCGGCTGGTGGGATGCCGGATTCTGGGGGGCCCTACTGGGGAGGAGGATGGTATTATCCTTATCCGGTAACTTACAGCTATGACACAGGAACCCTGATTATGGAGATGGTTGATTTAAGACAACCTGCCGATAAGTCCAACCAGAACAAACTGCCTGTCATCTGGCATGCCTATGCGTCAGGACTGCTATACGGAAACTCCCATTTCAATATGCAGTTGACATTAAATGCCGTCAATCAGGCATTTGCACAATCTCCTTATCTGTCAAACAAACAATAAAACCGGAAAATCATGAAAACGAAAATATTAAAACACAGAGTTCCCAAACGTATCCTCATCGGAATGTTACTAGTTCTCTTTTGTTTCACAAGTAAAGCACAGACCTGGGAAAAATATACATTTTAACGTAGACTGGCAGATGAATGTGCCGTTGAACAGCAACTTTGCCGATAAATTCAGCGGGTGGGGAATGAACTTTGAAGGAAAATATGATCTGACGCCCTATTGGGCTATAGGAGCTTTCCTTAATTTTCATACCAATCACCGATATGTGGACCGCCGGACCATCCCCCTCACCCCAACGGCTTCATTGACAACAGACCAGCAACAATCAGCGTTCCAACTACCCTTCGGAATATCTGTATCCTACAAGTTACCGGATAACAGGTATGTAAAACCTTACTTCGGAGTCAAATCGGGTGCCATGTATTCCCAAAACTCCATTTACAACAATCTGGTACAATGGTATGAACGCCCGTGGGGATTCTATGTTTCACCCGAACTGGGAATGGATATTCATCCGGTGCCTTATCAACGTCTGGGATTTCATGTAGCCGTATATTATAGCTACGCAACCAATAAAACCGATATCCTGACTTATTCTGAAGATGGAAGGAATAGCATGGGTGTACGTGTAGGAGTTTGTTTTTAATCCATACTAAGCGTTTGCTCATAAAAGAGGAGATTTGGAAAGTATTCTATTCTTTTCTGAATTTCC
>ENA-OPZJ01000021-OPZJ01000021.1-human-gut-metagenome-genome-assembly--contig:-NODE-21-length-10292-cov-0.604230_pt1 | contig 10292 bp, 20 predicted proteins | sample MGYA00242482_ERZ504501 | MGnify/ENA primary metagenome ERZ504501 (study PRJEB26092, sample SAMD00036291) | human gut metagenome | host: Homo sapiens | study: EMG produced TPA metagenomics assembly of...
CCACGGATCAGATTCGCACGGTGGACAAAAGCCGGCTGAAAAGAAAGATTGGAGATTTGAATTTCAGTGAGATAAAAAAGACTGAAGGAAGTGTTTCATCAAATGTTCTGTGAATAATGGAAAGTGTGCAAATAACAGGTTATGTAGCGTATTCAAAAAAGATATTATGAAGCCAACTACTTATATTAATTGGGACGGTCTGAAAGACATTCCATTCTTCTACTGCGATACAAAGGAAGATGAAGAAAACAAGGATTTCGACATCTATTACCAGGGCAAGCTGGTGTTGCATGACTACAACCATTGCGGACACTACCTTTACACTGCTGCGCTGCTGTTCAGTAAAATCAGAAACATTACAGCCGACTGGGTGAACCTGCATAACCTTTGGATTCTGCGTGATTGCGTGCGCGAGAATTACAATCACGGCATAGGAGTGGACGACCTTATTTTCGGAGAGAATTTCGATGGCAAGAACCTCGATACACTCACACCGCTTACCAAGAAACGCTTTGATTATTTGTGTAAGCGGATTAAGGAACTTGACCCATACGCAACAATTTAACACTTCATTGGGCGAAGGCAGGGCTTGCTGCGGATGCCAGACTTTAAATAATCCATTGGATTAATTATCTTTGCACGCTAATTTTCAAATTATAAAGAAATGACTAAATCGGAAATCGTAAAGGAAATATCTGCCAGAACCGGCATCGACGGCAAAGCGGTGCTTGCTGTTTTGGAAGGATTCATGAACGAGGTAAAGACTTCGTTGGGTAAGGAGGAAAATGTCTATCTTCGTGGATTCGGTAGTTTCATAGTGAAGAAGAGAGCGCAAAAGACAGCTCGGAATATCTCTAAGAATACTACTATGATTATTCCGGCTCATAACATACCGGCATTTAAACCGTCTGACGAATTTTTGAAAATGGTAAAACAACAGAACGCATAATAGGTAAACACAATGAAAGATCAGTTACGATTATTGAGAGACTGTATCAATAATGATCGTCCGGCAGTTGTCTTTCAGGGAGACGATTTTTGCGCTCCTGAGATTTTGGAAGCAGCAAAAGAAATTTATCGTAAACATGGTTGTTCCGAAGAATTTCTTTTTGACTGGCAGCTGCTTATCAATGAGGTGAAGGCTTACCAGTTAGAAAGTCCGGCAACTGTCAAATTGCCGAAACTCTCCCCGACAGAAACGGAACTGGTGCGGGAAGAGATGACTAAAACGCTAAAAAAATATTCTCGTTTAATACGCACCTTTTATTCTTCAGGCAGCGTATTGAACGGGATGGGATTAAAATGTTGGCGAACCTGCTTTTTTCGAAAGTTCCTGCCAATAGTTGAAGTCACTCGGTGAAAGATGCTCTTGCATCCAGTCACGCATACCAATATCGTTTCTTTCGTTCACATATCTCGTAAACGGAATCATTGTCTTACATGCTTCAAATCCAAGCATTCTCATATGGCGTGAAATGTTGGGAGGAAGACCTTCCAACCACTCTTTATAATACATTATCAATCTGTTTTCTTGGATTGGAACCGCTTGTTGGTGGTAAATATAGCTGGCGTTTCCGATTCTAATATCTCTGGCCTTATTTTCCCGTTCTTCTTCAGGTAGCCGACTTAAATATTCAGCTTGTGCTATTCTGCATTTGGAGTTTGGATGTTCCATGGTATTTTATATAATTAAGACTCTTCAATGATACGGTTCATCAAATCACATATTTTTTGGCAGCTATGACGGTCTGCGCAAGCAGGATAGGGGCATTTCTCAAAGGATGCCTGATTATCCGTAACTATGAAACCTCCGGAACGACGTACATAACTTACCGGATGAAAATAAATATCTTCCTTTTTCGGCCTATAAGTACATAGTCTTATAAGGCTGTTCAGCTCTTTGCAAATTTGCTCACATTTTTCTTTGGGATAATGTGGCAAATCACTGAATGCTTCGTAGGGGACAAAGGCAAATGCTTTGTCATCCCACATGACAGGTGTGTAATTCTGTACCATTTGTTATTTGGAATAAGGATGGCTGGCAGATTCCGTATTTCTGTATCAGTTAGGTAATCCGTCACTATTTAAGTGCGCCTGGGCAAACTCCCGGAGGTTCGTTTCGGCAATGCACTTTTCATAAATCTCATCCAATACTTCTTGCATATTTTCTACTTTATTGAATTTTAAGGGGCTGCCGTTTGTTGCGGCTTGCCTTTCCAGTTGTTCGATGATACTGGGAAATATCCCACGCAATAAACCGACGGTAGCTACGGCTGTAGCTGGTTCTACCTCTATTGTAATCTTTTTCTTTTCCATATCGTTGTATTATGTTATCAAAAGTAATAATTATTAGGATATTGGTAAGCATTTCTTCTGAAAAACTTTTTTAAAGATATTGTATTTTAGATGACATACTGTGTTTTTGCGTTCACGCAGTATTCTTTCCCACCCTCCCCTTCATCGGAATGACTGTTCTCATTTCCGGTTTACCCGTAGTCATCCGCTATGCGGCTGATTATGGGCAAACCAGAAAAGAGAAGTTCCAAACGTGGGCGGGATTGCAATGGTCATCATCCGGAGCTTCGGCATTGCCGAAACAACCTCCTTCTTCCGTATTGCAGTTCCTTCCTTTTACCGTTTGTCCCGGCAGTCCGTTGCTAACCCGTTCCCCCCTGTCACTTGTGGCAGGGAGATAGGAGTATGGTTTTGCTTGCAAAACCGTATGGCTTGTTTTACTTTCCGTACTGCCCTTTTCCTTGTTTTCTGCCTCCCCTAATGTGCTTTTTTTCATAGCTCCATCTGAGATCCTTTGTTTTTGAACGGCAAATTTATTTCGGTGGATGGATACGAAAGAGTTCCGGTCTTCGCCCTTTGTCCCGAAAAAAATAACGCCGGACGGCTTCGCTGTCCCCAACATTTTTTGTCGTCCAAAACTTTTCTTAATCCCTCCTTCCTTATTGTTGTGTGCCGTAAAAAAAAAGGCTCATAAACTCAGATGGGGCATGAAAGCTCAAAAAAAAAAGTCGGCAGAAAGAAAAGGCCATCCCGGAAAGGGGTTTAAAAAAAGGTCTTTAAATCTAGCTGAAGCATAAGTTTAATTTTTAATAGATAAAAGACTATGGCACATCAGAGTAAATATCCTAGTTTAGACAGACAATGGCATAAGATGATGTTTTCTTTCTTTGAGTATCTTCCTATGCAATATCGGCAGGCAACGGAAAGAGAATGGCAAATTCGTAAGATGATATGGAGTTTTAAGGATGGAAAAGCTTATTTGAATATAGCTTGGATGATAGCGAATAAGTTACATCAAGTTTTTGGTGATGATGTTAAGAATATTGTTTTTGCTTGTGTTCCGGCTTCTTCCGCTGATAAGAATGACTTCGTTATAAGGGGTTTGCTTCGGCTGTGTGTAAGTTTTCAGGTGCTATCAATGCGTATGAACATATACGTGTCAGTGGAGATCGTTTGGCTATTCACGAGAAATTTGACAGCAAGTCGCTTCAAAAAGTACAAGTGATAGAATTTGACAAGGACTTTTTTCGGGGTAAGAAAATCTTGGTATTTGACGATATTTTAACAAAAGGGTTTTCGTATGCTCGTTTCGCATGTCAGTTGGAAAAAATAGGAGGTGAGGTTTTGGGAGGTTTCTTTTTAGGTAAAACAGTTGTCCGTATGTTATAAGATGAAAGAAAAAGAGAGTTATATAGAGAAGCAGAAGGATATCTTTGGAGATACTACTTGGTTCACTTATCGTTATGAGGTGAATGGAATGGTGTATGAACTTCGGCAGGTTCGTTGGATATATGTAGAAAGGCACGTGATAAATGGATGAAAATGATGTCCGTTGCTTTTACCGGTCATAGAACGATACGAACAAATAAATATGCTTTGTCCGTATCGTTGAATGAAGAGGTACGTTTCTGCTATGAGAATGGAATCCGTTTTTTCTATATTGGTTGTGCGGTTGGATTTGACATGATGGCTGCTCATACCGTACTTGAACAAAGGAAACAATATCCCGATATGGTTTTGGTGGCGGTTGTTCCTTATGTCGGGCAAGATGTGTATTTCAACAAAGAGGACAAACAGAGGTATGCTGATATTTTGCGCCAAGCCGACAAGGTGGTAGTTCTATCCGAATATTATTATGCCCAATGCTATGCCCACCGTAATGATTACATGATTTCACACGCCTGTAGCTGATTGCCTATTGGGATGGAAAATCTGCCGGAGGAACTTCTTATACGTTTAACAAGGCACAAAAAAAGAAATTGGTGATATACAATCTGTTTTGATTCAGATTGTATATCGTTGTTTTCCAGCGGTATGATCAAACGTGGCGATGTCATACTGTCTGGTTGCTGTAAGTGCTAATACTTCCGATGCAAAAGAGAAAGACACAATAAATATGAAAAGCAATGATAGATGAATTTTACTTAATTGTTTTACCTTTGTAAAACATTAGTGTCCCATTAAAATTGGGACGAATTAAAAATTAAATAAACTTGGCCCATTTGGTCCGAATCGTTCTTTGTCATTTTGAAATTTAGTTTTATCAAAGAGGTCTCTCAGATGAGTCTTATCAGTCAATGAGATGCTCAGTATTTGTAACACTTCATATGTACTTCTGTTCAGTTGCATATCGTGTTGAATGATTGCCACCAAACAGTAAGCGCATATAGCAGCATATATCTGTATTCGAACAGCATTCTCTGTAGTTCCCCAAAATCTTTTGATTTTAAGGTGCTGCTTGAGCCATTTGAAAAACAGCTCTACCTGCCAGCGATTTTTTATAAAGTTCAGCAACTTGAAGCGCAGATATATGCATCGCATTGGTTATGAATGTAAATTCTCGTTCTTGTTCTTCATCCCAATATTTAACCAATCTAAGTGGCTCTGGATAATATTGTTTAGGATAGAATCCTGTCAGAAATACACTTGCGTCTGAAAGCACATTCTTAGGCAGCCTACGTTTCCATTGGATGGATTTGTACCCGAGATTCTTTTTTTGCTCTGACAACAAAGTAGGCTTCAATTTGATGAATTTTATACAGTATTTTGAAGTTGTTATAACCGCGGTCAAAGATGTAATAAGAGCTTGGTTCATAAGGAATTTCAATCATAACTTTAGAATCGTGTACGGATGCTTCCGTGATATGAAAGAATGCAGGAATCTGTGTTTCCACATCATATAATGTATGCACTTTGATACCACCTTTCTTTTTGCGGAATTTTGCCCACCAAAAGACTGAAAGGCACAGGTCAATAGTAGTCGAATCGAAAGCATAAACGTTACCGCCAAGTTTGAAAATATGATTAGCACACTTTTGTCGTGCTTCGCTAACCAGGTAGTAAGCATATTCTTCAAAGATGTGATAGTCTCTATCTTGATTTGCTCTTGCCAGCGATGACTTTGATACATTTTTACCCATTCCTAAATGATAACATTTGGAATGATGAGCTTCAAGAGCAACTATCAAATCTCGCAGACTTTCACGATTAGAAAGTTGACCAAACATCAAAGCAAGTAGTTGATTCCAGCAGGTGAAGTGCTTCACATATTTATCACCATCATACTTGGTGACTATGCGGTTAAACTTACTTCGATTCAGAAATGAAGCCAATTGAGCGAAAACGTATTTGTCTTGGAACATATGCCATCGGATTAATCTGATGCAAAGCTACAAATTCAAGTCCGTTCGCTCGGAAAATCGCTGTAACTAACTAAATTTCAAATATTTCAAAGAACTCTTTTAGATTTTAATGGGACAACAATGTTTGTAAAAGGTAAAACAATATGCGTTTTTCAGATACAGAGAACAATATGACCTTTTGCATAGGTGTGTGTTGGTTAGGAACTCCAAATATGGAGTCGTTGCAGAAAATAATGATGAACTTGAATATTATTGATAAGGATGGAAACAATGGAAGCTAATGAACTGATGCGATATGCCTATGAATTACTGCAAGGGCATTCGAATGAAGAATGTGCCCGAATATTAAGAGAAGTGGTGGCCGAGTGTCAGGTGTGTATAAAGAACTGTGAAGAAGGTGTTTTCGAAAATATGCTAAAGTAATAACAACAAGAATATGGAAATTACTCATAAAAATCAAGGAGAACTTGACTCAACCATGCTCCCATTCGTGATGAGAGAGCTGGTAGAACTGGTCATGAAGAAAAAGGCATTGCCTTTAGGCGATGCACTGTATTATATATATTCTTCCAAGTTGTATAAATCTTTGCTGGATAAGAGTACCAAGTTATGGTATTCAAGTACATTGTCGCTTTATGAAACATTGGAGAAGGAAAAAACAGAAGAAAAACGACGGTATAACGGTGACACGAAGATCCTGCTTTTCAAGATGTTCTGCATTGAGAATTATAGGGAGGAAAAGAAACAAAGTGCGGAAGAAACCTTGTTGTTGTTTTCGGACTATGGGGTTTTTGATTTTTTGGATGAGACTTTTGAAATGCTTCATACCCAAGACCCCGAATATATATTAGATACTATAACGACTTATATCAATAAAAGAAAATGAGACTATTTCATGGATCTACAGTTACCGTGAAACGCCCTAATATACAGAAAGGACGGAAGGCTACGGACTTTGGGAAGGGATTTTATACGACAACCAACTTTGAACAAGCAAAAAAAATGGGCTTTGTTGAAGAAGAACAGGGAACAGAGCGAAAAAAGCAATCGTCTCTGTTTATGAAGTTCCCGATGATATTCTTGATAGGGAATATCCGGTTCTTCGGTTTATGGGTGCGACAAAAGAATGGCTGGAGTTTGTTGTCAACAACCGCAGAGGAAGAGAAAACGGTGACTATGACCTAATAATGGGGCCTGTCGCAAATGACCAGTTATATGCGACAATTCGGCTTTATGAACAGAGAGTTGTTACGGCTGAAGCCGCTATTGAGATGCTGAAAGCGCATAAGTTGTTCAATCAGCTTTCATTTCATACGGTAACAGTCGCTTTGTTGTTGAAGTTTGTTGAATCAATTGAAGTGGGGTAAAGAATATGTGAAGTGAAAATAGGGGGAAGTTTATCCCCCAATGGTAAGGTTGTTTTTTGCGTCCACTTAGTTTTTTCCCACCCACCCTTTCAGCGGAGTGACTGTCCCCGTTTCAGGATTTCTCATAGTCACTCGCAGGCTCCGTGATTGTGTGAAATCCAGGAATGGGGGAAGGCAAAGGAGAGAGGCATATCCGGTCTGCTTTCGGAGCTTCGGCCACATCGAGACAACCTCTTTCCGGCGGCTATGCCACTCTCCTTTTATTTGCCCGGCAGTCTGTTGCTTACCCATATGCCCCAGCCTTTTAGGGCTGTATATAGGTAGTCGGATATTTCGCCGCTAAATCGGCAGTCCGCTTCAATCGTTTGCTTGCTTTTCTCCGAGTGGATGCCTTTCTGTTTTTCCGGTTGTATAATCTTCTTTTTCCGGAAACAGTTGTAGTGGCTGTATGCCTGTATGGTTATGTTCTCCCCGCAGAATCCGCAAGTCTGTTCTTCCGTTGCAGCCTTTCATTTTATCGTGCAGTCACTTTTTTCGATACGTGGAATATTGTATGCTTCATTCTTCGGCTTCATTTTTTTAAAAGGAATTGCAGAGGTTTCTTCCGGTGTGTCGATAGGCGGCTGACCATCTTTTCGGGATGTGCCATGCTTGCTGTCTAACCGGTTGTTTTTTGCATCCTTTCCAAACCTGTTACTGATTTTCAAGTTTTGTCTTTTTCATATCATTTTTTAGGGAAGTCAAATCATTTTCCGTTGCAAATATAGATTGTTGCTAACCCCTTTTACGGGGATAAGGGGACGATTCACAAACACCACGTTGTTATTCGTCTGAAATCTTCCTTTTTTTGCCTTGCACAAAAAGCGTATTTAACCCGAATTATTTGCTGCCATCTTCACCAATAAAAAAGTTACAAATCTTCCTTTTTCCGGCCAGCATAAAAAGAGTATTTATATCTTTTTTCATGGTGTCCCCCAAAGCCAACAATCAGTTATTGCACTGTAAAATTGATTAATTAACTTCTAAAAAATCAGAGATATGAAAAAGATTGAAAATTCATTCGCAGTAACAGGCAGGATTTGTAGGGATGCAGAAATCCATTTATTCGAAATAGTAAAGGTTGCACACTTCTCTATTGTGGTCAGTCGCATAGGCAAGATAAATGAAGAAAAAACATTTGTTTCCTCTGTTATGAAAGTTGAAGCCTGGAGTAAGATGGAAGACCGCTATGCTTTTTGGATACTGCAAAAAAGATGTACTGATTACCGTTGAAGGCTACTTTAAGCCGGAAGAATGGACGGATTCTAAAAGTGGGGAGAAACGTAACCGCATTGTGATGGTAGCTACTAAGTTCTACCCGACTCCGGAAAAAATAAGAACCCCCCGGACTAAAAAAGAAAAAAGCAATCAAACGATTGAAGCGGCACAAGGTCGCTTCAATCGTTTGCTAATGCGGCAGAAGATTATAAAAAAAAGTGTTTCTTAATTTGGTGATTTTCAGATTTATCGGTATTTTTGTATCAAAAATGATACCTAAATATGTTTTTCTATGAAAAGATTATATGATACATATACAATATACGAATTTTCAGATGAATGTATTGTAAAGGAAATCTGCAAGAGAGTTAAGTCTATAAGACTTAGCTGCTGTTTTTCCCAGCAAGAATTTGCGGATAAGGCAGGAGTATCTATCGTTACTATTAAGAGAATAGAATCTTGTAAAGTAAGTGATATTGCCCTAAGTACATTGCTTAAGATTTTGCGTATAAGTGGAACTCTTGAAGGCGTTGTCGGTTTGGTTCCGGAACTTCCAGACTCCCCTTTCCTAATCAATGAAAAAACAGGTAAAAGAATACAAAGAATTAACGGTAAACGTAAGATGGTATGAAGAAAGAGCCGATTATAGTGAATGTATATCTGTGGGGGACTTGCATTGGCAAATTGAATTGGGACTTTGAAAAGCATTGTTCTGTATTCCAATTTACGGATGAATATAGGAAACAAGATTATGATATATGCCCTTCCACACACCCTAAGAGAACCCCTTTGTTTGCGTCTTTCTATGGGAATAAAGATAAATTATATCAAGGGCTTCCGGAATTTCTTGCAGATGCGCTTCCTGACAAATGGGGGGCTTCCCTATTTGACCAATGGCTCACGGATAATAATATAAAGGTTACGGAATCATTGCCTCTATTGAAGCTCTCTTATATTGGCAAGAGGGCTATGGGAGCATTGGAATTTGAACCGGAATTTAATGATGATGCCATCCATGAGTCAGTAAATATGTCATCATTGGCAACTTTGGCTTCTAAAATATATAATGATCGAGATGCTGCTGTCATATCACCGGAGGATAGCCTCACGATGAAAAAGTTGATATATCTTGGAACTTCTGCCGGTGGCATGCGCCCGAAGGCAGTGATTGCCTATAATCTCGAAACGGAAGAGTTTCGTTCCGGCCAGGTGGATTTGCCTGAAAATTTTAAGCAGTATATCATCAAATTTAAAGAAGCAGATGACTCTCCTACCACAGAGATAGAAATGGTATATAGCGAAATGGCAAAGGCGGCGGGAATCAACATGATGCCATGCTTCCTGAAAGAAATTGATGGAAGAAATCATTTCGTAACGGAAAGATTTGATCGTAAGAATGGAGAAAAGCTCTTTAGTCAGACCCTTGCGGCCATTATGCCGGGTGCAGATGATTATATGAAGCTGTGTTGGATAGCAGAGACTCTGAAACTTCCCCAGGAAGACAAAGATCAGATATTTATCAGAATGGTATTTAATTATGTCGCAGGTATATCCGATGATCATAATAAGAACATATCGTTTATCATGGATAAGGCAGGGGTATGGCGTTTATCACCTGCATATGATGTAATGTTCACGGCAAATACATGGGAAAATTCTTCAGCACACATTCATTCGATGGGCGTGATGGGCAAAAGGTCTGCCTTGACTACAAGTGATTTCGTCAACTTTGCCGAGGATTTTGTAGAGGAGCCCGAAAAGAAGATATTACAGGTGTTCGATGCTGTAAGCAAATTTCAATCGTTATGCGCCACGTATGGCATAGATAAGGCTATATTTGATAAAATCCAACATGTATTGGATGGATTGGTCACTGATGATTTGGATTTGCTGCAATTAACTTAAAGAACAGTAGATGGTGATAGTTGCTCCAGTCTTTTCTGGAACGGCTTTCTTTTCTTTTGAGATCTTTATACCCCTATTTGTTATTTTGGAGAAAGTCACATGTTTC
>ENA-OPZJ01000022-OPZJ01000022.1-human-gut-metagenome-genome-assembly--contig:-NODE-22-length-10113-cov-0.451933_pt1 | contig 10113 bp, 10 predicted proteins | sample MGYA00242482_ERZ504501 | MGnify/ENA primary metagenome ERZ504501 (study PRJEB26092, sample SAMD00036291) | human gut metagenome | host: Homo sapiens | study: EMG produced TPA metagenomics assembly of...
TCTTTACCAAATCCTCATTGCCGGGAAGTATCCACTTTCCCCCGTCAGTAGCCGAACCATATTGACTTAACCCCATTGGAATAGCAGCGCTATACAGTTTATTATTTCGTTCCAATATGCCGGCCAATGTTACATATTCTCCATTTCCCAGGAAGTTTTCGGACATATAAGCCTTATTTTGAGTATCATTCGTGGTAAATGTTTCAGCAGATACGTCCAAATAAGAAAGCAAAAACATTTTTGGTAAATATCCATTCTCATCAGCATACGCAGTAGGTCCGTCACCGGTAGACGAGGTCATGATATATTTATCATAAATACCGTAAGTAGTAAATCTCTTTACGGCAAACTCCCCCGAACGAGCCTTTACTTCATTATTTGAATCCATGATATAAGAACGGGTCGTACCTGCATTCCCTTGATTATAAGTCAGTGCATAAAGATATTGATTCTTGTAAAACACCCATTGAGTTGCACCATCATTCACAAGACCATTATTCACTGTAGAAACAGTACCTTTATCCAACGTTTCAGAAGTAAGCAGCACATTCGTTGTATTTCCAGACGCTGTGACCGATGATGCAATAACATACTCACCTTTAGCCTCGGTACCCGAACCGTAATCCGGCTCATTATCCGTACATGCACTCAACGCCATTCCTACTATGGCAATAGCAGCAAATCCGTTCAAAAAGAAATCTTTCTTCATTTTATTCTTCTATTTAATTTAAAACCCAATTAATTATAAACTCCTTTTTCCAATTCTTTAATTACCGAAACAAACACGCAGTTTACCATAAAAAGCCCTACCGGCCTTCTGAAGACTAAAATTATCATATAACTTCTCATCTGTGAAGTTACGACATTCCAATGATACGTTATATCGTCCTTTTTGCAAACTATAAGAAAAGGATATATTGTGCGAGAATTGATCAGGTACACATAGTCCCCTTTATTTGAGCCTATTCGGGAAGAATAATAAGTAAAGCTATGCAGATATTGATTATCATAAGACACTGTCAACATATTGCCTTTCCTTCCTAAATCCCGCCAATAAAAAGTAACATCCGAATCAGCAAACATATAGGCAGATTCGGCATCCGTTCTTTATAAGCCAGATTTTCCGCACTGCTGGAAATAGATGTTTTCATATTGTCGCGTACATCCATTTTGGTAAAATTACCTCCTATACTCACCCAATTACCAAAACCGTAACGAGCAGAAACAGTATATCCTTTCGTCAATACTTTACCGTAATTAATATATTTCGCGGCATATTTACCACCACTCAAATCCGCAATATTACGCTGAATATAATCTTTTGTTATTCCGATCAAATCAACTCCACCTTCCATATATACAGAATGCCTGCCAAATGTTCTGTTATAGCTCAAATTAAAATTCAAATTATCACTACTCTCCGGTTTTATACTGATATCTCCCATTTCCAAATCCTCATCTCCAAACATTTCTTCAATAGTAGGCAGACGATATGCTTTTTCATATGACAATTTCGCCTGCAAACCGGGTAGAATGAAATAAGTTCCCGCAGCTCCATATCCTATGGAATTCATGTTTCGGGTAGTACGGACATAATCATCTTGATTCGTAGTCGTAGCCATAGGACCTGCCACATACAAACTATAATATTTTCCAAATACTGAGAGATTCCAATTATCAGACGGCATCAACCGATAGGACAATCCGGAGATATTCTTATGGGTTTCTTTAGCTATGGCATCCTCCGATTCCATCTTAGCCAATAAAGAAGTGTTAGAACGGCGGAAAGTATTCAACACATGATTAAAGGTCAGCATATGTATTTTCGCCAGACGGTAATTAACGGTTAATGTTCCATTCCAATTGTTATTATCCGCCCGTGAATATTGATTGGATTGTTCACCGGGTGAGTTCATTAATTTTCTATCACCCAACCAATTGTACTTATAGGAAGCTGTATCTATATTTGTCGTTGCATTTTTATTATAATTGGCAGTCAATGCCACATCCAGACCTTTGATGAATAAGCCACGCTTACTATATTCCAATGACGGCATCAACGAATATCCTTTACGATGTTTTTCCCCATAGACTATTTCCTGACGTACTCCGGTCTGTATCTCCTTATACATGTGTGAATAAGTAAAGCCCAACATCAATCTGTCTGCCCATTTCTTATCCACAATACCCATCTTACCTATAACCGCCTCATTATGATAGGTATCATTAAAGCGTCTCACACGTATCTTTTTATCTTTATCAATTCTTCCGGTTTCAAAGTCCTCTACCGGTGCATCCACCTGATAATCATTATCCGAATAGTTTTGGAAAGCATTTATTTCATAAGTAAAGCCATTTTTGAAAGTTTGTCCGAAATTCACATACGATTTATGCGTATTGAACGAACCGTATGAATAGGAGCCATCCAAAAACCAATTACGTTTCTTCTTATTGGTTACAATATTGATAACACCACCTATAGCATCCGTGCCAAATCCTACAGGAACCACCCCTTTATACACTTCAATCCTATCTGCAAAATTCACAGGAATATTATTTAGGCCAAAAAGAGCTCCCTACTCCCTCCTGAGGTACACCGTCAATAAATATCTTCACATGTTTGCCACTGAAACCATCCAACATCAATTGCATATCCGAACCTACCCCACCCGACTCACGGAGTTTCATTCCCGGAGCTTTAGCCAAAGCATCACTCAGATTCTTGGTAGAATTCTGGAATTCTTTTGTATCTACAGCTATCGCATTGAATGCGGAACGTTTCACACGGGAAACCCCGTTAGACACCACTACCACTTCACCCAACTCAGTCACTGACGGGTCAATCATTACATTCATCTTAATTCTTTCACCATGAACTAAAGTTACAGGCTTTTCTATAGTCTTATATCCTATAGCCGAAACAACTAGCGTGTATTTCCCTGCCGGTGCATGAAGATGATAGATACCTTCTTCATTCGTTGTACAGCCATAAGTTGTACCCTTCAAATATACGGTTGCAAAATCTACGACTTCCTGTTTTTTCTTTTGGATATTACTTTACCGGATACCATTGTCTTAGGTTGTGCAAAGATAGATATCGCTCCGATTATAAAAAAAAAGAGAGCCTAAACTGATCCTTTGTAACTGTCTTTTTACCATGAATACCTATAATTCTAAATTCTTAATTTTTGAGAATGCAAAGGTCCGTAAAAAGAAAAGGGGAAACAATCACCTGATATAGGTAATCTTTTCCCCCATTTTACGGAATATATATACTATGCAATAACTTTTTTATAGGTATTTATGCCACAAAATAGTCCTTTTTAAATTTGGCATAATGCCATGAATCCACTATTTAACATTAGTAGGTACTACTAAATATGGAAATAGATGTAACAGTTTAAACATCAGTTTACTATAAGCCTTATTGGAATAAAAAAACAGCATAAGAGTTCCCTCAAATGCTGCTCACTTTTAGTATGAATAAGTTTTATTCCACTCTTTGATAAGAGTACTTATGACCTGTGAGTGTTACTCCATCAGCTTCTAACTCTTGTACTGATAAGGTCATAGAATTAAGTAATAGAATGTCATTAATAGTCCAATCTTCTTCATCACTAAACATTTCATAGAGCTTATTACCGTCTATCTTGTACTTTCCTACTTCTTTATAAGAATTATCTTCTGTGCTTGTGTATTCAAATGTACCATCATTCTTATAAGTAACATGAGTGGCATTGGCATTACCACTTGTCATCTTCCATTTACCTACAATGAGGGAAGCATAATTATCTTCTCCTTTGATTGTACCGTTGTCAATATCTACTTCAAATGTTACATTCTTCTTAGTTCCATCATAATGTATAATATTGACATTGTACTTCCAAACTCTCTTGGAATTATCTTCTACACTAACCTCAATCTTAGCATCAGCAGGTTCATCATTTAGCTGTGGTACTTGGATATGCCATAAATCTTCTCCCAATTTGAAATTCCGTCTTCCTACGAAGAAGCCTTTATTATCTCTATCTCTATGGGTGTATATTGCTTCTTCGTGAGATATAAATTCAGAAGTATAGAGAGTTCCTACATTGGAATATTCAAAGCCTTTCTCTGCTATATAGAGCGTATCGCCAAACAATGAGTAACAACAATCATCGTTTATTATAGAATATTGAAATCCTGCAAATATTCCACCATTCTTAACTTGGACTTCTTTTGTTTGCGCATCTTGTCTAAACAGTAAGGCATAGTAACTATAATCAGTGCCAAAACTGTATCTTAATGATACCACAAATTCACTTGGATTAAAGTACATGGACTGCAACATGATTATCTGTTGGATTGTAACATCTTCATATTCTCCATAGCCTTTATAAATTCTACGATTTCTATTAAATGGTAACTCGTCAGTCCAATTAATGATGGGTGATTTATCCTCTACATTGAATGCTGCAAGCCATAATTTACTATCTCTTAGTCCAGAGAAGTTTGCTTGTACTGAACCATTCTTATAATAATAAAATAATTCAATATCTTCATAATCACTAATGCCATATTCTTTACAAACTATATCTAAAGGTTCATCACCTTCAGGATAAGATACCATAGGTTGGTTGTCTAATTCTTCACTGCAAGAACTAACTCCCATGCTTAATGCAACCAATAATAAGGTCACTAATAATTTAAATGCTTTCATATTTCTAATAATTTGTGTTATATCTATTTTTAACATAACTGTTTATGTATTCTTCTTTTTTCATCTTTTCATAAGACCATTTTTTTACTACTTGATGGATGAAATGTAGCAGACAATATCACCCCTATGATTAAAGTTCCTAAGAGTCCAAATGGTATCAATGCTACAAGGAACATCCAAAATTCTTCTGTCCCATTCCAAACATATATGCTTGTGATGATAAAGCCTATTCCATAAGTAATAATATGCTCTTTTGTTTCACTCTTACATATCTGACGATATTGCATATCATTATTTAATATCCTTGTATGATTACGCTCCCACGAATCGATTGCTTCATGTTTTAGTGCTTGAATCTTTAACTCTTGTTCTTGCCTTAATAGGGATTGTGTATATTCTTTTTGTCGCTTAACAGATATTTGTTTGGTGTATTCTTGTTCTTCTATTTCTTTTGCATTCAATATTTTCAAAGTAAGAATTTAACTCACTAAGGGATTTAGGTTTAAATGACTGGCTTTGCTTCTCGTCAATCATAAAAGCATATCTATTTGTTCCGTCTTGCTGTAAGGCAAATATTGTCTTATCAAAGAAAGAAGGATGAAGCATATATGATTTCTCTTTGAAAGAAATAATTATAGACTTATTTGCTGATATATATTGCCAATTACCATTGAAGACATTGCCATTTACTGATGCAATAAGAGAACCATTTTCTTGAAATATATATAGTTCCTTATCTCCTGTATCATTAAAAATTAACCAAGACTTATTGCATAGTATAGTCTTTACATCCAAATTCTCACTGAATCTGTTGTATCTGTTAAGAATATCCAACAAGTAGGTTCTCATATTATAAGTCTATGCCACCTGTTCCCTATGATAAGCTGTTAATAAATCAAGCATTGAGGAACATATAATCTAGTTTGATTACCAATGCTATAACGGATGCAAATATAATAATATTATTATGAATAAAAGAAATATAAAAGGAATAAAACTATATAAAGGTTTATATTTAGTCACTTAGATAAGTAATAAAATATTTCACCTTATAAATATAACAGCTCAAATTATTATCATTTGTTTTGATTTATGGACTTTATGTCAGTATATTGTTGGATATTTAAAAGGTGCTACCTGTGGCTTAACTAATAAGAGCTGAGATAGTTATAAACTCTGTAAACTTATGGAATTGACTTACTTCTATAAGGCTGAAATGCCAAACTGCCAAGACTGGACTTTAGATGTGTCTAAGCTCAATATTTCATTGATTTGGGACAGAACCATTCAGACCACTATAAAGATGTATCTTAATAATCCTGTCCCAATTCATTAGAAGCTCAAACAGTCATAAGTCTGTAAGATTTCTTCCTGCCTTAATCCCAAGTATCTTTTAGTAATGGCAACAGAACTATGGTTGAACAGTTCCATCAGCTTTACTAATGCCAACTCTGCGTTATCACTGTTCATGTTATAGACCTGCCTGCCAAAAGTCTTTCTAAGTGAATGGCAGCTAAAGTTCTTAATCTTTAACCTGTACTTCTTCTTCACCTCTTTAAGAATAATGTTAATTCGTTGGACTGTGAAGATAGTGCCTTTCTGACTTACTAAGATTGGCGCATTGATTCCAATAGGATTTATATGCTCGTAGCACTCTTTAATATGCTGCTGTAATTGTGGGTTCAATCTGATAGTTCTTACTTTGCCTGTCTTCTTCTCAATTACTGTAAACTCGTCAGTACCTAATATCTGCTTCCATCTTAGAGATAGAATATCAGATATTCTTAATCCTGTGAAGCATCCCAAACTAATAAGGAGTGAGATTTTATAATTCTCGTCTTTGGCTAACTTCCTTATGAGGTTCATTGCATCAGACCATATAAGATAGTCTGCCGTTGTGCTTGAATATTTAAGTGACATAATGTTCTGTTTTATAAGTTAATGAATAGAAGTGAATATTAATTTTGAGTTGGATTTACTAACTCATTGATTACTAAAGGAACATTCACTAATAATGAAAGTGAATATGATAAGAACACCCAACTTAAAAATTGAGTGCCCTTTACCTTATTATAATTCTCCCTCGTCAGCAAAGCTGTAATATCCTGCATCTGTTAATATGAGATGGTCTAAAACTGTAATTCTCATTAGTCTTGCAGCTTCTTTGACCTGCTTAGTAATCTCCATATCCTGCCTACTTGGTTTCAGATTACCACTTGGATGATTATGCGCAAGGATAATGGCTACTGAATTGGTGAGCAATGCGGCTTGTAGAATCACTCTTATATCAGCACAAGTTTCAGTAATTCCACCCTCTGAAATGAGCGTGTAACCTAAGACTTGCTTGGCTTGGTTTAAGAACAAGACTTTGAAATATTCTTTGTAACAGATTGTACCTTTCTTATATGTTGAAAGTAAGACTTCATAAGCATCCTCCGAACTATATATTTTATTCCGGCTTTTTGATGTGGATTTGTAAGTGAGTTCCACTTCTCCAACAGTATAATCCATGTCTAATATTTTACTATTCATTCTATCAATATTAATGTGGTGGTGGAAGAAAAAATTGGACAGTTAAAATGGTCTGTCGCCATATTCATAAACAAGAATTGAATTGCATACCCTATCATAGAATGAGAATCCGCAACAAGTATGGAAGTAGCTTTCATAAACTGCTGCATATTCACCATGCAGCCTGCTGTTCCTATCCAAAAAATGAATCAAACTTGTGCAGCCAATATTTAAGTGCTTGCAAGCGTTTGATATATTGCAGATTATTCTCACAGTAACATAATTTCTCTTGTAAAGAAGTGATATGATTGATAGCATTTTCAATTTTAGATTTATCCATAATGTATAATATTTAATAGGTTGGTAGAAATAAAGAAAGGACACCTAACTTAATAGATGTCCTTTTAATTAATGGTATATGATAATGTAGTTACTTCTTGGAATAGTGATATTTCATGGAGAATATATAAACCTCTATCATATCATTATGCACAGAATAAATAAGTCTATGCTCTGAATTAATTCGTCTTGACCATTTACCTGCCAATTCATATTTGAGAGGTTCGGGCTTGCCTATTCCACTGTAAGGATGTTCCAATATATCAGCAAGCAGTTTCTTTATGCGCTTAGCTATATTGGGGTCATTCTTCTTCCAATAGTTCCAATGCTCTTGTGCAACAGGAGTAAATATCAGTTTCATAGTTCATCCAAATTTACTTCTATTCCTCTGCCTGCCTTTAAGTCTTCTTCTCCTTTACGAATATCATTCATGGTCTGTTCAGAGGACATAATATATTCAGTTTCCTTTAAAGAATTGTATTCTTCCAAAGAAATCATTACTACTCCTGTGCCATTGCCACGATTGATAACCACTGTGTCGCAATCGTCAATAACTGAGTCAATATAACCTTTAAGGTTGGCTCTTAAATCTGTGTAATTGGCTGTTCTCATAAGTTCTCCTTTCTATAACGCAAAGGTATGTACTTATTTGCGTACTTGCAAATATAAATAGTTAATTAATTAAACATAAAGAAAGGACAACTAACCTAATAGCTGCCCTTTCCTCTCTCAATCAATAAAGCCCATTTAATCAATGAACCATTTGTAACGCTCATCCCCATGTAAAGCCGCATTGATTCCAACTGCCATTTCAGTGGCATTCAAAGAACGGTCTAAGAACGAATCAATATAGCTTGACTTGTTAGCTCCTGTAAGCAAGTTATAGAACTTCCACATATTAAGCTCACTTCCAAAGCTGCCAAAATTATCATCGTGAATGTATGCTTTGGCTACGCTGTTAATCTGCGTATCAGTGAGCAACATTCTTGGCAATGCCTTTTGATAGCCTGTTGGCAAGCATTGGTAAAGTCGCATCTTGCCTATAATCTGTGCGAATTGGTGTTCACTCATGGAAGTGTTGCCTAATTGCTGCATCAGATAAAGATGCTTGGCAGGATTGTAGTTATTGAACAGTTCCAATGCTGCACGATAGAGTTCTGTTGTGTTGCTCACTCTTAAATCATCCTTGTAACCATTGGTAAAGATGCACATATTGCAACAGACTTGGTTCTTGAAGCCAATAGCCAATCTGAACAGCTCTGGAACTTTCTTGCTGTACAGGTTCATCTGATTATAAGCCCTCACACCTACGATAGACAAGTTCAGTTTGTTTCCACCCACTGTTTCATAGATGGTAGGAACATCAATGCTGAAAGCTGCCCTCTCATAATAAATGGTCTTATCAGATTCCAACAGTTGGTTGGCTGGCTTATGGATAGCTTCAGGGATTCTGCCTTTGATAATATGGCTCACACGAATATCTGCCTGTTCCACTCTCTCACCACTAAAGAATGATTGGGCTGCATCCTGTATGGTTTCCACAAATGCGGCATGGTTAATGGTCAGTTCATTGTCTTTGGAGAACACAGGAGTAATGCACTCATGTTTCAGATGATGCAAGGTTGCTTCCTGTGTATTGGCTTCAATGAAATGTTTGGCTGGTCTTACAGGTTCGTCCACAATAATTGTAGCTTCTTCTGCATATTCACCCAAATTCATTCTCTCACGGTTCTGTGCCATAGCTGGCATGATAACTAAATTTCTCATAATGATAAATTGTTTAAATGATTATTGATTGATTTAACTCTGAAATTGGTAAAGTCCATATCATTTTGGATTGCTCCGTTATGATTTGAACTTCACTACAATTCGCTGAATTACATTTAAGTGATATTACAATTAGACTATATTACCATTATGTCTGTATTGTGTATCTCTTTAAGAAGTCCATGAATGATGTGAGGTGAATAGTAAAATTAATAATGGTTGAGGAGGTGGGTGGGTGGCTGCCAATTTTCATTTTACTTTTACTGGGTGAGAGGGGGCTAAAATAGTGGTATGGTATCTCGTACAACATTTTTGGGATTGGGGTTATAAAATCCACTTTTTGCCTTAAATGTTGTACCCAACCTTAGAAATCCAACTTTAAATGCTTCTAAATTCATAATAAGATAGATTTGGGATTATTCGTACCATCTATTAATATATTAGTAAACAGTACGAAAAATCCTGCTTGCCTGTTATTTGGGCTTGAAAGTCATTTTGAGAAAGTCTTTTGGAGGTTGGGGAATCCACTCTTTACGCTGTTGGGCTATATCATTGTCTAATAGTAGTTCCTTTGGAGTAAGTTCTATCCCTTTAGGTAAATATTTCAATAGACCAGCACCATATAAATCCAGATTGTAACTTTCTATATTTTTCTTACCCATTCCTAATTTGTCAGCCAATTTATTAGAAGAAAGCAATATCTTGTTATCTTCTGCTATTAATAGGAGCTTGATATAATAGCCTTTCACTTTTAATATCCAAATTCACTTTCATAAAGAGGTAGGACAGTGTTATAA
>ENA-OPZJ01000023-OPZJ01000023.1-human-gut-metagenome-genome-assembly--contig:-NODE-23-length-10098-cov-0.481597_pt1 | contig 10098 bp, 16 predicted proteins | sample MGYA00242482_ERZ504501 | MGnify/ENA primary metagenome ERZ504501 (study PRJEB26092, sample SAMD00036291) | human gut metagenome | host: Homo sapiens | study: EMG produced TPA metagenomics assembly of...
CACACCAGGAGTAGCCGTCCCCAGCAGCACTTTCGCCTTGAACATAGAGGCCAGCATGATGGCTGAGCTACGGGCATGGTAACGTGGGGCGGGGTCTTGCTGTTTATACGTATTCTCGTGTTCCTCATCTATGATGACCAGCCCCAAGTTACGAAAAGGCAGAAAAATAGAGGAACGGACTCCGAGAATCACGTCATAGCTCTTCTCTCCCAACTGTTTCTGCCATATCTCCACCCGTTCAGCGTCCGGAAACTTGGAATGATAAATACCCAGCCGATGTCCGAACACCCTTTTCAAACGCTCAGTTATCTGAGTGGTCAGTGCAATTTCCGGAAGCAAATATAAGACCTGCTTTCCTGTTTTCAGCACCTCCTGAATGAGGTGGATATAAATTTCCGTCTTGCCACTGGATGTAACGCCATGCAGAAGACATACATTTTTCTCTCTGAAGCATTGAAGAATGTTGCCATAAGCCTGTTGCTGCGCAATATTCAGCGGATTAATATCACCGGTATCCGAAATTCCTTTATCCAAACGTCCTATCTCCTGATGATAGACCTCAAAGACTTTCTTTTCGACCAATCCGTTAAAAAACGGCCGCAGACCCTCCAGACTTTTCAAGCAGCTCTTTCTTTGTTACTTCCTTTAAAGCATACCCTCTGGCTACCCAACCGGACAATTCCACATACTTCATTAATATCATCAATTGTTTAGGAGCACGTGACAATTCATTGAACAGCCGTTGTAAGTAAGCCTCATCCGCTTCTCCGTTCACCAATCTCACCCTTGCCTCAGTACGCGGTTTGTAATTACGTTTCAGTTCCTCCTTGACAAAGATGGCCTCTTTGTCCAACAAAGACTTGATGACAGTCAACACATTTTTCAGTCCGCTGTTTTTTTCCAACTGGGTTACACACTGTTCTGTATCCCGGCTCAACAAATCCAGAATTTTCTGCTCTTTCTCCGGTAAGGGTGCAGTAGCTTCAAAATCGGGATTATATTCCACCAACGTTTCGCTTTCCAGTTTCATACCCGAAGGGATAGCCGCCTTGTACACATCTCCTAATGTACAAAGATAATATTCCGCCAGCCATTGCCAGAACTCATATTGTTTCGGTAACAGTACCGGAGATGAATCCAGCACTTCAGCTATATCCTTCGTTTCATACCCCTCCGGGGCCGCATAATGTACATTTGTCACTATTGCCGTATAGAACTTTTTCTTTCCAAACGGAACAACCACCCGACAACCAATCTGTACCATCTCTTCCATCTCCTGAGGAAGGGAATAAGTGTATTGGTTGGCAATAGGTAATGGAACTATGACATCTACGAATTTTTTCATGGTGCAAAATTACAAAAAAAGGAGGCATTCTTCACTGAATGCCTCCTTTTTTATCTTTTATTAAATAAGGTTGTCTAGAACAAGTATGCCAAAGAAACTTGCCAAGTGTTGTTCTTTATATTAACAGAATGGTGTCCATCACCCGATCCACCCTCTGTATAATATTCATAAGTACCAGTCTTGCTCAGAGCAAAATTATAATTAACCCCTAACTGTAAATGACGTATCAATTTAAGACCTGCTCCTACATTGAAACTGGTTGTAGATTTTTTCAATGACAATTCACGCGTCCATATTTTATTGCCAATATTAAAATCAAACTGGGGACCTGCAGCAATATAAGCACCCAACATGCTACCAAGGCCAAAGGACCATTTCAAATTCACAGGAACTGCAAATGTCTTTAACTTCATTGTTTTCTCTCCATCGACCCCTAAGTCTGTCTGAGAATATAAAGCGGCAACATCTGCCCCTATCCCGATAATAGGCAGGGTGAATTCAGCCATCGGACCCACAAAAAAACCAGTCTTATTATCCCCTTTAAAAGCATCCTTTGAAAAACTCAATTTTGAAATATTCAAACCACCTTTTACTCCAAAGTGCAACTGAGCCTGAGCAGGAGCAGCCATCATCAAACATACAGCTACCATTAATACACTAATAATCTTTTTCATGTTTGTCTATTTTTAGTTTACGCCACAAAGATAAACACTTTTTCCATGTATAATGTTCAATCTCCCAGGAAAGTTACATTACGCTTTCCAATCCCCCCCTTCCAAGAAGAAATATCAAACAAAAAACGGACAGAATTTTTTTATTCTGTCCGCCATGTTCTCTTTCTAATATTCTTCCTCATTAAAAAAGAAATCCTCTTTGCTCGGATAATCCGGCCAAATATCTTCTATACTTTCATAGATTTCGCCTTCATCTTCCATCTCTTGCAAGTTTTCGATTACTTCCAACGGAGCGCCCGAACGCATTGCATAGTCAATCAACTCATCCTTTGTAGCAGGCCAGGGAGCATCCTCTAACTTCGAGGCCAATTCTAATGTCCAGTACATAGTTTTCTTATTTTTTAAGTAAATACTTTTCTTTCGTTCTCTAATTAGCCGCAAAAGTATAATAAATTATTTCATTTGCAACTTTTATCCCAAAAAAATTTCATCCGTTTTAGTTAAATGATTTAACTTTCGGGTCAAAATGAATAAATAATCAGATAAACGGTTGACAAATGCTGTTACACGGGCATCTATGTCACATTCTTCAGCCAATGCAAGAATACGTCGCTCGGCACGGCGACACACCGTCCGGCAAATGTGCCCAACGGCTGCTCCACGGTCACCCCCCCGGCAGAATAAAAAGCATTCAAAGGAGGAAGTTCATTGTCAATTACGTCAATTGCCTGCTCCAACATCCGGATGTCTTCATCCTCTATACGACTTTCCATACGCAACTTGGTCTGTGTCTGATCCGTTGCCAGATACGAACCGACAGAGAATAATTTATTTTGTATACGAAAAATGATTTGTTTATCCTCCTCATCCGTCAAATACGTTTGCAACAATCCCAAATAGGAGTTCAATTCATCCACTGTGCCATAGGCTTCAAGCCGTATATGCGTTTTCGGCACCCGGGTACCACCTACCAATGATGTGGTTCCCTTATCACCTGTTTTGGTGTATATCATGCTTTTCTTCATGGTTCCGGTTATAAAAAATTTACAATATAATGCTGTTTATATCTCGCTTTATCAAAAAAGACCAACCCTATGTCATACAAATCAAAAGTGATACCCGTCGACTCACTGGCTACAATTTGCTCCCACCATTTCCGTTTTTCCCTCGATTCATGAATTCCTCCGACAATAAAGCAACTACGAGGTCCGGCATAAGGAAGTACCAGTTCAAAAAACTTCTTTATAAAAAAGGAGTATGCCCTATATGCAGACAATCTAATGTATGCACCTCCGCCAGTTTCTCCTCCAGTTGTCGGGAAGTCTTTGCCCAATCCCTGCCTTTCAAGGTGACGGAGTCCATAGTATGACACGCAGCCCGCATATATCCTATGGATGCCCATTACCAATCCCCACTTCAATCAACGACTTTGGTCTGAAATAATTAACCAACCGGAATAGCAAACGGTTCACTTTCCTTCGATAATGTGGCAAATAAGCAGGAAATCCCCTTTCCTTCAATACCCGATAAGCATAGTAGTGATATTTTTCATAAACAATAGAAGTAATCAGAAAAAAATCAGACGGAGAGTGTACTCCGTAACCACAACGGTGACGGAAGCGACTGCACCAATTCCATATACGATGAAGAAAAAAACATATTTCTCAGCTTTTATTAAGTAACACAAAGATAAAAGATTACCCGACAATATCGAAATAAAAATACTATTTTTGTTGCCCATTAGTTATTAAACCATTTATAAACGATGAAACACACACTCTCTTTTATGGTATGGGCAATACTGGCTATCTTATTGCCTTTACAAATGGCCCAGGCCGCAGCTCCTCCCACTGAATTACAGAAAAGACTTCAAAATCTTCCGGACATCAGTGACATTAAACCAATGCAAAGTGATGCCTATCCGGAGAAATATGTATTCTTCATTAATCAACTATTGGATCCGCATCACCCCGAAGCAGGGAATTTCAAGCAAAGGGTTATTCTCTCGCATGTAGGTTTTGACCGCCCTACCGTACTGGTTTACCGAAGGCTATGCCGCCCATTATGCCACCCATCCGCGTTATCAAGAAGAGTTATCCAAATTATTCAACGCCAATCTGGTATTCGTGGAATACCGTTATTTTGGTGAGTCCATGCCGAAGCCCTGCAACTGGGATTATCTCACGGTTGAAAATTCACTGTATGATTTGCATCATGTAACCACGACCTTGAAACAACTATACGATGAGAAATGGATAGCTACCGGAATCAGCAAAGGCGGACAGACTACGATGTTCTACCGCACTTACTTTCCCGATGATGTGGATATCTCCGTACCTTACGTAGCCCCCCTCAACCAATCATTGGAGGACGGCCGTCACGAACCGTTCATTGCCAATAAGGTTTCGACTCCCGAAAACCGTAAACGAGTTGAAAACTTTCAACTGGAAGTACTTAAACGCAAGAGCCGGCTGCTGCCGATGTTCGAAAAATATTGCTCGGATAAAGGATATACCTTCCGCATTCCTATAGCCGAAGTATACGACTTCAATGTATTGGAATACTCATTTGCCCTATGGCAATGGGGAACTCCTGTAAATAAGATTCCGGAAACAAATGCCGATGACCACACGCTATTCAAGCATTTCATGGCTATTTGTGAACCGGATTATTCTCCGAACAATCTCCCTACCCTTCCTTTAATGTGCAAGCGGCCAAAGAACTGGGGTATTACGGATATGACATCAAACCTTTCAAAAAAGTATCTGACGATAAAAGAGCAGCCGTGACTATCTTCATAAGGTAATGTTACCGCCCGAACTGTCAAATCTCAAATTTGACAAGACACTATATAATAAGGTGGTAAAATTCCTGAAAGAGAATGATCCCGAAATGATCTATATTTATGGCGGCGATGATCCTTGGACAGCTTCGGGTGTCACTTGGCTGAAGAACAAGAAAAACATAAAAGTTTATGTGTTACCCGGCGGCAGCCATACCACCCGTATCGGCAGCTTTGACACCGACACACAAGAAGAAATCAAGACACAGATCAATGCATGGCTGAATAAAGAATAGCAAAGAGACGAGATAAAAAAGCTTTTCCGCCACAGGTTACGCAGATTGTCACCGGTTATTTCCATTGAGGACCCACTGTTTAAATTGGACCGATGTCAATCTGAGCAATCTGTGACGGAATCTTGATTTTATCATAAAGGCATATTGCCATGTTTCTTAGGCGGATTGCTTTGGTTTTTATTGTGACACATTTCCAAAGCTTGAATAAGTTTGTAACGAGTGTCACGGGGCATAATCACCTCATCAATCAGACCACGTTCTGCCGCACGATAAGGATTGGAGAATTTATCTTCGTATTCCTTGATGATCTCAGCTTTCTCTTCCGGAGCAGACTTGCGGTAAAGGTATTCACTGCCCCTTCTGCACCCATGACGGCTATTTCCGCCTGTGGGTAAGCCAGGTTCACATCGGCTCCCGTCGGCTTGCTGGACATGACAATGTAGGCACCTCCATAAGCTTTACGGGTAATTAAAGTAACCTTTAGGCACTGTAGCTTCAGCGTATGCATAGACTATCTTCGCACCGTGGCGGATGATGCCGTTGTGTTCCTGTACCGTTCCGGGCAGGAAGCCGGGAACATCCTCGAAAGTGATCAGAGGAATATTAAAGCAGTCACAGAAACGGATAAAACGGGCAGCCTTGTCGCTGGCGTCAATGTCAAGGACGCCGGCCAGCCAGGCGGGCTGATTGGCAACAATACCTACGGAACGACCTCCCAGGCGACCAAACCCCACCACCACATTTTTAGCAAAGTGAGGCATCACCTCGAAGAAATACTGGTTATCCAGCACCGGTTCGATGATATCCTTTATATCATAAGGCATATTCGGATCTTCGGGAATGACAGTCTGCAACGCCTCCACCTGACGATGGATGTCATCGTTGCAGGGAACCAACGGCGCATCCTCCATATTGTTGGAAGGCAGGAAACTCAGCAATTCGCGGATACTCATCAGCGTTTCCTCCTCATTGTCGCACATAAAATGGGTCACACCGCTTTTGCTGCTGTGGGTATAGGCACCGCCCAGTTCCTCCTTGCCCACCTCCTCGTTAGTCACGGTCTTCACCACATCCGGACCCGTGATAAACATGTGGCTCTGCTCCTTCACCATAAAGATAAAGTCGGTCAGTGCCGGGGAATAGCAGGCGCCTCCGGCACAAGGTCCCAGAATAGCGGAAATCTGGGGGATAACACCTGATGCAATGGTATTCTGATAAAAGATGGAGGCATATCCGGCCAAGCTGTTCACCCCTTCCTGTATGCGTGCACCCCCCGAATCGTTCAAAGCGATAACGGGAGCTCCCGTCTTCAAAGCCAGTTGCTGAACCTTTACAATCTTGGCAGCATTGGTCTCGCTCAGCGAGCCGCCATGTGCGGTAAAATCATATGCATAGACAAACACTGGACGGCCGTCTATCTTTCCGTAACCGGTGACCATACCATCTCCGGCAATCTGCTTCTTCTCCATGCCGAAGTTGGTACAACGGTGATTCACCAGCTTGTCCAGTTCATTGAACGTACCTTTGTCCAGCAACATTCCGATACGCTCGCGAGCGGTCATCTTCCCTTGGGCGTGTTGTTTCTCGATCTTGTCCACACCGCCGCCCAGCGACGCGCGTTTGTCCAGCTCTTCAAACCGGCTGTATATTTCTTCTCTTGTCATGATCAATCTTCTTTTATTATATCCAATACTATTAATACCTGGTTAGCATTGACGGAATCCCCCTCATTGACCAGGATATCCCTTACCGTACAGTCCGAGGTCACTTTGTAGTTGCTCTGCATCTTCATGGCCTCCAGCACTACCACAATATCCCCGGATGACAGACGGTCACCTTTCCGGACGGGAATTTTCACAACCTTTCCGGGCATGGGAGCCACAATCTTGTCATCCTGTCTCTCCTCGCCGCCCTTTTTCATACGCAGATACTTGGTCTGGGTGTCCACTATGTCCACATGATAGGAACGGTAGAACATATTCACATCATAACTCTTTCCACCCTCCCCACGGATCAGTTCGGCATTGAAGGAATTGCCATCGTGCAGGATGGAACAGCTTCCGTTCTCGGCCATAACGATATCCACATCATACGGTTTTCCGTCAATCATAAACTGTACCTTGTTTCCTTCCTGCTCACCAACGTCACATCGGCTACGCGGTCTCCAATATGTATTTCCATACTTTTGCTTAATTAAATGAAGAATCAGATTCTCAACACTCCTTTCTGCAAGCCGAACTCACGCCAACGGCTGATGGGACGGGCATCAGACAGCTGGGGACTCTTGTTCTCTTCCAGATTCATCAGATAGTCAATATAAGAGGCGATCATGGCCATGTTTTCAATCTCCTCATTGTTGCCGTTGCCACGGAGCAGCATACGGGAGTTCTTCTCTATAAATAAGGTATTATACTCACCCTTCACAAAGTCGGGGGGTATGCATGATGCGTTTCAGATAACTGAGGTTGGTCTTCAGGCCCGTAATCTTGTACTCGTAAAGCACACGGCGCATACGCTCTATGGCATACTGGCGGGTTGTGGCCCACACGATCAACTTGCCTATCATCGGGTCGTAAAAGACAGGAATCTCGTACCCTTCGTACACGTAGCTGTCAATGCGTACGCCGATGCCGTTAGGTTCCGTCAGCTGTTTGATGATACCCGGCGAAGGCATGAAGTTGTTCTCCGTGTCTTCCGCACAGATACGACATTCGATGGCATGACCGCGCTGATACAGCTCTTCCTGTTTCAATGCAGCACTTCATCATTGGCAATGCGGATCTGCTCTTTCACCAAGTCCACGCCCACCACTTCTTCGGTAATGGGATGCTCCACCTGGAGACGGGTATTCATCTCCAGAAAATAGAAATTGCGGTTCTTGTCCACCAGAAACTCGATAGTCCCGGCTCCCGAATAGTTCACTGCCCTGGCAGCAGCCACCGCCTTTTCCCCCATCTCCTGACGGAGTTCCGGAGTAAGGAACGGAGACGGGCTCTCCTCTACAATCTTTTGGTTGCGACGCTGAACAGAACACTCGCGGTCAAACAGATGGATTACATTGCCATGATTGTCACCCAGAATTTGAAATTCTATATGATGGGGTTCCTCCACAAATTTTTCCAGATAAACCGTATCATCCCCGAAAGAAGACATGGACTCGGAACGGGCGGTGTTATATGCCTCCACCACTTCATCTTCACTGTGTATCAGCCTCATCCCTTTACCGCCGCCTCCCATAGAAGCCTTCAACATGACAGGATAGCCTATTTCATTACAGATACGTACCGCCTCTTCGGCACTTTGCAACGGCTGTTCCGTACCGGGAACCACGGGAACACCTGCGGCAATCATACGCTTACGGGCGGCAATCTTGTCACCCATCGCTTCCATCGTCTCGGCGGCAGGGCCGATAAAGATGATCCCCTCCTCTTTGCACCGGCGGGCAAAATCAGCATTCTCGGACAAAAAAACCATAACCGGGATGAATAGCATCGGCATGATGTTGCCTTGCAGCTTTAATGATATTATCTATATTCAGATAACTTTCTTTGGAAGCGGCAGGCCCCTATCAGACAGGCTTCGTCTGCTATACATCACATGACGCGCCGTACGGTCGGCTTCCGAGAAAACAGCCACAGTGCGGATACCCATCTCTTTGCAAGAGCGCATAACGCGCACGGCTATCTCGCCACGGTTGGCAATTAGAACCTTTTGTATCATAATCTTTCTCTTTTTACCCGAAATGTCACACAAAATTACAGATGCATTCATTATACATGAACACATCTTACATGGGTGGCATCTCTCATTAGTATTGATTATTTAACGAAAACTCCCTGTTTTTTAGAAGTGGGAGCCATAATTGGCTGCAAAGATACTTGTTTTTTGCACAAAAACTACAAATGTGTGTTTAAATAATGTTTCAATACATTGGCATGATTTCGCTCCTGTTCTTTCGAAGCGTAAAGTAATGTTACTTTCGAATAAGCTTTTATCTTATCAATGAACGCTTTAGCGGCATCCGATTCTTTCAATTCTTTTTGATACATATCTGCAAAAGCCCCCCATCTTTTTTTCTATATCCGCATGAAACCATTTCCTTAAATCATTGGATGGAGTGACCTCTTTTGCCCAATAATCGTATTTCAAATATTCCCGCTTCATGCCACGGGGCCACAGGCGATCTACCAAAACACGATAGCCGTCTTGTTCAGAAGGTTCATCATAAACCCTCTTGATGTTTACTTGAGTCATAGTTGGTTATTTTAATTTAGGTACAAGCTTATAACTCCATATAACCCTAAAAAGTTCATTCCGGACAGTGGTTTCAGGATAACAGCAACTCGTAATCCACTACATCCAACCATCGTCCGAATTTCAGTCCTACCTTCTTAAAATGGGAAACTTTTTTTAAATCCCAGCCTCAAATGCAAAGCATCACTGACAACATTTCCCTCTGTGACACAGGCTATCAGTGCACGATACCCGTCCCTACGACATTCTTCAATCAATCTTTCCATCAACTCCCTGCCTATGCCCTTCCCCTCGTATCCGGGAGCTAAATAGACCGTTGTTTCCAACGTATGCCTGTAAGCAGCCCTCTCCTTCCACAAATGGGCATAACAATAACCCACTACTTTCCCTTCTTCCTCATACACAAAATAGGGAAAACGGACGGCAATTCCGGCAATACGGTTACGCATATCCTCCTCTCTCAAAGGTTCCGTTTCAAATGTAGCCACACTGTGCCCGACATATTCATTGTATATCGTTGTGATGGCTTTGGCATCCTGAAGTTCCACTCGTCTAATCATAATGTCATATCTATTATTAAAACGTAAGCAAGATATAAAAAAAATAATCAGTTATCTGGAGAATAATCACTATATTTACAGCCGATTCTAATTTCAGCTATAAAAATGACAGAAATAGTAGAAGTAAAAAGACTTTATCCCAGCCTACACCGATGCAGTACAAAAACTGCTGGAGCAGCTCACAAAC
>ENA-OPZJ01000024-OPZJ01000024.1-human-gut-metagenome-genome-assembly--contig:-NODE-24-length-9765-cov-0.433285_pt1 | contig 9765 bp, 13 predicted proteins | sample MGYA00242482_ERZ504501 | MGnify/ENA primary metagenome ERZ504501 (study PRJEB26092, sample SAMD00036291) | human gut metagenome | host: Homo sapiens | study: EMG produced TPA metagenomics assembly of the...
AGGTGAGACCGGCTAAAAAAAGGGGAACAGAAACCGGCTAAAAGCAAGGTGTATCTGTTGCATTCGGATGTGTTGAAGAAAAAGTCCGTTGAATCCGGACCCGGATGCACAGATTCTGATTGGAAACGTTGCGTTCCGTCACGACAGTGTATATATGTATTGTGACAGTGCCTGTTTCTATGAGAAAACGAATTCGCTGGAAGCTTTTGACAATGTGAAGATGGTGCAGGGGGATACCTTGTTTCTGTATGGGGACTATTTGTTTTATGACGGAAATACCCAGATTGCCCAGGTACGCTATAATGTACGCATGGAAAACAAGAATACGACTTTGTTGACGGATAGCCTGAACTACGATCGTATTTATAATTTGGGATATTACTTTGATGGCGGGACATTGATGGACGAGGAGAATGTATTGACTTCGGAATGGGGGGAATATAGTCCGGCTACCAAAATATCTGTGTTCAATTATGATGTGAAGTTGGTCAACCCTAAGTTTACTTTGACTTCCGATACATTACGATACAGCACAGCAACCAAAATAGCCAATATCCTTGGTCCGTCCGATATTGTCAGTGATGCTAACCATATTTATTCGGAATTGGGCTTTTATAATACTCAGATAGGGCAGGCGGAATTGTTGGACCGGTCCGTGCTGACCAATGAGGGGAAGCGTTTGACTGGAGACAGTCTGTTTTTATGATCGTGTAAAAGGATACGGGGGAGGGCGTTTGATAATGTGATCATGACAGATACTGTAAACAAGAATATGCTGACTGGTGATTATTGTTATTATAATGAATTGACCAAGTATGCTTTTGCTACTAAAAAAGCGGTGGCAGTGGATTATTCACAAGGTGACAGCTTGTTTATGCATGCCGATACATTGCAAATGTATACCTACTATTTGAATACTGATTCTATGTTCCGGGAAACGCGGGCGTATCATAAAGTACGTATGTATCGCACGGATGTGCAGGGGGGTATGCGATTCGTTGGTCTTTTCCTCCAAGGATAGCTGCCTGACCATGTATTATGACCCTATACTGTGGAATAACAACCAGCAGTTGCTGGGAGAGAAAATCATGATTTATATGAATGACAGTACGATAGACTGGGCACATATTCAGAATCAGGCTTTGTCTGTAGAACAACTGGATTCTACTAGTTATAATCAGGTGACAGGAAAAGAGATGAAGGCTTGGTTTCAAGGCGGTGAGATGCGCAAAGTAGATGTGATCGGTTCGGTTCGTCTGGTATATTATCCGATGGAAAGCGACAGTACACTGATTGGAATGAATGTTTCTGAAACCAGTCTGCTGAATATGTTTCTGGAAAACCGGAAGATGAAAAAAATGATTATGAGTCCGAAATCGAACGGTACTCTTTATCCTATGCTCCAACGTCCGCCGGAGAAGATGAAGTTGGATAACTTTGTGTGGTTTGACTATATCCGTCCGCTTGATAAAGAGGATATCTTTAAGTGGCGTGGAAAGAAAGCCGGTCAGGGGTTGAAGAAGAGTAACCGGAGTGCTGTTCCTTTGCCCAATCATAATTTATTTAATAAAAAGAAATAGCTATGGGAATGTTTAAGATGGAAAAGCCCCGCCGTTTCAACCATCAATATATTTATGTGGATGAACGGAAGGAGAAGCTGCAAAAACTGGAGGAGAAAGCCAAACGCGAGTTGGGTATGCTTCCTCCCAAAGAATTTTCTCCGGAAGATATCCGTGGAAAGTTCGTTCAAGGTACCAAGCATTTAAAACGCAGAAAAGAAAGCGGGCGTAAGCCGATGACTTATGGAGCTTTGTTTGTGGCCATTTTGGTTTTGTTGTATATTCTGCATTACCTGGTGACCGGTGAGTTTACTTTTTAATTACGTAAGTTTATAAGATATATGAGCGATATTATCCGTTTGCTGCCGGATTCCGTTGCCAATCAGATAGCAGCGGGAGAGGTGATTCAGCGTCCTGCATCAGTGATTAAAGAATTGGTGGAGAATGCTATCGACGCAGGTGCTCAGCACGTTGACGTGTTGGTAGTGGATGCAGGAAAGACTTCCATTCAGGTGATTGATGATGGAAAAGGTATGTCGGAAACAGATGCACGTTTGTCTTTTGAGCGCCATGCGACTTCTAAAATTCGTGAAGCTGCTGATTTGTTTGCTTTGCATACCATGGGATTTCGTGGAGAGGCTTTGGCTTCTATTGCTGCTGTGGCTCAGGTGGAGCTTCGTACTCGTATGGAAGGGGAGGAATTGGGAACGATGTTGACGATATCCGGCTCCAAGGTAGAGGGACAGGAGGCGGTTTCTTGCCCGAAAGGCAGTAGCTTCAGTGTGAAGAATTTATTCTTTAATGTGCCGGCGCGTCGTAAGTTCCTGAAGTCGAACCAGACGGAACTGAGTAATATATTGACGGAGTTTGAACGGATTGTATTGGTTAATCCGGAGGTGTCTTTCACTTTGCATCATAATGGGGGCGGAACTGTTCAATCTTCCTGCACTTCAGTTGCGTCAGCGTATCATGGGAGTTTTCGGAAAGAAAATAAATCAGGAGTTGTTATCGCTGGATGTAGATACTACAATGGTCCGTGTTTCCGGGTTTGTAGGAAAACCTGAAACAGCCCGTAAGAAAGGAGCCCGCCAATATTTCTTTGTAAACGGGCGATATATGCGCCATCCTTATTTTCATAAGGCTATCATGGATGCATACGAGCAGTTGGTTCCCGTGGGTGAGCAAGTATCTTATTTCATTTATTTTGAGGTGGATCCTGCTAATATTGATGTGAACATACATCCTACTAAAACAGAGATAAAGTTTGAGAACGAGCAAGCCATCTGGCAGATATTGGCAGCTGCCGTGAAAGAAACTCTAGGTAAGTTCAATGCGGTACCTTCCATTGATTTTGATACGGAGGGAATGCCGGATATTCCAGCCTTTGATGCATCTCCATACACTGGTATACAGCCACCGAAGACGACTTATAATCCTGATTATAATCCTTTTTAATGTTTCGGCTGCTCCTCCCTCTTCTTATTCAAAGCCTAGTAAGGACTGGGAACAACTGTATGCGGGGCTGGAACGTCATGCTTCTTCTCAAAACTTTCATCCTGACGAGAATGATTATAGGGCGGAAGAGGCTTCTCCTGCGGAGGAAAATCCCGGATTGTATGATCATGTGGAGGACTCTTCAGTCAGTGAGAAATCCGGCCAGCATTATCAGTTTAAAGGACGTTTTATTTTGACTTCTGTAAAGTCCGGCTTAATGATCATTGATCAGCAGCGTGCCCATATCCGTATTTTTATATGACAAGTATATAGACCAGATAAGTCGTCGTCAAGGTGTTTCTCAAGGAATGCTGTTTCCGGATATTGTGCAGTTTCCGCTTTCCGAAGTGGCTATTTTGCAGGAAATTATGGAAGACTTGTCTTTCCTGGGATTTGAACTGACTGATTTGGGAGGAGGAAGTTATGCCATAAACGGTGTTCCTGCAGGTATTGAAGGCCTTAACCCGATAGACTTGATCCAAAATATGGTGCATACAGCTATGGAAAAAGGTGGCAAGGTAAAAGAAGAGGTGCAGAGTATTCTGGCATTGACTTTGGCTAAAGCGGCGGCAATTGTTCCCGGACAAGTGTTGACGAATGAGGAAATGACAGGTTTGGTGGATGGCTTATTTGCTGTGGCTACTCCTAATTATACTCCGGATGGTAAAACGGTTCTTTCCGTGATTAATGAGGATGATTTGGAAAAACTGTTTAAATAATTTGCCAATGTGCTGGTTTGCCAATGTGCTGCTTTATGTCCGCATGGTAATTGACACATTGGCATATTGACACATTGTTACATTATAAAGAACGTGAAGATTCTTGAACTAAATAAAAACAAATTCAACACACCGTTATTCTTTGGCAGGACTTTTGTACTTTTGAAAACTCATTTGCCGTAGAAAGTTTTTTTGAGTAAGGACTTTGGGCAGACAATAAACTATTATATGAAAATAACATTACTTAGCTTGGTCCTGTGCCTGCTTTGTTCTTTGAATATGGCGGCACAAGGAAGTGACATAGGTAGTAATCCTGAGGATACCACCATTCATCAACTTTCAAAAAAAGAATTAAGACGCCGGAAGGTGGCTAAGCGCAATATACATTATAATATATTGGGAGGACCGAGTTATACTCCGGACTTTGGTGCGTTAATAGGAGGTAGTGCTCTTGTTACATTTCGTATGAATCCGTCGGATACCTTGCAGAAACGTTCTGTGTTGCCGATGGCTGTTGCGGTAATGTTCGAGGGGGGCTTGAATCTGATGGTGAAGCCTCAGTTGTTTTTCAAAAATGATAAATTCCGTATTTTTGGAAAATTCACTTACAAGAATACATTGGAGAATTTTTATGGTATCGGCTATGCTACCAATAAGCATTATGAGCGCAGTGACTCTACCAGTGAATATCGTTATAGCGGTTTCCAGATTAATCCGTGGTTTTTATTCCGTTTGGGTAAAAGTAATTTCTTTGCCGGTCCCCAGATTGACTTGAGTTATGATAAAATATCCGAGCCTGCCAAGTATTTGGTAGATCAGCCTGATTACAAAAGGTTGGGAGGCCACTGCTCACGGGATATTCCAATTTCAGTTCGGGAGTGGGATTTCTGCTGACTTATGACAGCCGGGATATTCCTGCCAATGCTTATAAAGGCATTTATCTGGATTTTCGTGGGCTGATGTACCAGAAGTTTTTGGGAGGAGATAATAACTTCTACCGCTTGGAAGTGGACTACCGCCAATACAAAAAGGTAGGAAATAGAAAAGTTATAGCTTGGACTGCCCAAACCAAGAATGTGTTTGGGGATGTTCCTATGAACCAATATGCTTTAAGTGGCACTCCTTTTGATCTTCGTGGATATTATATGGGGCAGTATCGTGATAAATCCTCTCATGTGGTGCTTGCCGAATATCGTCAGATGTTCAATACGGATAAAAAGTACATGGGTAAAGCGTATGTTGCATCATTTGGGTTTTGTTGCATGGGGGAGGGTGCGGTTTTATGGGGCCTACCATGGGTAAGATTGAAGGAGTGCTTCCCAATGCCGGTGTGGGACTTCGTATCGAGGTGCAGCCGCGTATGAATGTACGTCTGGATTTCGGACGTAATTTTGCCAATGATCAAAGTTTGTTCTATTTCAATATGACAGAAGCATTTTAATGGAAGTAAACACTATGCAGACTGAATATATATTAAAAGCGATGGATGCGGCTTTAGCTGCCGGTAAGGAAATTCTGAACGTTTATAATGATCCTTCTTCTGATTTTCAGGTTGAAAGGAAAGCCGATAATTCTCCACTGACTCTTGCAGACCGTAAGGCGCATGAAACCATTATGACTTATTTGCAGGAAACAGACTATCCGGTATTGAGTGAGGAAGGAAAGCATTTGCCTTACGAGAAACGGGCGCAATGGGATACGTTGTGGATTAGTCGATCCCTTGGATGGAACAAAGGAATTTATAAAACGGAATGGGGAATTTACTGTCAATATTGCTTTGGTAAAAGAAGGAGTTCCTGTTTTTGGAGTGATTTATGTTCCTGTCAAAGAAACGCTTTATTGGGGTGAAGTGGCAACCGGCGCTTATAAAATGGAAGGAGTGACCGGACGTGCAGGCCGTTCACTGGAAGAAATGAAGCATCGGCATTTCGTATGCCCTGTGCCGAAACAAATGAAGTTTTTTGTCATTGTTGCTTCCCGTTCCCATCTGCGGCCGAAACGGAAGAGTATATTGAGGAAAAGCGAAAGATATACCCTCATGTGGAGTTGGTGTCTGTAGGCAGTTCCATCAAGATTTGCAAAGTGTGTGAGGGACTGGCCGATGAATATCCCCCGTTTTGCTCCTACCATGGAGTGGGATACGGCTGCCGGTCATGCCATAGCCAAGGCATCCGGAGCAGAAATATATCAGGCGGGAAAAGAAGAACCGTTGAAATATAACAAGCCGGACTTGCTGAATCCTTGGTTTGTCGTTAAACGAAATTAATATCCGGAAACGATGCTGACATTCGAAATGATTATTGTGTTTTTGGGATTAACAGGATGGTGACTGCATTAGTCCTTGATAAAATGCGTCCCGGAATGATTCTGTTCTCTGTTACTGTACTCTTTCTTTGTTTCGGTATATTGACTCCGAAAGAGATGTTGGAGGGATTCAGTAATAAAGGGATGATTACCGTAGCGTTGCTTTTCCTGATCAGTGAAGGAGTCCGGCAATCGGGAGCGTTGGGACAGTTGATAAAGAAACTTCTGCCTCAAGAGAAGACAACGGTCATGAAGGCGCAGGCACGTATGCTGCCCGCTATTTCTTTTGTTTCTGCTTTTCTCAATAATACGCCGGTGGTTGTGATTTTTGCTCCTATTATTAAACGTTGGGCGGAATCTGTCCGCATTCCGGCAACTAAATTCTTGATCCCTCTTTCATATGCTACCATACTGGGGGGGAATGTGTACGCTTATCGGAACTTCTACTAATCTGGTGGTGGATGGTATGATTTTAGATGCCGGATATAAGGGCTTTGGTATGTTTGAATTAGGCCGGGTGGGTATTTTCATTGCTTTGGCAGGATTGTTTATTTGTTGTTTTTTTTCTTCCAGGTTGTTGCCGGAGGTTCGGAAAGACACGGTAGGCGACGAACATGGGGGAAGCGGATGCGTCTTCTTTTCATCGTGTTGAGGCGGTGATAGGTGCTCGTTTCCCGGGTATCAATAAAAGGGTGGGGGATTTTAATTTTGTCCGTCATTATGGTGCTGAAGTAAAAGAAATAAAACGAAGCGGAGTTAGTATTGTAGATAATCTGTCACGGGTGAAGTTTCATGAGGGAGATACGTTGGTGCTATGGGCGGATGATTCATTTATCTCTACGTGGGGAGATTCTTCTGTATTCGTGTTATTGGCCAATGGCAAAGATACCGAGCCGAAAGCCGGGAGAAAGAAACGTTGGTTTGCATTGACTTTATTGGTGCTGATGATTGTGGGGGCAACAGTAGGAGAGTTGCCTTTTATGGAAGAATTACTTCCCGGTATTGATCTTGATATGTTCTTTTTTTGCAGCTGTAACGACTGTGATAATGGCATGGACCAAACTTTTTTCCGGCACGTAAATATACAAAATATATATCATGGGATATCTTGATAACCATTGCCTGTGCGTTTGCTATAAGTCGCGCCATGGTAAATTCCGGAGTGGCGGATATCATTGCGCATGGAATCATTGATATGAGTGATGACTACAGTCCGCATGTGTTGCTGGCTGTTTTGTTTATCATTACAAATCTGTTTACCGAACTGATAACCAATAATGCCGCCGCCGCATTGGCTTTTTCCGCTTGCCCTTTCCTTATCCAATCAGTTGGGGGTAAGTCCGATGCCCTTTTTTGTTGTCATTTGCATCGCTGCATCTGCCAGTTTTTCCACTCCTATCGGTTATCAGACTAATTTGATTGTGCAGGGTATCGGAAACTATAAGTTTACGGATTTTGTACGTATCGGTTTACCGTTGAATATATTGACATTTATAATTTCGGTTATTCTGATACCGCTGATATGGCCTTTTTTGATGAAGTTAAAGACAAAATGAAAATAGAGAATGGAAGAGGAAAATATATATCCTATCTTTGACCGTATGCTTTCCCGGAAAGATAAAGAAGAACTGCTGGGACAACGGGGAGTTATGCTGTGGCTGACGGGACTTAGCGGTTCCGGTAAGAGTACTATTGCCATAGCTTTGGAACGTGAATTACATAAACGTGGTTTGCTCTGCCGTATATTGGACGGGGATAATATTCGTAGTGGCATCAATAATAATTTGGGCTTTTCGGCAGAGGATCGTGTGGAAAACATCCGTCGCATAGCCGAAATAGGCAAGTTGTTTGTTGATACGGGAATCATTACCATTGCCGCTTTCATCAGTCCCGGCAATGAGCTTCGGCAGATGGCTGCCCGTATTATCGGGATAGAGGATTTCCTGGAAATCTATGTCAGCACTCCTTTGGTAGAGTGTGAGAAACGTGATGTGAAAGGACTTTATGCCAAAGCACGTCGGGGTGAAATCAAGAACTTTACCGGAATTTCCGCCCCTTTTGAAGCTCCGGAGCATCCTGCCTTATCTTTGGATACTTCTAAGCTGAGTTTGGAAGAGTCGGTCAATACTTTGTTGGAGTTGGTGCTCCCCATTGTTGGTAAAAAAGGAGAAAAAATATAATTCATTATAAAATGGAAGAAAATTATAAATTGAGTCACTTAAGGGAACTGGAAGCGGAGTCTATCCATATCATTCGTGAAGTGGCAGCTGAATTTGAGAATCCTGTTATGCTTTATAGTATTGGTAAAGATTCGTCTGTCATGGTACGTTTGGCAGAGAAGGCTTTCTATCCGGGAAAAGTGCCTTTCCCTTTGATGCATATCGATTCTAAATGGAAATTCAGGGAAATGATAGAGTTCCGTGATCAATACGCCAAAGAACATGGATGGAATTTGATAGTGGAAAGTAATATGGAGCTTTTAATGCCGGAGTAGGGCCTTTTACGCATGGCAGCAAAGTGCATACCGATTTAATGAAGACACAGGCGTTGCTTCACGGGCTGGATAAATACAGGTTTGATGCCGCCTTTGGTGGAGCACGTCGTGATGAGGAAAAGTCACGTGCCAAAGAACGTATATTCTCTTTTCGTGACCGTTTTCATCAGTGGGATCCTAAAAACCAGCGTCCTGAGTTGTGGGATATTTATAATGCTAAGATTCATAAAGGGGAAAGTATCCGTGTGTTTCCATTAAGCAACTGGACTGAGCTGGATATCTGGCAGTACATCCGTTTGGAAAATATTCCTATCGTGCCGCTCTATTTTGCCAAGGAACGTCCTGTGGTGAATATAGATGGAAATCTGATTATGGCCGATGATGACCGCTTGCCCGAAGAATATCGGGACCGTATTGAAATGAAGAAAGTGCGTTTCCGTACTTTGGGGTGTTGGCCTTTGACCGGGGCCGTAGAGAGTGATGCCGATACGATTGAGAAAATTGTAGAGGAAATGATGACCACTACCAAAAGCGAGCGTACTACCCGTGTCATTGATTTCGACCAGGATGCCAGTATGGAGCAGAAGAAACGTGAGGGATACTTCTAATGAAATTAAGAATTAAAAATTGAGAATTAAGAATGGAAAAATAGACATGCTATCATTTTAATTCTTAATTCTCAATCCTCAATTTTTTATTTACCAACCTCACATCTTACAACGAAGAAGCTCCGGACGGACAGGAAACACCTGTTGACCGGAGCTTTTCTTATATCATTCCCTGCTTCTTCATCTCCTCGGCAGCCAGTTCCAGCTCGGCATACCAATCTTCACCGAATTTACGTATCAAAGGTTCCTTTAAGAACTTATATATCGGCACATCCTCTTTCCGCCCCAACAGGACAGCCGCCTTACAAACATCCCAAACGGTGATAGTTCACCGCCTTATAAGGCCCCGTAATCGCCTATGCGGATAGGATAAAGATGGCAGGAAACGGGTTTGTAAAAGTCCGTCTTACCTTCTCTATACGCTTTTTCTATGGCACAATAGCAACAGCCTTTCCCGTCATAGCAAGTAAATACACAGTCCTTGTTATTAACGATAGACGTTACCAAATCGCCCTCTTCATCCGTGTACACCACTCCTTGTGCATCTATCACGCACGCGCTTCCGGAGAAAGTTCATCCCAAATCAC
>ENA-OPZJ01000026-OPZJ01000026.1-human-gut-metagenome-genome-assembly--contig:-NODE-26-length-9296-cov-0.646199_pt1 | contig 9296 bp, 9 predicted proteins | sample MGYA00242482_ERZ504501 | MGnify/ENA primary metagenome ERZ504501 (study PRJEB26092, sample SAMD00036291) | human gut metagenome | host: Homo sapiens | study: EMG produced TPA metagenomics assembly of the...
AGAAAGTGAACTACCTGACCCTTAAAAGGTGTCGGATATACATTATACCCCGTACAAGCAAATCAAAGGTGAGGCAAACCCTTTCGACCCGGAATACGATGATATTTCTTTCAGCGAAAGGAGCAACAAATGCTGGAATCTCTCAAGGGACGTAAGTCTCTCTTATATTTATGGAACAAGCAGAACCGGATTTGTCCGTTATGTGGCAAGGAAATAGATTGTACAAAAAGCATGGAACGTCAACGAAATATCTGTTGGTAGTTCGATTGTACGGCAACTTGTCCACAACAACTGCTACAAGCGAAATAAACGAAAATGTTGAAAGTATGAGCCGATTTCTAACAACAAATAGAAATATTGAGTTGCTTGAGCCGTATGAGGGGAAACTCTCATGTACGGTTCTTAGGGGAGAAGGGGGCAGCAATGCCCTTGACTTACCCGATGTGCAAAAGCAGGGCGACTTCTTCGTGGAGTCACCTATCATTCTGTTTGCCAGTATTATCTGGTATCTCAAAATCTATCAGAACGGGAAGTTTTGCACGTTTCCCCATGCTATCGAGTTTCTGAACCGCCGTTACGAGGATATATTTCCGATACTGACCTCTTATCCGGAGCTGGAGAACTACCTTTCGCCGTTCATGGATGCGTGGCTTGGAGGGGCTGCGGAGCAGCTCATGGGTCAGATAGCGTCGGCAAAAATCCCGCTTTCGAGGATGATTTCACCGCAGCTCTACTGGGTGATGTCAGACAGCGAGTTTACGCTGGACATCAACAATCCCGAAGAGCCGAAAATCCTCTGCGTGGGTAACAATCCCGACCGTCAGAATATCTACGGTGCGGCACTCGGTCTGTATAATTCCCGTATCGTGAAGCTCATCAACAAGAAGGGGATGCTGAAGTCATCGGTCATCATCGACGAGTTGCCCACAATATACTTCAAAGGGTTGGACAATCTTATAGCTACCGCCCGAAGCAACAAGGTTGCCGTGTGTCTGGGCTTTCAGGATTTCAGCCAGTTAGTGCGTGACTACGGGGACAAAGAGGCGAAAGTGGTGATGAACACTGTCGGCAATATTTTCTCCGGTCAGGTGGTGGGGGAAACAGCCAAGACGCTCTCCGAGCGGTTCGGTAAGGTGTTGCAGAAACGGCAGTCCATCTCCATCAACCGGCAGGATGTTTCCACCTCCATCAACACGCAGATGGACGCGCTCATTCCACCGAGTAAGATTTCCGGGCTTACGCAGGGAATGTTTGTCGGTTCTGTATCCGACAACTTCAACGAGCGTATCGAGCAGAAGATTTTTCATTGCGAGATTGTGGTGGATGCCGAAAAGGTGAACGGGAAGAAAGTGCCTACAAGAAAATTCCCGTCATTACAAACTTCACGGACGAGGACGGCAACGACCGCATGAAGGAAACGGTGCAGGCGAACTACCGGCGCATCAAGGAAGAGGTGAAGCAGATTGTGCAGGAGGAACTGGAGCGTATCAAAAACGATCCGGTGCTGTGTAAACTGCTACCAGATAATGAGACTGTCTAACAAGTCCCCAAAATTGAAAATTATCCTATCGAAGTTTGAAGTGACCCCCAAAAGTTGGATACAATTTTTTTTGGGGGGCACTTCAGTTCTGACGGGTAAAATCGTAAAATTCGGACTTGTTAGACAAATACTTACGCGGTTTCAACCTCAGGTACTGAATCTATCGAATTGACAAATTTAACCAATTGCGGATCTGAATCTTTTTGTATGAGGTTTCGGAGACTCTTTTTCAATTCATAAGCATCATCCCCTGCTGTATTTATTAAATCCATATAAAAATCTTTGTTTTGCAGAATCAATGAACGGCATGCCCCATCGGAAATTACAGGTTTCACTATTTTATCAATAACGTCTCCAGCTTGACTTTTCAAATTACCATGCGATCTAAGCCATGTTTCGAAAAATTGAAACTTTATTGCATTGATAGTCTTTTTTACCGATGCAGAAATCATTTCTTATATCGGTAACTGTCGATTTAATTTTTCGTTTATCCAATCTTTCAACTATATTCTTGAAACAATTAGGGAAAGGATTCAAACTTTGAGTTCCAGAAGCAATATCCATCAGAATCTTTTTGCCAAATTCAGTCAAGTTATCTGGCAAGGATTTGATTTTAGCCAGTAAATGTTTTATTGCGACAAACCAATAATATGATGTATGTGCTGTTCTTTGGGCGTATAATGTATCAACACTTATTTCAGACAACGCTTCGAACGCTATTTTATTGATATGATCGGTCAGGACATTGCTTATTTTAGTGGTCAAATCGTAAAAAGATGCGTCAGGAATTACATCTTTAATATTGTTCTTAGTGATATACTTATCCAAATCGGTATTCCACTCTGCTAAATGCTCGATAAATACCTCATCCGTTACACCTATTCTGTTCTTAATATCTTCAAATTGGGGCAATATGTCTGAGAGCAATAATTTATAGCCAAGTTTATGATTTACCATGTATTGTAGTGTTTCATTTAATAGCGGTATATTCCATCCCACACTATTTACTAATAAGTCTCCATGATCCACATAATAGTCCATGAGTTCTGCAACATATTTTATATCTCCACCCTCTATTAAGGAAACGGAATGACCATGTGCCAATTGCATGGCGACTAAATCGTAATATCCAGACTCTTTAATGTTTCGGCCATCAGTTTCTAATTCAGAATGCAACTGATTTATGTAGGTTGAATCTAACGTTACAGGTAAAGGTCTTTCTTCGTCAGATGCCAATAAACGATAGGTTGTAAATATAGCCCCTATATTATCTTTATTTACATTCTGTTCATCAATGCAATTCGTGATCGCTTGCAAAAGCGTTGGAAACGTATAGGTAGAATTATCTTTTAACGTTTTTTACAATATCTGCATGGTCGAAATTATCGGGTAGTAAGTTTGCCAAATAATTATCGAGCGCCTCCGAATTTGTTGCTACTTGATAATATTTATATGCTTTAGTTGTCGCGTTATCCCGATAGGCAGCATCTGTTGCATTTGCAGCTTGAATATAATCGATAAATGTATTTGGCTTGACTGTTTTTGCTTCAATCAATGACGTAAAATCGCACGCCAACTTATTTTGCGCAATAAACCTGTCTATTGCATCTAACGTTTTGAAATAGTCGCCGCCATTGAAGTCATTGAACCGAACTATCTTCTTATATAATTGAGCAATCACATGGTTTTGGCTTTCCGTGTCTAAATGCAACAGCAGTTCTTGGTATTCGACAGGGAACACCTGCTTCTCTATGGATTCTTTTAATTTCAATTGTGCTATTCTTTGCCATACACGCAGAATAACATCGCTCTTTCGAGTTAATTTATGCAAACAATGTATAATCTTATCGATAAGCGCATTGTCCATACATTGTATAACTTCTTCTAATACAGTGTCAAATTGTTTATTAGTCTCTGCATATTGATTTATGTCGTGGTCTTCTTCTCCGTTGATGCAGCCTTCAATATATTTTTTTCAATGGAATTTGTCGAGCATCTTCAACATCGACACCATATACCAAAGCTGCAATTTCGCGTTGTGTTTGCAGATCATTGTTAATTATTGTTAATTATTGTTTGAATGCCATTCAGATAGTCGCCGGACAATATTTGTTCTACTGGATTTGCCAGAATATCCGTCTTCTTCAAACAGAACAATGCTATGTTTATCATCAAAATTTCGTTACACCACTCTTGTTTAAGAGCGACCATCTCATTGATATATGATATAATTTCCCTAACATTGGCATTAGGATTTACCAATCTGAATATCCGATTTATAGTTTCTTTCGCTTCATTTTCTGTTTCTCCAAATGCTTCAACAAACAGTTTGTTGAATATACTTCGATAGTCGGTAATAACAGGAGGAGCAACACGATAAACAATAGGGAAAGTTTTATTGATAAAATACTTGGTCAGTTGTTTCGTTTGTTCGTCGGTCTCATCTCCGAATGCACAAGCTAAATGTGTTTCATCGAAAGGAATAACAGCCCAAACATTTTCAAAACCGCTATCGGCGAAGAACGTATGGATAGAAGACCATAATTCTTTTACTTTTTCAGCGGGGAGACGATCCATGTTGTCAAAAACAAGGACTAATTTACGTTGTCCTTTTTCCTTGATAAAATCAGAAATGTCTTGCATCCATGTTTTGAACTCGTAAACCGTTGGTTCGTCTTCGCTCAAAGTCTCATAGCAAACGTCCTTTTCGACTTTATCTTGATAAATAGCTAACATATAACTCCATCCATATTTATGATCTTTGCTATATGCCCATTTCCAAACGCACAATGCAATAAGAACTGGCAGTGCAGCTATGATAATAGACAATAAAGAAAACCACCATGTTGTGGGTGTAGGTTTTACTGCATACGCAATAAATGTAAATATCGGAGTTAAAACTGCAACCAAAAATGCCGCAACCATACCATTACTGATAAGGGGATATTTTTCGGTTACGGTCTCCGTTTTACGGGCTAATAAATATTTCAGCTTTTCAGACCATGATACGGTTTTCGTACCTCCACCTTTGACTTTTATTGTTGCATTTCCAGATAGGATACCATCATCAATAAGTTTGCTTGTAAGCAATTCCAATATAGAGCGGCGTTGCAAGTCCTCTTGATGTCCCCATGCGTCATACTCAAAAAAGTAATAGTCGTCTGATAATTCACGTTCCAACATTTTTAACCACGTTGGATTTTCCAGATCCCCAAATACCTTCGATGCCGATAATTCGAGGTAAAGTACATTCCTCATCCAATGAATCATTCTGACAAAAATGGCGAGCAATAGTTTTTGCCAACCTTTCTTGCGAACCTCCATCGAATTTGTCAATACCACACGGTTTATTTTGGATAAACCGCGGATATTGCTGTTTGGATTGTAGTTTTGTTTCCATATACGTAATTTATTGATTATACGAACTCCAAATAATTCTCCCGATTTACCACATGAAACTCGGCATAGGGATAGGCTTCTTGGAAGGCTTTCGGTGCGGCCGGCATTTTATTTCCCCACTTGAACTCCAAGGCGGTAAGACTGTCGGCACTCTCCTCAATCAGGTCGATTTCCTGTTTGTCGTAGGTGCGCCAGAAATAGAACTCCCTGTGCAGTCCCTCATTGAAGTTCGCTTTGCGCCGCTCTCCGATGATGTAGTTCTCCCACAGCGCACCGACATCCTGCCGAATGGCCAGCGGTGAGAAAGCCCCGATAATGGCATTGCGAATGCCGTTGTCGTAGAAGTACCACTTGCCAGCTTTTGTAACCTCCTTGCGTAGGTTACGCGAATAAGCCCCCAGACGATAGATAACGAAGACCTTTTCCAATAGGTCGAGGTATTTTTCAACGGTCGTCTTGCTCATGCCGAGTTGTTTACCTAACTCTTCGTAAGAAACTTCGCTGCCCAACTGAAAAGCTATCAATCGCAGTAGATCGCGCATCTTGCTCGAATTTTTTTAAGCCGTCAATTGCTAAGATATCTTTAAGCAGGTATGCACCGACAATATCACGTAGGTAGTCTGTTTTACGTTCATAGTTCTCCATCATTACTACTTCGGGATAGGAACCGTAAATCAAGCGCGCTTCGAGGTTCTGGCGGGTTTCAAGTGCCGTTTCCGTCTGTGCGATTTCCCGTTGCGAGAATGGTGTAAGGAGAAATTGCGTACTGCGGCCGACCAACGGTTCACCAGTCTTATTCAGCAAATCGAATGACGAAGAACCACTTGCCAAGACACTTATTCCCGGTATTTCATCAACTATCAACTTCAGAATACTACCGATTTGTGGTATGTTCTGTGCCTCATCAATAGCCAGCAAATCAATACCATCCAATAAATGCCGATAATTGGCTATTGAGCGATTCTCCAATAGTGCTAATGTGTCGTAGTCTTCGCCGTTGAGCATCATCGTCCTACCTGAATAGTTGTCCACAATTTTACGCATCATTACCGTTTTACCAACACGGCGAGCACCAAAAATCAGTACTGCTTTATTGGGCGCGATTCGTGCTGTAATCTTCTCTTGAAGTATTCTATTTACTGTTTCCATACCTTATAAAATATAATGCAAAGATAATCATATTTTTTTTAATTGGCGAATTTTACAAAAAAAAACGGGCTATTAAATGGCGATTTTTACAACCACAATCTTATGGAAGTTGTTTCATTGTTTTTAGTAATGATATATGTTCATACTATGATGACTCAATAATTTACCAGACATACGTTTCTGAAATTTGTCCTTATAGGAATGAAAAACTCACATATATTGTGCTAATTAATATATAATTAAATGAAAATAAAAAGACAGGATACGAGTATTCCTGTCTTCTCATATGTAATGGATATTTTTTTATTTTCTCATCCGCTCCAACTCCTCATCACGCAACATTCTCTCGTTCAGTTTTTCCTGCATCCTGTCAATGAAATAGGTGCGGCTTTCGTTCTTCCGGCGTTTGATATCAGTGTAGAAGCGGTAGCAGTCTTTAGAATCAACCCCGAATATCTTATAGAGAAGTGGGGCGAGCTGTTTGAGCGGCATATTGCCGTTGTTGATGCAGCCCATCACGTCTATGCCGTAGATAAGTTCCACGAGGTCGATGGCATTGCCCGTCCATTGAAGAAGGCTGGCGGTGGTTTCTGTTGCGTTGTTGGCGGATATTAGTGGTGGCACTTGGGGCGTGGCAAGGAATTTCTGCATCTTTCTTACGAAAGACAGAGCCTTGCTGACGTAGGCGGCAATCTCTCTTTTTTCTTCTGACAGATTACGTACGGGATGGTGCTGCAACTCGATTTCGATGTAGGCAAGCGCGATGACGGTAAGGTTCATGTCCATGCCGCCGTTGCACAGTTCGATCACTTGGGTGGCGAAAGCCGTGTATGCCGTTTCCATATTGCAGTCGCCGGCTTCGTTTATCAGGCGGAAAAAGTCGGTTTCCGCCAGCAAGAAATAATTCATGGTTCTGTCAATTTTGAAAATTACACTTTGTTTTCTGCGTGCGCACATAAATATAATTGGCAAAAAGCGCGGCAGAAAATATTAAATCCAACACTCAATTTTACAAGGTGCTGGATTTCAAAGGCATAAAATTCAATATTTTTTCACAAGGACAAATTATCTCCGACTTAAATTGTTTGTAATCGGAACATTTATTCTATTCCTGAAAATAGAAATGTATGCTTGCCGCACATTTTGGCTATCTTGCTTTTTTATCAAGGATATAGATAATGCGACATACACCGTTGGGATAGCTTTTCAAAGAGGAAAGCGTCCAGTGTTGCTCTGGCAGAGCCGACTTAAAAAAAATGTCGTCCGCTTCCGGATATGAAAGGAACGGTGTATAGTATGATTTCATCCACAGCGTGCATCCGCAGCAGTCCGTTTATATAGTCTGCCGTGTCCGGTGTGGCTTCCGCGAGGTAACGGATGTTTGTGCAGTCTTTTCTCCATTCGTGCAGCATTGAAATGGAATAGTCCGGTGTCACACGGTAAAAGGCTTTCTTCCTGATTTCATCAAGACCGCAACGGTCAAGGCACAAATCCTGATGTGCTTTATCATATAACTCTGAAGAAAGACATCCGTCCATCGTCAGTACGGCGAGAATCTGAACTTTACCCATAATCGTTACCTTTCATTAGGCAAGGGCAAAAAAGTAGCGTGCAATTCACACTACCTTCAAGCGATGGCTCTGGTAAAGCCTTTACGGAGAGTACGTGAATGCACGCTATGCGTAAGCATAGCATAAGCATCACGCAATCGTCTCCGTAGTTCCAATTTACCAGATTTTCGCTTGAAACGCCTTGCGGTCTTATCCTATATGTTGGCGGCGAAAAGCTCCTGCCAATCGCCGTTTTTCTCAAATGTTATGCAAAGATAGCCAAATTCAGTGAATTACGGGCTATGATTGCTTGAATTTATATTTAAGTCCATACTCTTCAAGTTTGCTGTATAGTGTTGTCCTGCCTATGCCGAGCAGTTCTGCGGCGACACTCCGGTTGCCGTTTGCCTGTTTCAACGCACGCAATATCCGCTCCTTATCCTCCGCGTCATTGCGCAAGGCGAAGCTGACAGTAGAGGTCGGTTTCGTCACGGCAAGTTCCAGATGCTCTTTCATGACAACACCTTCCTGCGCCTGCAATACAGCACCCATAACTTTCTGCCGAAGTTCCCGCACGTTGCCCGGCCATGCGTGTGTCAGCAACGCTTTACGTGCTTCGGAACTGAACCCGCTCACGCTACACTCCAGCTCTCTGTTTGCCATATCACGGAAGAACTCTGCCAGCGGCATAATGTCTTCTTGACAGTCACGCAACGGAGGAACGGTTATCCCGAAGTCGTGCAGGCGGTACAGAAGATCCTGCCGAAAACGCTTTTCATTCACCGATACCTCCAAATCTTCATTGGTAGCAGCGATGATGCGGACATTGAAATTCCGGTCTGCCTTGTCTCCGACCGGGCGATACCGCCTCTCCTGTATGGCACGGAGCAACATCTGTTGGGTTTCCAACGCGAAGTTCCTACCTCGTCCAGAAACAACGTGCCGCCTTCCGCCTCATGGAAATATCCTTTCTTGGCATTGTCCGCACCTGTAAATGCACCTTTGACGTGTCCGAAGAAAGCCGACGGTGCAAGCTCTTTGGAGAGTGAACCGCAGTCCACCGCCACAAATGGCTTGCCTGCACGTTTGCTCTTGTCATGCAACAGGTGGGCAATATGCTCCTTGCCCGTGCCGTTCTCACCAAATATCATCACGCTCATATCGGTGGCGGCTACCAGCCTTATGCGGTGCATGATTTTCTGAAAGGCGGAACCTTCACGGGGCGAATATAGGCATACGGCGTTGTCCTGCCTGACGTTCTTTCAGTATGGAACGGATCAGGGGGACAAGTTTATCCTCCACAAGCTGTTTGGGAATATAGTCTATCGAGCCGAGTTTCATGCTTTCCACGGCGGTATTAACTTCGGCGTAGTCGGTCATAATGATGAAGGGCTGCATCTTTCCCTCCTTTCGCATCCAGCACAAAAGGTCTATGCCACTGCCGTCAGGCAGACGCAGGTCGGCAACCACGATATCATTATCTGTTGCCTGTTGCAGATGTTTCTTCGCGGTTGAGAGGTGGTAAGCCTTCATATTGCGGTAGCCCTCCCGTGACAGCATATTGCAGACATATTCGCAATACACGATGTTGTCTTCCACCACAATTATTTTTGTCTTATCCATCTTCGTATTTTCTCCTTTCCTTTCTGCCAACCGAT
>ENA-OPZJ01000027-OPZJ01000027.1-human-gut-metagenome-genome-assembly--contig:-NODE-27-length-9201-cov-0.452942_pt1 | contig 9201 bp, 10 predicted proteins | sample MGYA00242482_ERZ504501 | MGnify/ENA primary metagenome ERZ504501 (study PRJEB26092, sample SAMD00036291) | human gut metagenome | host: Homo sapiens | study: EMG produced TPA metagenomics assembly of the...
CAGGAACATTCGGATCATACAATTTCTCACGTTGTCCGTACAAATATTGATATTTATAGTCATAACTTTCATGTCCGGCCAAAAATATCCACATTATGAACATCATTAAATGTTTTGTTGTATGTCAATAAATACTGCTGATTTACACTAAATGTACGCTCACTAGATACACTGATCAAACCTCCGACTCCACTAGTTTCAGAATACTGTCCGTAGAAGGGGTTAACCATCTCTGTAGCACGCACATTATTTACATCAACACCTATATTCACTTTTGCCTTGATTCCATTCCAAATATCAATATCAGCAGACCATTTTCCACTAACCACATCACCCGAATATTTCATTTTATCCAGCATATAACTTGCCAACGGATTTGCATTAGGAATCGTATTACGGCTACCATTTGAATCTTGTCCTGGCTTTCCATAATCATAACGAAGGAAACCTCGATTATCTACCATAATATTACCCTGTGCATCACGAACATACATAGGATAAATGGCTCCCATAATATTTGATGCATAAAAGATGTTTGCATTTGATGTACCACCCTCAGTATCCTGTTCACGGCTATCATAATGAGTAAATGATACATTTCCTTCCATCTTCAACCAAGGCTTCACTTGATAGTCAGCTTTCAAACGTGCAGAATAACGTTGGAAACCAGAGTTAGGAACAATTCCCTTATCATCCAAATAGCCGGCCGACATATAATAATTCATTTTTTCAGTCGCACCGCTGATACTTAAATTATACTCTTGACGCAGGTTATTTTCAAAAAATTTCATCCGACCAATTATCCGGAGTATAATAATATGTACCATCAGAATAACCTAATGTCGCATTAGGATTCAATTTGCCATCCATACCGATCAGTTGCTGTCCTTGAGGAATGGAATACACCTGATATCCCAAATATGTAGAAGAAAGCATCGCTTGATTAGCGTACGCATTAGCTTTAGCCAAATCTCCGGCTGCCGCATATCCTTTCAAATCGGCATTATAAATAGAAGAATAGTTTAATTCATAGAATGTAGCCGGATCCGTAATTGTTTCATAATTAGGTACTCCACGTTTATTTACACCCCATTTAGCGTCAAAAGTGACACGGGCTCCCCACTCTTACCACGCTTGGTAGTAATCAAGATTACACCATTGGCACCACGTGCACCATACAGAGCGTTAGAAGCAGCATCTTTCAACACTGTCATTGATTCTATATCAGAAGTACTGATAGCAGAAATTTCACCATCATACGGAACTCCATCTACCACATACAAAAGGCTTGTTACTAGCCGATATAGATCCAATACCACGAATACGCACTTCAGCATCTTTGCCCGGCTGACCACTTATTACTCGTAGTTTGTACTCCGGCTACTTGACCCGCCAAAGCATTTGTCACATTTGAAGTTTGTCTCGTCGCTATTTTTTTCATTTTTTATAGTAGCAGCCGAACCTGTAAATGCAGATTTTTTCGCTGTACCATAAGCCACCACCATTACCTCTTCAAGCTGTTCTGTATCAGACTTTAATACAATATTCAAGTTTGCTTTAACTGGCACTTCTTGTGTAGCCATTCCGATAAAGGAAACTACCAAAGTCTTTGCGGAACTAATTATTTATGTAAATAACTGACAATCAACACAAAAGTATTTCTTCGCTTTACCTGCTTTTCTGCTATATAAATTGTTTGAGAAGTATAAAAGAAATAATTTTCTACCTTTATTCTACTGAAATAAAGTGTTTACTTCATTTTTGTTTTAAATATATTTTGACTATATATTATAAAAGAACTGATATTCTCAATTTAAATGAAAATATCAGTTCTTTCCTTAGTACCGAATAACAATATTTGCTGTATATTAGTTATTTATATGCAGGATTCTGGTCTGCTATTGTTAACGCACCGTTCGCATCAATTTCATTTTTGAGGTATGGGCATTTTCTAATTTGTCTGAACCGGCAGGAATCAATCCGACTCTGCTCCAATCCAATGTTAAATTTGAACGGTCCATTGGTAAATCTCTGCGCTTAAGATCAAATAAACGGTGACCTTCAGCAAAAAGTTCACGACGACGTTCATTCTGTATCTCTGTTTTTAAAACATCACCTGTGCCTGAATATGCACTTATACCGCGTGCTTCCCTCACTTTATTCAAAGCAGCTAAGGCTTCATCTTCATGATTATTATCAGCGGCTAGTTCAGCTATAATTAAATACATTTCAGAACCACGCATCATATTATAATCACCTTCAGCAAAAGCTACTGTACCAGATCCTTTTGTTCCATCGCTATCGTCATTCTTCCGGCTGTTAATTTTGCATGTGACATAGCTGCCATTGCGTTTGTAATATTTGCCATCTATCTTTACAAATAAAGTTTTACGGATATCTGTATCATCAAAAATATCAATCAACTCTTTTGCAACACCTAGAGAACTGTACCCGTCTTTTACATAAGTAGAATCTTGGTCACAATAGTACCAAAATGCTGGCAACGATAAGAATGATTGCTTGTCAGTAGAGGTACATGTAAAATACCATATTGTTTCAGTGTTATTTTCACAGAACTTGTTTTTATAATCAGCTTTTGACATCAATGTAATTTCTGATAAAGCTTTGTTTGCATGTGACGTTCCATTAGTGTAATCGCCTAAGTCTAAATAAATTCTAGCAGCAATTCCATGAGCTGCCTGTTCTGTTATGTAACATTTTGAAGAAGAGGATGTACCTGTCAATAAAGTACAAGCCTTTTCAATATCATTCACCATTTGAACATAGCAATCTTTTACCGTAGAGCGAGGTATGTCTGTAGTTGAAGATGTTAAACGAAGAATAACTCCTGGATTATCAGGATATTTATTAACAGGTTTTGCATACATTCTAATCAAATAGTGATATGCATAGGTACGCAATGCCAAAGACTCTCCTTCAATACGATTACGTTCACTACTTTCCGGTAATGTTTCTAAATTATCTAAAATAGCATTACAGTTATCAATTAAGCTATAGCAACCAATCCAAGGATCCACAGAATAAGTACTGCTTGGAGTAATAGAGTATTGATAAGGTGAAACAAAACGATTATAGTTACCTGTACTGTTTACCATTGCATCATCAGCCATCACATCAGGCATAAAGAAAATATATTGATTGGTATAATGAGCGTAATGGCCATTAGTAAACCAGTCATAAGCACCAATTAACACCTGCTGTGCTCCTTCAGTACTAGTGAAAACACTTGCATCTGAATACTGGTCAGAAGGAGTTACATCCAAAAAATCATTGCAGCCGCTTAATGAAGCAGTCAACAGTATAGAAGCAAAAATATAGGATATTTTTTTCATATATATCTGGTTTATAAGTTAGAAAGTTAGATTAATTCCCGCAGTAAATGTTCTCGCCAATGGAACTGTACCGCCTCCATCAAGCAAACCATCAACACCACCTAATTCTACATCATAACTTTTGAATTTTTTTATCCAAATTCCAAGTTATCAAGTTGTCTGCACTGACATAGATACGTACATTCTGTAATAGATTTTTTTTTGATCAGTGATTTGGGTAGTGAATAACCTAAACTGATATTCTTTAACTTAATGAAATCTGCATTATGTAGATAACGACTTGATCTTCCATTAGAAGTATTGGAATTATTTGGAATAAATTTTGGATTGGAAGCATTTGTGTTTTCCGGTGTCCAACTATCTGCTTGTTCTGTTATCAACTGATATCCAGTCTTATTTCCATCATTTAATAAATTTTCCTCATATACATCATATATCTTACCTCCAAATCCGTAAGTAAACATGAATGAGAAATCTACACCTTTCCATGAAACAGTATTAGTCAAACCTCCGGTTGCTGAAGGAAGTGCAGACCCTAATTTATATTTTGTAGCTTTAGAGTATGTATTGGTTGTGGTACGTTCTCCTGTAGGGTTGCCTTTATCATCAGTTACATCCATATACCACAGTGGGTCTCCATTAACGGGGTCTACACCAGCCCATTCTTGCATATAGAATTCATAGATACTATAGCCTACAGTCCGAATTTTGGTGCCAACCACTTCTTCTTTTTGAGGATAAGATGTTATTTTATTATTGTTAAAAGCAATATTAAAGTCCGTTGTCCAAGTGAAATCTTTCGTATTGATATTTGTTGAATGCAAATCAATTTCTATACCTTGATTACGCATACCACCTAGGTTTGATATAGCATTTTCAAATCCGGTTGAGGGCGCCAATGGTTTTTCAAGTAATAAGGCATCTGAAGTTTTATTGTAATATTCAATACTACCATTCAAACATCCAAATATTCCAAAATCAATACCTACATTAAAATTTTTAGACTTTTCCCATGATAATTCATCATTAGGAATTTGCAAGTGTGTAATGCCATTTTGACCATTGTAATTGTTTCCTGTATCATATAAGCCTTGGAAGCCATACAAATAATCAGATTGTTTGTTACCTGAAGTTCCATAACTGGCACGTAATTTTAAATCATCAACCCATTCAATACCTTTAAAAAAAATTCTCTTCACTGATACGCCAGTTGCCACCGATAGACCAGAACGTTCCCCAACGATGTCCAGGTGCAAACCGTGAGGAGCCATCGGTACGAATACTGAATGAAAGAAAGTATTTGTTTAAATAATCATAGTTTATGCGCCCGAAAAATGATTGCATACGCTCGTGATCTTTCTTTGATTTAGTTCATAAGGAGTAGAGGCCATACTTAATTCAATCATTTCACTATTAGAAAAGCCTGTAGCATGGGCATGAAGCATGGAATAAGTGTTCTTATATGCTTCATAACCGGCCAGCAAACCAATATGATGATCATTAAACAAAGAAAAAGCATAATTCAACGTACTGGTAAATGTGGATGTGATGTCACTAATAGCATATTTGCTTAATCGTCCATCTACTGCCGCACCATTACCATGTTCTGGATTATACCAACGCATTTCATCCATATTGGTATAGTCATAAGAGAAACTGTTACGCCAATGTACACCGAAAATATTCAAATCAATAAATGGACTAATTAATGCCCGATGCGTTTTAGTATTGTAGATATCCATTTTCGAAAAAGCCAGTGTGTTCATGTCATTGAACACAGGGTTCACATAGTTATAAACAGGATTGCCTTTTTCATCATAGATTTTATTAAAATCATTATCCAATTTATAGAGCGAGATAGCATTAGGGACAAAAAAAAGCATTGGTTAAAGGTGATGAACCACCTCCACCGCCCGGAGGGGTGTTTTGCTCATTGACTGACATTGTGGATGTTACACCGATTTCTGCCCAAGGCTTAATTTTACTGCTGACATTAATGCGGGCAGAATAACGTGATAAATCCGAACCAACGGCCAAACCATCTTGGTCCATATATCCCAAAGATATAAAATATTTAGATTTGTCACTACCACCACTGATGCTTAAATCATATTGCTGGGTAGTTGCTGTCTTAAACAGTTCGTCTAAATAGTCTGTATTTATCATAGCTTTTGCACCACTTGCCAAAATACCCTCTCCAGTAAAAGGATTAGCCATATTAAAAGGATTGGCTTTATACATATCTTGTACAGATGCATTAGCTGCAATACTAGCTGCTTCGGAAGTCATTCCGTCGCTTATGTTTTGAGTATAGAATCCTTTGTAACAAGTCTTATAATGTTCTGTAGAACTCATTAAATCATAGCCATTGGAAGGTAAATGTGAAGAACTTACTTGAGCTTTAAATTCGATCTTTGCTTGTCCGGAAGCACCTTGCTTTGTAGTTATCATGACAACCCCGTTAGCAGCACGCGAACCATATAATGAAGCGGCAGACGCATCTTTCAGAACCGATATGGATTCTATGTCATTAGGATTCAAATTGGATAATGGATTTACAGAAGTTCCATAACTATCTTCATCTGCGACTTTTGATATATTCTTTGATGAAACAGGAACGCCATCAATAACATACAAAGGCTGGCTGGATGCGGACATAGACCCAATACCGCGGATACGTACTTGGCTTACTGAACCAGGTTGACCTGATTGACTTTCTACTTGTACGCCTGCGGATAATCCTTGTAACGCTTTCTCAAAAGAAGCAGTTGGGACTTTCTCTAAAGCATCCGATTTCACAGTAGCTACCGAACCTGTTAATGAATTTTTCTTAGCAGCACCATACGCAACCACCACAACTTCATCAAGAGTTTCAGTATCGGGTTTCAAACTAATATGTAAATTAGACTTGACATCCAAATTCTTGACTCTTCATTCCGATAAAGGAAACTACCAAAGTCTTTGCGGAACTAACAAAATATATAAAGTGTTTATAATCAAAAGATTAAAATTTGTCGATTCTATTTATTAACTCTGCGGGAATTACTTTAAACAAAGTTATGATAACCTTTTTTCTACTTTTGTTCTACCTCAGAATTACTTTATACGATAAAAAAAGTCTAATTGCGATAAATCTCATTATGATAATTGTATTGTAATAAGATTATAATCTTTTTCTTAAAAAAAATGCATGAAATAATGAAAGAGGAGATCCAAATTGGAATTTAGAAATGGGAGAGAGCAAAAAAACGTCTGTTACTTTGGACGAAATACTTAGCTATCTAGGAAAAGCAGACAAAATCTGCCTAGTGGCGATTGACTAATTTCAAGTTATTGCTCAAGATCCGATTCGAGAAAGAACGTTAAAGCCATTTTGAGCATCTATATATAACATTGTACAATGTCCATTTATATATTTATGTTCACAATGTCATATGACGGGAGAAATTTTTATAAGTCTTCCGGCTTTTTATCAAAGTACTATGATTTTGGATCAACAATCTATCAGACTGAAAGAATATACAAAATTTGTTACACACCATTTCCAGAAAAGCGGGAAGTACATTAATAAAAAATGTTATATCTGAAATATATCAACTGTTTGACGGCATAATATGCTATATCCGGTCTATGATCGTTTTTTTGAGTTTTGGCTGGGAAGAACATTAAAAAACTGATGAAAGATTCCGTGTGTAATCAGAATTTGACTTCCCGTCAGGAATTACAATCAGTTCATAAGGATTGATGGTGGTTTGTTGTGTTCCTTCCAAATATGTAACTAAATATTTAACATATATGTCTTTACAGGCACATTTATATAGTAATCGAATTTGAGTTAACAGATGTTTATCGATAATTTCCAAAGACCGATTTACTATATAGATTTACCCAAGTATACATTATTTTTGTATACTTGGGTAATAATCTATTGGATAATTAAGGAGAAAGCTTCATCTTTTCCTCATATCTTAAATCTAAATTATTTAGCAGGTAGGTAAAGTATTTCTTTAAATTCACCAAAACCACCAACATTGGGTACATCATGCGACAGCTTCACAGTAATAACTCCGTCTTCCAAAGCACCTTTGCCTGAAACAAAAACTTCTCCATAGGATGCGTGCTTCCATGCCGGCTGAGATTCTACAGTGACCTCATTGGCTTCATTAACTTTGAAGACAATGTTATATCCTTTTTCATATAAGTTCATAGCTTTATACCATGATATCTGGTCTGCTTTTTGAACTTCTACTTCCCAAGTTGTAAAATCTTCCCCTTCCTCTGCCATAGCCGCAGATTTAAATGTTCCAGTTCCTAATGAAGAAAAAGTATAATCCCTATAAACAGTTATGACTTTATCCGAAGTCTGGTCTATCGTAACCATTTCCTCCGGCAAAGATATCTTGACTTTATAATTCTGTCCAGGAGTTATATCTCCAACTGTAACATGAATATTGGTCTTAAATTCCCCTGCTGCGAATGAAACCGAGGAAGGTACGGTAATGGAGGCAGGGAGTTCCTGCTCTTTATCACCGACAACTAATGTTGCTGATAAATTAATTGTAGTAGCTTCCGAAGATTTCGCGCGTAAGACTTCCACATCAAAACCCTCATATCCTGTGGAAGGAAAGGAAACCGATTGTGTACCTGTGGCGAATGTCACCCCCCATTGTTGTGCCCATTGTATATATCTCCTTCATTGTCGGTGTTGCACGATACAAAAAAGAGTTGCAGTGGCAACAAACATGCCGATTATATATTTATTTACTTTCATAATTTACTTGCTTACAGATTAATACTATTTATGATCACCTATCGGATTCTGATCTTTGCTAGGATCCATGTTCGGATTACCATCAAATTCCGTTTGAGGAATAGTTAATACCCATGCATACGACTCAGGATCTTCCGTATCTGTACCAGCAATTAAAGCACTGGATGGCCAGCCCATGTCTGCAGTACGTCTGAACCCTTGTTTCAGAGACGTATATCATAGATACGTCCAAATTCTCCCCAAAGTTCAATACGGCGTTGAATTATAATTTCTTCAAGTAAAGAACCGGTTTCATCCGAGGTGAGCTTACCTAATGCCGTTCCTGTTTTTTTGCAAGTGTAATCCTCATCACGTTCTTGCATTAAACTGTTCAACATCAGTCGTGCGCCTTTGTCATCATTTAAACGACAAGATGCTTCTGCTGCGGTTAAGAACATTTCCTCAATACGCATAAAAAATATAGTCACCTGTCCATTTCGCATAATCTTTAAACTTGAATTTTTCTTGTTGGTAACCATTCTTTTCATTATTCTCGTCTTGTGGATTCCACCATTTTTTGCGGACATCATTTGTGCCTAGCTTTGCATAAAGCAGTTTGTTTATCTGTTTTCGAGCACTAGCTCCATATTTCCCTTGATCCGCATCCATGTGTGTAAAGAAACCTGCATACATTCCGGACTGGTCGGCTATGATTTCGGCCGCCCACATCACATTATTGGCAGTAGCATCATTCATTCCACCGGTTACCGCAGTTCCAGTGCCGATACTACACCCACTTTTGCTTATTGCGGCATTCGCGGCATCCAAAGCGGTCTGCCAGTCTTCCATCACTAAAGCGACACGAGCCTTTATACCTGAGGCAACAGCCTCATTGATATGGCTGATATGTTTTCTTTTACCTGAGTTGCCTAGCATGGTAATTGCTTTGTCAAGATCCGAAGTGATTTGTTGATATACTTCTTCAACCGTTGCGCGCCCTTTACCTTCTGTTGCAATATCAGTCGGTTCTGTATAGAGTGGTACACAAGGTTCGCTTTCATGTCCTTTATAAGTGCAGAAAACATTTGACGCCAGCAT
>ENA-OPZJ01000028-OPZJ01000028.1-human-gut-metagenome-genome-assembly--contig:-NODE-28-length-9004-cov-0.406782_pt1 | contig 9004 bp, 14 predicted proteins | sample MGYA00242482_ERZ504501 | MGnify/ENA primary metagenome ERZ504501 (study PRJEB26092, sample SAMD00036291) | human gut metagenome | host: Homo sapiens | study: EMG produced TPA metagenomics assembly of the...
CCCGTGAGACGATCGTATTATGCGAGGCCGCCGGTTTCGATACCGTATTCGTAGAGACCGTGGGTGTCGGACAAAGCGAGACGGCCGTACATTCGATGGTGGACTTCTTCCTGTTGATTCAATTGGCCGGTACCGGAGATGAGTTGCAGGGTATCAAACGAGGTATCATGGAAATGGCGGATGGAATTGTTATCAATAAAGCCGACGGCAGCAATATTGAGAAAGCAAAACTGGCTGCCAGTCATTTCCGCAATGCTTTACATTTGTTTCCTGCTCCTGATTCGGGCTGGAGTCCTAAAGTAATGACGTATTCCGGCTTTTATGGTATTGGAATTAAAGAAATCTGGGATATGATCTATGAATACTTCGCTTTTGTGAAAGCGAATGGTTATTTTGAATATCGCAGAAATGAACAGGCCAAGTATTGGATGTATGAGTCTATCAACGAGCATTTGCGTGATAGTTTCTATAATAATGAAAAGATAATTTCTATGTTGGCTGCAAAAGAGGAAGAGGTGCTGAATGGCAAACTGACTTCGTTTGTTGCTGCCAAAAAGTTATTGGATGCTTATTTCTCAACCTTGAAATAAGGTTTTGCTACCAACAGGCAAAACAAAAAACGCAGATTATGATTATTCATTAAATCTGCGTTTTTTTTTATTGTCTGTGGTGGATGAAATTAGATAGAAAGTTCGTGAAGTACATTCACCAATTCTCTGTCTATAGGCTTGTCGTTCTTTATAGCTTTAGCGAAAGGTACATAAACAATCTTATCATCATCAATACCAATCATTACATTACGTTGTCCTTCCAATAGTGCTTGGATGCTGGCCACTCCCATACGGCTGGCAATGATTCGGTCATGCGCTGTGGGGCGTCCGCCACGTTGTAAATGTCCTAATATCGTTACACGCACATCGTATTGCGGATATTCGTTCTTCACACGTTCGGCATAGTGCATTGCACCCCCGGTCAGTTCGCTTTCGGCTACTAATACGATGCTACTGCTCTTGGATTTGCGGAAACCATGTTCGATGAATTCTTCCAATTGGTCAACTTCTGTGCTGAATTCCGGAATAATAGCTGCTTCTGCACCTGCGGCAATAGCGCCGTTCAATGCCAGGAAACCTGCATCACGTCCCATCACTTCAACAAAAAATAAGCGTTCGTGAGAAGTTGCCGTATCACGGATTTTATCTACTGCATCCAAAATTGTGTTCAAAGCTGTATCATAGCCGATGGTGGTGTCGGTTCCATACAGGTCGTTGTCAATCGTTCCGGGCAGACCGATACAAGGCACATCAAATTCCTGAGCAAAGATACGTGCACCGGTCAACGAACCGTCACCGCCGATAATGACCAAAGCATCAATCTCGTGCTTTTTCATATTTTCGTAAGCTTGTGCCCGTCCTTCGGGTGTCGTGAATTCTTTGCAACGGGCGGTTTTCAGAATGGTACCTCCCATTTGTATGATGTTGCTAACATTTTGGCTTTTGAATTCCTGAATTTCATCTGTTACCAATCCTTTGTAACCTCTATAAATGCCATATACTTTCAAGCCGTTATAGATGGCAGAACGTGTGACTGCACGAATGGCAGCATTCATTCCCGGAGCATCTCCTCCAGAGGTTAAAATACCAATACTTTTAATCGTTCCCATAAATACCCATTTTAATATTTTTATGTCGCAAAGTTAACAAATTATCAGTTGGACAACGATAATTTTCTATTTTTTTATTGGTCTATTTTTCGTTTAAGATTGCTTTTTTTACATTCTTCCATCAACCATTTGGGGGTGGAAGTCGCTCCACAAATGCCGATGGAACGGACGTCCTCGAGCAAGTTCCGGTCTATTTCTTCCGGCTGGTCAATGAGGTATGAATTCGGATTGATCTTTTTGCATTCTTGATATAAGATCTTTCCGTTTGAGCTTTTTTCGTCCGCAGACAAAAAAAGATCAGATCATGCGCTGCTGCAAATTTGCGGATGTTAGGCATCCGGTTGGCCACTTGCCGGCAGATTGTGTCGTAATATTCAAAAGTGGCATCGGGTGAGATATGCTCCTTGATATATTCTATGATTTGCCAGAATTCTTCCAAAGACTTGGTTGTCTGGGAGTACAAGCGTATGTCTTTGGTGAAGTCCAGATGAGCAGCTTCAGCAGGTGTTTCTATGACAATTGCTTTTCCATGAGTTTGACCTACCAGCCCCAGTACTTCGGCATGACCGTTCTTGCCATAAATCACGATTTGTGTGTCTTGACTTGCCGGAACATTGTCATACTCCTGTTTGATGCGCTTTTGGAGGCGTAATACTACCGGACAGGTGGCGTCAATGATCTCGATGTTGTTGGTACGGGCTATAGCGTATGTTTCAGGAGGTTCTCCATGTGCGCGCAACAGTACTTTGGCATCGTGTAATTGGGCAACTCTTCGTGGTTTATTGTGATAAGCCCCATTTTTTTTAGGCGTTCACATTCCTGTCCGTTGTGTACAATGTCTCCCAGACAATAAAGAGTGTTTCCTTTTGCCAGTTCTTCTTCTGCTTTACGGATAGCTGTGGTGACTCCGAAGCAGAACCCAGATCCTTCGTCTATCTCTATGTTAACCATTTATCGCTGCTTGAAATTTTTCGGTCAGCCACTTTTTCTGTTCGGCAATGCTCATGTGGCTGTTGTCCAACAAGATAGCGTCATCCGCTTGCCGTAACGGGCTGACTTCACGGGTTTGGTCTATACGGTCACGCTCTTCCACATTTTCCAGAATTTTTTCATAAGAGGCCTCTTGCCCTTTACTTCTTAATTCATCATAACGGCGCTGTGCACGTATGGCAGCCGAGGCGGTTACAAATATTTTCAGTTCGGCATCGGGGAAAACAACGGTTCCAATGTCCCTTCCGTCCATGACAATTCCTTTGGCCTTTCCCATTTCCTGTTGTTGTTTCACCAAAGCCTCACGTACAAAACCCAAGGCGGCGATAGGGCTTACATGAGAGGAAACTTCCATGCTGCGGATGGCATCCTCTACATTTGTATCGTTCAGGAAAGTCATGGGGCGTTGTGTCTCCGGATTTAACCGGAATGAAATATGTATATCGGCATCGCTGTTTTTAACGCTTCGGTGTCGATGCCTCTTTCCGTAAAGAACCCTTTCTGCAGGCTATATAATGTAACAGCACGATACATGGCACCGCTATCAATATAAATGTATCCTATTTCACGTGCCAAGTCTTTGGCCATCGTGCTTTTTCCACATGATGAATAACCGTCAATGGCAATAGTTATTTTTTTCATATATAATTAATGTATAGGTGACTACTAAAAACGCTTCAAAGATAGATAAAAGTTGGGTGTATGTCTATGAAATCGGATGAAAATAAAATGAATTAGCATATTTTTCATGTGAAAATACTTTTTATTTAAAAGATTTGTGTTACATTTGCCCTCAGTGAGAAACACTTAATTTTAAAACACAATTTATGGAAGTTAAAAAATCGCCTAAAGCAGATCTCGAAGGTAAAAAGAGTACCTGGCTGCTTATCGGTTATGTGTTTATCCTTGCTCTCATGTTTGTAGCTTTCGAATGGACTGATCGCGACAAGCAAGTGACTACGGAAACAGGTATAACCGATGTCGTATTTGAAGAAGAAATTATCCCTATTACGGAACAGGAACAAAAACAAGCTCCTCCTCCTCCCGAAGCTCCTAAGGTAGAAGAAGTGCTTCAGATCGTTGAAAACGATGCTAAAGTAGAAGAAACTGCCATTCAGGCTTCTGAAGAAACAGGTCAGGCTGTGGAAGTTAAATATGTTCCGGTAGAAGTGGAAGAAGAAGAACCTGAAGAACAGCAGATATTCCAAGTTGTAGAGGAAATGCCTGAATTCCCCGGAGGTATGGCTGAATGTTTGAAGTTCTTGGGTAAGAATATTAAATACCCCACTATTTCTCAGGAAAACGGTGTGCAAGGTAAGGTTATCGTTCAGTTTGTCGTTAATAAGGACGGTTCTATCGTTGACCCGGTAGTTGTGCGTAGTGTAGACCCCTACTTGGATAAGGAAGCACTCCGTGTAATCAAGACCATGCCGAAATGGAAACCTGGCAAACAGCGTGGTAAAGCTGTACGTGTGAAATATACAGTGCCTGTAACTTTCAAATTACAGTAATAAAATACTTTAATATCTTAATTAAGAGGCTGCCTTTAAAAAGCAGCCTCTTTTTTCTAGAACCCCCTTAATCAAAATAATTTATGGCTTTTTCTGCAGACCAGTTATTGGAAAAGGTAAATACTTATCTTGCTACGATGCCTTATGTGCGCGAACCAAAAGGATTGTATGCTCCTATAGAGTATGTCTTGTCATTAGGCGGTAAACGTATCCGTCCTGTTTTGATTGTTGCTTTCCTATCAGCTTTACAAAGAGAATGTGGATGATATTTTACCACAAGCGGCAGGTATAGAGACTTATCATAATTATACATTGTTGCATGATGATTTGATGGATTGTGCGGATATGCGCAGAAACAAGCCTACCGTGCATAAGGTTTGGGATGAGAATACGGCTATTCTTTCGGGGGATGCCATGCTGGTGTTGGCTTATCGGCTGATGAATAATTGTCCGGAGCGTTATTTGAGGCAAGTGATGGATATTTTCAGTCAGACTGCTTTGGAAATTTGTGAAGGACAGCAGTGGGATATGGAATTTGAAACCCGGAATGATGTTACTGTTCCCGAATATATGGAGATGATTCGTTTAAAGACATCGGTACTTTTGTCTGCTGCGTTAAAAATTGGTGCTGTATTAGGGGGGCTTCGGAAGATGATGCCCGCAAATTATACGATTTCGGTATCAAAATGGGATTGGCATTCCAGTTACAGGATGATTATCTGGATGTGTATGGGGATTCGAAAGTGTTTGGAAAAAATATAGGTGGAGATATTTTTATGCAATAAGAAGACTTTTATGCTGATCAATGCGTTGGCTTTGGCAGATGGGATACAACGGAAGGAGTTGGAAAAATGGATAGCTTCTACTGCTTTTTGTCCGGAAGAAAAGATAAAAGCTGTAACAGCTCTTTATGATAAGATAGGCATCGGCGGAATTTGTGAAGAAAAGATTAACGCTTATTATGTCGAGGGGCTTTCGTTGTTGGAAAGTATAGCTGTGCCTTCTGAAAGAAAAGAAGAGCTGAAGTCTTTTGTTTGTCATTTGATGAATAGAAAAGTATAATATGATTGACACGCATTCTCATTTGTTTGTTGAGGAGTTTGATGAGGATTTGCCGGCTGTGATAGAACGTGCTCGGGATTCCGGAGTATCTAAAGTCTTTATGCCCAATATTGATGACACCACGGTGGAAGCGATGTTGAATGTCTGTACGGCATATAAGGGGTATTGTTTTCCTATGATTGGATTTCATCCGACTTCTGTTGGGGCTGATTCGTTATTCCGTATTTATGAGATGAAAAAGCTGCTTTCCGGTGAACATCCTTTTGTGGCTGTAGGTGAGGTGGGAATGGATTTGTATTGGGATAAGACATATTTGAAAGAACAACAGAAGGCGTTGGATATACAGATTCAATGGGCATTGGAATATCATCTGCCTTTGGTGTTGCATTGCCGTGAAGCTTTTCCGGAGTTGTTTGAAGTGATGGAACCTTATAAAAAAACTGAGTTAAGCGGTATCTTTCATAGTTTTACGGGTGCTCTGGAGGAAGCAGGGCAGGTTTTTAGAGTATGCTCGTTTTTTCTTTGGAATCAATGGAGTCGTTACATTCAAGAAGAGTAGTCTGGCTGAGGTTTTACCTCATATCCCCTTAGACAGAATTGTTCTTGAAACGGATTCTCCTTATTTGGCTCCTGTGCCTTTCAGGGGAAAACGGAACGAGTCTTCTTATATAAAGAATGTAGCGATGAAACTTGCCGAAATCTATGGTCTGGATTTTAAAGATGTGGATAGAATTACTGCCAATAATGCTTTAAAAGTGTTCAAAATGGCTGAATAAGTTTTTAAAGTTTATTAATTTTGAGATTTTCTTGCGGATAAAACTTTGAGAATGCAGTGGAAGAACAAAAAAAAGAATACATTTGTAGCTGAAAACGCTCGCGGTTCGCATTTTTTTTGTAATTTGCACCCGATTTCAGAACAGATGTTGATTGGAGAGATGCTCGAGTGGTTGAAGAGCATGCCTGGAAAGCGTGTATACCCCTAAAGGGTATCCGGGGTTCGAATCCCCGTCTCTCCGCAAAAGTAGAAAAGTTAAAGTTGTAGATTCTTGAATTTGAACAATTCAAGAATTTTTCTTTTTCCAGCACTTATCTGTATGGATGATAATGCGGAAAGTGGTGAATACAAAAGGTGAATAAGAAACAGTACCCATAGTTCAGGCAGATTGATTTTATAATGGATGTAAAAACAATCTAATCGGGATATTATTATGGATATAAATTGATTGACGCAAAGGCTGGAAAAGTATAGCTTACGCTCAATGAATCATTTATGAAGGATCCCTTTCAAAATCCTTCACGACAACACATTGAAAAACAATGTATTGTGTAAATATGAAGGATTTGAAGGATTTCCCGGTGTTTTTTTATTTTAATAGGTTTTATGATAACTCCAATCCCAGTGCTTCTTTTAATTTCAGCAGATTCGGGTTTTTCTTGCTCATCATCTGGAACGTTCCACGTGGCTGTAAGCACGGATGTTCTCGGTAGGGCACTGACACGTACCGTCATGGTGATTTCCGGTTGTGCAGACGTTCGCGTAAGTGATTCTGAACCGATGGTATCAATTGTACCATATATTTTTCCACCATATCATTGTCTACTGTCACTTCAAAGTCGTGTCATTCAACAAATGCGGATGCATGTTCATCATTCGTGCGGAGTTAGCCTTCTCTTCCTTGGGCAGGGCGGCTGCAAATTCACGCCAGTAATAGTCCAGATCTTTTTCATTGAAAATATAATCTTCGTATGTGGCATCGTTTTGGGCAGCGGTGCTTGCCGCTTTTGCTTCTTGCTTCTCCGCGGCTTGCTGTTCGTGCAAAGGACGGCGCAGGGGATATACCGAGTGAGCCCGCCTTGAACACCGGGATTTTTTTCTCTTCTCTGGTCTGAGGCAGCGGGCTTGGACGGCTTGCGTTCATACTGCCGGCTGTACTTGTACCCTGTGGCTGAGGAGCGGAGGTTGCTGCGGTCTGTGCAGCGGCAGTTTTAGCCTGAGGCTGTGACTGCGTGGCGGCTGTGGAAGCCGCTTGCTGCGTAAATAGGGGTTTTAATATCTTCTTAGGGCCACGCCCACCACTTGCATCGTCGGCATCGGGCAGAGTGAGTTGGGCGCATTGAATCAGTGTCAGTTCTACCAGCAGACGTTTGTTTTTGCTTGCACGATAGTTCAGGTCACAATCATTGCATAGCTTCATGGCACGGTACAGGAATTTCTGGTCGCATTTTTGTGCTTGTTCTTTATACGCGGTCGCGATACCGGCGCCTACTTCCAGCAATTGCAGGGTGGAAGGGGTCCTTGCTCACCAGCAAATCCCGGAAATGAGAGGATAGTCCGGTGATGAAATGACTGCCGTCAAATCCTTTTTTCAATACGTCGTTAAAAAGCAGCATGGATTCGGGAACTTTGTTTTCAAGCAACAAATCGGTCAGCTTGAAATAATATTCGTAATCCAAGACATTCAGGTTTTCAATCACACTTTTATAAGTGATGTTCCCACCTGTGAAGCTGACTACCTGGTCGAAGATGGAAAGAGCATCGCGCATACCGCCGTCGGCTTTCTGTGCGATGACAGTCAGGGCTTCGGGTTCGGCGTTGATATGTTCCAGTTTGGCAACGTATTGCAGATGGTCGATAGTGTCTTTGATGCCGATGCGGTTGAAGTCATAAATCTGGCAACGGCTCAGAATAGTCGGCAGTATCTTATGCTTTTCCGTTGTGGCAAGGATGAAGATGGCATGATGAGGCGGTTCTTCCAATGTTTTCAGAAAAGCATTGAAGGCGGCTTGCGACAACATATGGACCTCATCAATGATATATACCTTGTACTTGCCGATTTGTGGCGGGATACGTACCTGCTCAATCAGCGAACGGATATCTTCTACCGAGTTGTTGCTGGCGGCATCCAGCTCATGTATGTTGTAAGAACGCTGTTCGTTGAATGCCAGACAAGACTCACACTGATTGCAGGCTTCTCCTTCGGCAGTGGGGGTCTGGCAATTGATGGTCTTGGCAAAGATACGTGCACACGTTGTTTTTCCCACTCCACGCGGTCCGCAGAACAGGTAGGCATGTGCCAGCTTGCCGGTGGCAATAGCATTTTTTTAAGGTGATGGTCAACGCGTGTTGCCCTACAACCGATTCGAATGTAGCGGGACGGTATTTTCGTGCCGATACGATATAATTTTCCATAAGCGGAGTTCTTTTTTCTAATATGAGTTCTGCAAAAGTACATAAATTATCCGTTTTTTATGGGTAGGATTGCTTGAAATATTTCTATCTTTGCAAAAATCAAAAAAGGGATTCTTTGTATGAGCAAATTGCTGACTATTTGGAACTACATCCGGCGCCATAAGTATATGATTACGGTGCTGATCTTTATTGTAGTTATTGGTTTTCTGGATGAGAACAGCTTGATTCAGCGGGTAAAGCATCGCAGTGAGATCAGCGCGCTGAATAGTGAGATAGAGAAATATAGAAAGCAATATGAGGAAGATACGGAGAAACTGAAGGAACTGACCACGAATCCTGAGGCTTTGGAGAAAATAGCACGCGAGAAGTATTTGATGAAGAAGTCCGACGAGGATATTTTTGTGTTTGAAGAATGAGTAAATCTTATAATATAATTTCGATGGCAGGGGCAGTCCTGCTGCTGGCAGGTGCGGTATTGCAAATCACCCGGTGGGAGCTTGCGCCTTATCTGTATACGCTGGGTGCTGTGATGTTCGGCTATGTGCAGGTCATGGGGAATCGTTATGATGGAAGGAATTTTATCATCAAGCG
>ENA-OPZJ01000029-OPZJ01000029.1-human-gut-metagenome-genome-assembly--contig:-NODE-29-length-8723-cov-0.768381_pt1 | contig 8723 bp, 7 predicted proteins | sample MGYA00242482_ERZ504501 | MGnify/ENA primary metagenome ERZ504501 (study PRJEB26092, sample SAMD00036291) | human gut metagenome | host: Homo sapiens | study: EMG produced TPA metagenomics assembly of the...
AATACTGACTGACGTGTATATTGGATAAAGGTTCAAGGCATCTTGAAACTCTTTATTATGGGTGTCTACTTGCATTTTGTCCATACGTTTGAAAATGAATGGACAAAGATAGTGGAAATCCCGTAAAAGGGCATAAAAAAAGACGGTTAAATAACCGTCCTTTTTTATAGTCCTACAGGGGATTGCCCTGTATTGGTTCTAATTTACTTTGTTTCGTTCAACATAACGTAACCCCAAATCATAGGATCAGCGTTAGCAATTTTTGTGAAAAAATGTTTTTTTAACCTTTTTTCATAATGTTATCCTTTCTTTTTTTTAATTAATACCTAAAAAACACTCATAAATAGCAGGCGCACCTCCCGGTTGGCCTTCTTTAAACAATCTTTCTTTTTACCTTAGTAGCTACTAAAAAAAATATCTTTTTATGTTTTACAACACAAAGATAAGGAGTTTGTTCGTTATGATATATGTTTTACAGCATATTTTTTAATCGATATCTCAATTTTATTGATTTAGGTCAAAAAAAGTAGGAGTTTCTTATTGCATTTTGGTGAATATTTTTGTTTGCTTCTGTCGTATAACATATAAATCAGTTTGTTTATCTCAAGAAGTATTGCTTGATTTGTGATATCATAATAATATCAAAAAATAAATCATTATGGAAACAAAAGAAATGTCTTACAATGAGCTTGGTAATTAATGGGTTTATGGCTTTGTTTTTTAACTTTGGTTATGTTGCCTGCACTAGTATTCCTGAACTTTTTGATTTTTGGACAACTACCTTGGTTATCTATTCCTGTTTTGTTTATGCTGGTATTGTTGTTTGTGCTGATGCTTCCGGGATATTTTTCTCAAGAACCTAATGAGGCACGTGTAATGGTGTTTTTTCGGTGGATATAAAGGCACTTTTAAAAACACAGGCTTCTTTTGGGTAAACCCTTTCATGAACAAGAAGAAGTTGTCTCTTCGCGCCCGTAATCTGGATGTGGAGCCGATAAAGGTGAATGATAAGATTGGCAATCCTATTCTGATAGGGCTGGTTTTGGTCTGGAAATTGAAAGATACTTATAAGGCGATGTTTGAGATTGACGCGCAGACGATGGCGGACAGTAAAGGGACAGGGACGGCAAGTGTCAGCGTGGCAGGGCGTATGAATGCCTTTGAGGATTTTGTACGTGTGCAGAGTGATGCGGCCCTCCGTCAGGTGGCCGGACAGTATGCTTACGATGACAATGAGCATGATACGAATGAGCTGACCTTGCGTGGCGGAGGTGAGGAGATTAATGACCAGCTGGAACGTCAGCTTAATGAGCGTCTGGCTATGGCAGGTATGGAAATAGTAGAGGCCAGAATCAATTATTTGGCTTATGCTCCGGAGATTGCAGCGGTGATGCTTCGTCGTCAGCAGGCAAGTGCTATTATTACAGCGCGCGAAAAAATAGTGGAGGGGGCTGTTTCTATGGTTAAAATGGCTTTGGATAAATTAGCCGAGGATGGAATTGTAGAACTGGATGAAGAAAAGAAAGCCGCTATGGTCAGTAATTTGTTGGTAGTGCTTTGTGCGGATGAGCCAGCACAGCCGGTAATTAATTCCGGAACGTTGAATCATTAGTGTAGGAGATGGCAAAGAAAGAAACGATAAAAAGTTTTGTGCTCAGAATGGATGCGGAAACCATGGAAGCTATCGAGAAATGGGCGGCGGATGAATTCCGTTCCACGAATGGACAGCTTCAATGGATTATAGCGGAAGCTTTGCGCAAGAGTGGCAGAATGAAGAAAAAGAAGACAATAATCAAAAAAGGAAGAAAAAGAATGATACAGTTGTTTTGATTGTTTATACTGTTCGGGTCTATAAAAAAGGGCGTCAATATCGATAAAACAAATTATTTTTCTTATTTTCATAGGGTATTTTAATCCTGGGTGATCTTATAAGTAGAAACAGAATTAGTATTCACTTTTTTTAATACCTTAATGAATATGAGAGCGCATAAAAAAACAATTGATTGAATGGATACTGCTCGTTGTCTTTTGGTTGAGTGTCATTCCGGGATGGAGTCAGGAGAAGACACCGTTTGCTGAAGAGAATACTTATATTACAGTCAGCGGTGTAGTAAAGGACAAACAAAATAGAAAGACTTTAGAGTATGTCAATGTATCAGTTCCGGGCAGAAGTGTGGGGACGGTGACAAATGCGGATGGTGAATTTTCTTTGAAGATAGAAGATGCGGAGATGGTTTTTGCTTTAGAGATTTCACATATCGGTTATCATAATAATAGAGTACGTTTGGATAAAGAACATTTGTCGGATTTAAAGATTTACCTTACCCCTCATGCCAATATGTTGAATGAGATTGTGGTTTATGCCCACAATCCTCGTCTTATAGTGGAAGAGGCCATTCGCAAGATTCCTGTCAATTACAGCAATAAAAACAATATGCTTACCGGCTTTTACAGGGAAACTGTTCAGAAAGGGCGTCGTTATATCAATATTTCGGAAGCTATTATTGATGTTTACAAGACTTCTTATGAGGATATGACAACTACCCGCGACCGGGTGCAGGTTTTGAAGGGGCGCCGGTTGCTCAGTCAGAAAGTCAGTGATACGTTGGGGGTGAAACTGGCTGGTGGTCCCACTTTATCTATCTATGTGGACATTGTGAAAAATCAGGATGCGTTGTTGGATATGGAAACATTGAACTATTATGATTTCTTTATGGAAGAACCGGTCCAGATAGACAATCGTCAGCAATATGTGATCAGTTTCCGTCCCCGTGTCGTTTTGCCTTATGCCTTGTATTATGGCAAATTGTATATTGATCGTGACAAGTTGTCGTTTACCCGTGCGGAATTTAGCTTGTCTATGGATAATAAAGTCAAGGCAGTGCGGGCTATTCTAGCCAAGAAACCCTATGGCTTACGTTTTAAGCCACAGGAACTTTCTTTCCTTGTTACTTATAAAGATATGGATGGGAAAACCTATCTGAATTATATCCGTAACCGTATCCGGTTTAAGTGTGACTGGAAGCGCAAACTTTTCTCTACCGGCTATACTGTGCTTTCAGAGATGGTGGCAACGGATAGGAAGGAAAATAATGTGGCGATCATTCCCGGAAAGATGGCTTTTCATCAGAAAGATGCTTTTTATGATTGTAGATACTAATTGAAAAGTGCGCTGTATTCTAATTGAAAAGAGCTCCATCCATAACTTGTTACAAAATTACTATAAGTTTAAAATATTCATTTATCTTGTCTCATTTTTTGTGTTTCCTTAAGCCTATAAGACAGTCCGGTCATATTAACCAGATAAGCTTTATGTGTAAGCCTGTCAACCATTGCCGCCACAAGCACCTTGTCCTTTATGATTTCATTCCATCTGTTAAAAGCCAAATTAGTAGTAATGATTGTAGCCTTTTTTCCGGCTCTTAACGACAGGTGGTTAAAAAGCAGTTCTCCTCCTTCCTTGTCACAACTGACATATCCGAACTCATCACAGATGACCAGATCGTATTTTTCAAACCTTAATTGTAGCGTCCTCAGTGTCTTTGCTGATTTAGCCTCCCTTATCTGGGTAAGCAGGACCGGCACTGAAGTAAACAATACGGTAAAGTCCTGTTGGCAGGCCTTTATTCCTAAAGCCGTAGCAATATGCGTCTTTCCCGTTCCCGGATTTCCATACAGGACCAGGTTTCTTCCCTGTCTGATGAAGTCCAGTGTCTCCAATTCAGGTAATATTACCTGTGCCTCTTTGGGCATGTCTTCCATAACAAGCTCATGCAGATACTTCATTTGTGGAAATCCCGCAGATCTTATCCTTGATCTTCTTCTACACTCCCTTCTCCTGGCGCTTTCCTTTCCAAGCAATTCCGTCAAGAACTGCAGATGGTTCCAGTTTTCTTCAGCTGCCAATGAAAGGGTGCATTCCAGTTCCTCTTTAAAGGCCAGAAGCTTCAGTTCTGCAGCATAGTCATAAATGGTTTCTTTTTCTGATTTCATATATTATAAACTTAAATGGTTGGTATTATATCATGCACTTCATTGTATCCTGTCATGAGCGCCGTGATGCCTTCAAGCATATCCACAGCTTCTCTTTCTATATTCTCCTGTTGTGCCGGGAGAACAGGCGGTTCCATGGTTTCTTCTGTCTCTCCCTGTACGCTACCATGCAGCATGGCCTTTACCTGGTCCGGAGATATCTTTCTGACACCACGTCCGGTCAGCTCCTTGCATGCCGTGACAATGTCCGTTCCGGAAAATCCATTTTTTCGGGCATAGTCCAGCAACAGAACAAACGTCCTGTTGTCCTCCTTGAAATGGATGTCATACAGCCTTCTCAGTTCTTCCGGTGCTCTTTGCCAAACCACAGAGTGGGGCAATGCCCCCGGTTTACGGGAAAGTGTACGCAAATAGTGCTCCAGCTTGATGCACCAGTCTCCACCGCAATAACTGCGTTGATGAGAGGCCACTTTCTCCTTCCCGTACAGGATGACGATTTTTTCACTATAAACCTTGACATGTACTTTTTCTCCCACAAGAGAATCAGGTACGGAATAATGAACATTTTTCATGCTGATAGTTGACCATTTATCCACAATGTACTCATAGACCTCAAAACAGCCCAGATTACCGGGAAAAGGCTTCAGCGATGACAGGTCAGCTTCCAGACGTGATGTTTTCTCCGCTGTTGAAAGACTGCCTTGCTCGTTGTTGACCTGCATACATACCCGGTTTAAATGCTCCTGGGCAGAATGTATATCACCAAAATGGTCTGTCAGGCAGAAAGCTTTCCTTCTGACATATTCCACGCTGCGCTCCACATGTCCTTTCTCCCATCCGGCCCGTACATTACAGAAACGGTACTCAAAACAATAGAAACCGGACATCTTCATCAAAGCTTCTGTAGGTTTCTTATCACCACCGACAAAGCTCTTGACGGCTACACGCATATTGTCATAGACCATCATGGCGGGGACACCATGTATATCCCTGAAAAAGTTACGGTGGGATTCCATGAAGGCAAGCGTATTCTGATGCCTGAAAAGATAGGCGTATCTGCCATTGCTATGCCCGAAAGTGAATACGGCCAGATAAAACTTGGTTTTGACGCCGTCAATAAAAAGAAGAACTTCACCCCAGTCAAACTCGGCAATGCATCCAGGCTCATAGAACAACCGGATAAAGGCTTCGCTCTTTTTCTTCTCTTTGTATGACTCTATATTTTTTATATAACTGCATACTGTGGCGTAACTGATGGTGTATCCTTGAGATAACAGAAACTGGTGGATATCCTTTTTCAACATGCGCTGTTTGCGAAGTCCGGTAGCTATCTTAACGGCATTCTTCTTCAGGCAAAATCCTATCTTATCCTTAATCTCTTGTGTGAGCCGGCGAGGACGGCGTCTGGAACTGTCATACCTGGGCTGGATGGTAAGCAAATCACTCAAAGCCTCTTCTGGATTGTCCGTGCGGATGGCTGATTCGTACTTTGAAAGAATATTGTCAACGGTATGACGGCTGACATGAAGTTCACGAGAGATACGCCGTTTGCTATAACCGCATACTCTATACATGTGTATTATTGATTGTCTTTCTACCATAGTCTTCATTTTACCTTTGCATTTGGATTATACAAAGGTCATTATACTTATCCTATGGTGGCGCAATTTTCAACTGGAATATTGGCGCACTTTTTCAATTAGTATCTACAGTAAAGAGGCTTTTGACGAGACTTGTGCAATCGATCAACAGCCCTCTGATGATATGGATGTTCATTTCATGGCAATTCCTGCAAACCGCACTGTTGCAGTCGATGTACCGGTGACTGTTTATAAAGTCATCCACATAGCGGCCATACCGTTTGCCGCCTGCCATGACGTCTTGAAGATAAAGCTCCCTCGCTTCGGAGAGCAATTCGTAAAATTCTTCCGCTACATCCTGTTCCGTAGCGAAGTGGTGCAGATGTGGTCTCCCTTCAAAAAAAGAGAGGACCTGTTGTTTTGTCCTTTCATGTCGAATTGTTTTTATGGGTTTATACTTATTATAATAGTGGCATTACTTCGACTATTTGAAAAGTCGGAGAAAAGCCGGAAATATTTACCTGTAAATTGAATTTGACATGTATAACTACATCAGTCGAATAGCCCGTTGACCAAATTGACTGCTTCGTCTTTTTTTCTGGTTGATGATTTTTGGCGTACACCTGTGTCATTCTCACGGAGGTATGACCAAGCAGCTTCGATACGGTATAGAGATCCGCACCGAGCGTCAGCATCATGGTCGCGAATGTGTGCCGGGCCGTGTGAAAAGTAAAACGCTTGGTGATTCCGGCCGCTTCGGCCCACGGCTTGAGATACTGGTTGATGTTTGAAGGCAAGCTGAACACATGGTCATCCGCCGCCTTGTCCTCACGCTCCGGCATCCACTTCAACGCCTCGTTGGAGAGTGGCAGGTAAATCGGTTCTTTGGTCTTCTGCATAGCCACCGCCAGACGGTATTGGCCGTTATCGACAAAGACATTCTTCCATTTCAGGCCGACAATATCGCTGATACGCAGTCCGCAGAAGCAGGAAAACAGATAGGCGTTTTTTAACCCTCCCATCCTGTACCGGAGTGGCAATCAACGCCCGTACCTCTTCGATGGTCATATAGGACCGCACGCTCTCCGGCATTTTGGGCTTCTCCGATTTTTCCATTTCATTAAACGGATTTCTCAACAACCGTTTAGCCCGGACGGCAGCGTTCAGGGCACCGTTGAATATCTGATAATAGGTATTGCGTGTAGATGCTGCTATCGGCTTTCCTTTAGGGCGGAAGGTCGTCAGCATGTAGTCGATATAGCCTTGGCAAAAAGCGAGGTCAACCCGATCCAACAAAAACCTTTCCCCTGCATATTCTTTCAGGATATGGGTAACGGCCTTGATTTGACCGATGCCTTTCTTGTCGCGTTTCTCTTGGTACTCCAAATAGGTTTGCATCCAGTCCAGTAGATAAACCTTATCTGTATGGTTCACGATACCGGCTTCGCCGCTGGTCAGTTCGATAATGCGTTTCGACTTGATGGCATTCGCAGCGGCCATTGTTATTTCATTCTGCCGACGGGTATTGTTGTCCGTTCCCGGGATAAGATACAGCTTCAGGTACTCATATGTCCGCTTGCCATTGCGGTATATATCCAGATACAGACTTTTGCTGCCATCGGACAAATCCTTCATCCGAAGACGGATGGGCTCTTTTACTTTTTTAGGCTTCTTTATTCGTGGCATAATCGTATTCTTTCATTCGTTCTTTTTCGTATGCAAATGTACGAATTAAAACCGAAATCAAGAAACAAACAAGGAACAAAAATGTACCCAAAAAGAACTAATTAACAGAAAATAGCGAAAACAACTGAAAGAAACGATTTCTTTATAAATGTCTGATATAAAGCCTATTTACTTGTACTTATTTGGATTTTATTTTCATCTTTAATATGTCTGTTTGTTTATTGCCAATAATAGAAGTATAGGAGAATGGAGAAATTCGCTCATTTCCGTTCTGTCCCCAAGAGAATCTAAGTTTGAAGACATCAAAGTTCTTAATTTTCCAGAATTTCTCATTTGAAACATTCCAACCTAATGAAACGCCCGGGAAAGTAGCATATCTGTTATTGGGACCGAAATTTGAAGACCCATCGCGTCTGACCACAACTTCCGCCATATATTTTTCAGCATAATTATAGCTTAGACGAGCAAAATATGAGAACATACTATGTCTAGGATTAGCACCGCCACTATTAGCTGATGTCATAACATCACCAGCATTAAGATACCAGTAATTCTCATTGGTCATTGCTTCATTTGGATATTTATTTCGTGTTCCGGTCATAAACTCATAAACATCTCTTGATGCAGAAGTACCTAACAGGACAGATGCAGAATGTTCACCAAAAGATTTTTTATATCGCAATGTATTCTCCCACTGCCAACTACTATTAGCATTTGTACTTTGTTCTACCCTAGAATTATCTTCTTTACATTCTGCAGAATGAAAAAACTTTGGTGCAAACATTCTTCCACGGAAATTCCGATGATTAATACCAAAATCTGTGCGGAAAACAAGGTCTTTAATAAAAGTAATCTCAGCATAAACATTACCAAAAAATTGCTGGGTAATATTTTTATTCTTAGGTGCCTCATCCATAAATGCAATAGGGTTCCACATACGGCTATAAGGTACAGGAGAGACTCCATATCCGAAAGTATCGTTGCTATTCTCATCATAAACCGGAGTAGTAGGATCAATATTATAAGCGTATGATATCGGATTATAGCCATTGATGCCGGTTGCCACTCCACTATTCTCTATATATGCATAGTTGACGTTTGCACCTACACTTAAGAAATCATTTATAGAATAGGAACTGTTCAGCCTTGTGCTGAATCGTTTGTAAAATGACGCATCTTCACCGATAATACCATTCTGGTCTAGATAATTCAATGAAAGCAAGCTTGAACCCTTATCACTGCCAAAGTTAGCAGTAATGTTATGCTCAGTAACAGGAGCTGTATTCAATATTTCATTAAACCAGTCTGTATTATAGCCTGTTGGAGCAGTAGGTACACCACCGGCAAGCGGCATATCATCATTATCGGCAAACTCTTTCATCAGCATGATGTACTGTTCATCATTCAGCATGGTTGGTTTCTTTGCTACTGTAGAAAAACCATAGTAAACCATCATAAGCAAAG
>ENA-OPZJ01000031-OPZJ01000031.1-human-gut-metagenome-genome-assembly--contig:-NODE-31-length-8621-cov-0.419826_pt1 | contig 8621 bp, 12 predicted proteins | sample MGYA00242482_ERZ504501 | MGnify/ENA primary metagenome ERZ504501 (study PRJEB26092, sample SAMD00036291) | human gut metagenome | host: Homo sapiens | study: EMG produced TPA metagenomics assembly of the...
CTAAAATTCCACCCAAAAAAGACCGTAAGCAGATTCTCTAAAAACAACCTCACCATAATGGAAATACGTGATGCGCCATACGCCTTGCGAACTGCAATTTCTGTCACACGCTCCTGCATTCGGGCATTGGTCATACCTGAGATATTAATAGCAGGAACAATCAGCAAGACCATCAATAACATACTGTAAACCAACGGTGCACTAATATCTTTTCCACGAAAAAAAGGTGTATTCCGTATGAGTATAGAGTTCGTTCATCTCGAAAGCATATTCTGCCGTTGAACTATTCAAACGATCCTGCCGATGCTGTACTTCAGTCCGTACCTCTGCAGGACGAGTATCCGGCAGCAGTTTGAGCAATCCCAGACGGATTCCTCCCAAGCCCCCTGTCCAAGTAGCATAATAGTCTTCATTTTCCAATGAGAAAGGAACAAAAGCATCAGCGTATGCTGTCTGGAAAATAGCATTGACATCTTTCACCACGCCTACCACTTTAGTAGGAAAAAAAATTACTTTGATATTCTTTTCCTACCACATCCGTCGTGCCGAAAAGCTGCAAGGCCATACGCTCGGTTATCACACTGACCCACCGACGGGCATCATACTCCTCTTGTGTGAAAGGACGTCCCGCTATAAATTCATAATCAAAGAACTTAAACCAGTTATCAGCCACAGGCCGCACATAATAGTTGAATATCTCATTCGAAGCGGACAAGTTACAAGGGGTCTTGGAAACGCCACGATACCAAGTAACCTCTTTTACACCAGGAAGCTCTGAAAACAATGCTTCAAAAGCCTTGCGTCCCATACCGCTGTTCTGGTTGGTATGATCCAGCTTACGATAGGTCATTCCCGAACCTGTATACATCATATCGCTCCGATCACTTTCCGGAGCCATATCCATTGTACGGAAGTCATAAATCATCACTACTACCATAACAAAAGCGATAGTGACAGCTGTTCCTATAATACTGATTGTAGCATAAAAAGGATTCTGCCGTATCAGATTAAATGCTTGTAATAATAGCTGTTTCATTCGTTTTATCTCTTCATTTTATTTATTCTTCATGTAATGCCTCAGCCGGTTCGATACTCATGGCACGACGGGCAGGGTATCCTATTCCAATGACAATCATTCCAGCAATCAGAATAAAAGTGCCCAGAACCGTAATCGCAAAACGACCTGCCGTAAAAGGCATACGTGTAACTTCCACCAGTTCGGCATATCCCAAATTCCACGCCACAACCAAATGCAGGAATAGCAGATATCAGCAATAACAAGACTCCTTCCCCCATCAGACGACCGCAGATTCCCCAACGGGTAGATCCTAAAGCCATACGCAACGCTATTTCGGCACGCCGATGCTGTGTCCGGAACCAGAAAGTTCCGATAATGCCTAGAAAGATATTCAGCAATAAGAAAAATATGATACAAAATTGCGTATTCAACTCATTCACCGAATCCGTTTCATAAGCTGTGCGTACATCACTCAAAGGAGTTATATCCAAAAGATATAGATTGCCCACCTGATATTGACGGTCGGCATCCACTATCAAACGGTCTATGAATCCATCATTCTGTCCCTCACGAACACGCAGGCAAACTTCTATATAAACCGTCTCACCTAAGGATTCCAACGCCTCATCTGTCAGGTACACAGCAGCATAACGGGAGCCGTAATCATCCGGAGCTGTAAAATGGTCATAACGGACCGGCTCGGTAAGAGCAGCTATAGAAAGATGCTCCGCCTCCGGCTCATTCCGCCAAACAGGCACCCTACGCCCTAAAAGTTCCTTACCATGCCAAGGTGCATCCTGATAAACATCGGCAATATTCACAGATAAGACCATGCCGGACGGTGTCAGTGCCTCAGCAAGGCTTTCACTACCCGAACCGTCTATATTGCGATAACGGAATACATTAAAATACTCCGGAGTTATCCATCGTTTCAAACTACGTACCGGAACTGTATCCAGATAAAATGAAAAACTGTTTGCACCGTCATTATAAGGTATACAGTTTTGCGAGAGGCTGACTGCTTCCACATCCGGACGATGCGCAAGCCTGTTTACAATTTCATGCAAATCGGCAACATCTTCTTTCATAGTACGGCCAGGCTGATAAGCAGCCGCCTTCGAAGTCATCCGCTCAAAACGAAGAACATACGTATTTTCTATATCAAAGCCCATCGGCAAATTATAGATGCTCAATGTGACATATACCACATCCACAATATACCATAATATGACAAACACCACAAAAAGTTCCATCCACAGAAACGCATTGCTGCGGCGCTCGTTCCATATCTGTTTCAATAAATTCCTGTTCATGATCTAACGTTGGTTTAAAGCGTCCGTAATATTCATGCGCGATGCCCTCCAGGCAGGGATGCACGCTGACAGCAAATTCAAGAGCAGGCAGAAAAATGAATGCGGCCAAGAATATCCAGGGACTGAACAACATATCTGCCGAAAGACTGGTTTCTCCTATTTGGGCACGGTTCTCGCTATTGGAAAATAAGAAATCATTCAATAAAAAAGTACATGCATAACTGAAAAGCATTCCTACTGCTCCGGCTATGAGCGTCAATAATAAATTTTCATAAAACACTTGCCTCAACAAGACATTGGCAGTAGCACCAAATGCCTTCCTCACCCCTATTTCCGACATGCGCTTCCGCATACGGGACAAAGTCATGCTACTCAAATTTATAGCCGGTACCAGCAATAAAATAACAATCACCAACAGGTAGTGCAAATAAGCTTCCTTCGCCTGTAACTCTCTTCCCCAGTGACGAAAGATAAAAGAGAAACGATCATCGGGTTGTCCACGATAAAAAAATTTCGGAATCCTGCAATCCGTCATTGAATTTCTGACGCAGGCGTTCCGCCTCTTCTCTGATGGCAGGAAAATCTTTCTCCGAATGTGCCAGAATGACCACACGAAAAGTTCCCATCGCATTGTCATACCAGCACTTCCTGGCTATTTCTGTTGAATTGAAAGGTATCCAAATCTGCGCATAAGAAGAAACAGCCAGTTTGGATACATCTTTCACAACACCCACTACCGTATAATCGGCCAAGTTGAGTTGGACCGTACGTCCTACCGCTTCTACCGTACCAAACAAATTCCGGGCCACAGAAGCACTAAGTACAACCTTAGGAAGTCCGCTTTCACTATCGGCAGCCGTAAACGGCTTTCCGGCAATAAAATCAAAAGAGAACACTTTCCAAAAGGTATCGTCAGTTTCAAGGTTATCCACTGTCATCATTTTTCCAGCAGGTACAGAAATACGCATCCTGCCTCCTGTAGACACTATAGTTACCGCCTCAGGAACAGTAAGTGCCTTTAAAACACTCTTTAGCCACTGTGAGTGACATACAGCCGTTTGATGAATTATCACTGGTATCTCCTTTCTGATGAATAGACATCGCTTTCATATAAAGAGAACGTGAACGGTTCACCTCGGGCACACAATCCGTAATGCGTACTTCCAACACCAGGACAATGACCATGATCATACAAATAGCCAATGCCGTTCCTATGATAGAAACCAAGCTGATGAGCCTATTCTCACGAAGTTGGTAAAAAGCCTGTTTAATATATAGTTTTATCATGTTTGTGCTATGCTCTAAAACCTTTTAACAAAAAAGAGATTACTCATTATGCAATGCTTCCGCCGGCTGAACTTTCATAGCCTTACGTGCGGGAATCCAAATGCCTACTACAATCATCAATGCAATCAAAATAAAGGAAATAAGAACTGTTATTATGAAACGTCCACCTTCAATAGTAGTGCCATTCATCCAAGCATTCAATTCACTATTTGCCAGATTCCAATCAATAAAAATCGCAGGAATTGTGGCCACCGCCAATAATATCAATCCCTCTGCCAACTGACGGACAAAGATACTATGATCTGTTCCACCCAATGATTTCATCAATGCAATCTCCCCACGTCGTTGCTGAGTACGGAACCAGAAAGTACCTAGCAATCCCAACGAATATATTCAACAACAAGAAACCCATTCCGAAAAGGTAACTGTTCCAGGCATTCGTATGTGACTGCTGAAAGTTACGACGGATATCGGTAAAAGAACGCACATCCGCGATAAACACATTGCCCACGCGATACAGTTTCTCACTATCCGCTTTCAAACGGGCTATAAAATCACGATCTTGATCCTCTTTTACGCGTACACAAAGCTCCGTGCCCAAATCATACCATTCTTCCGGCATAGGAGCCACCATGCAGTAACTGTTCCATGCCTCAAAATAATCCCCATAACGCACAACCTGCAAAGAAGCCGCTAAATTATATGTATTTGTTGTATCCCCGAACAAATAAAATTGTTTGTCTACCAATGAAGTCAAATCACATCCATAGCGCCGTTTATAAAGATTATCTGAAGCTAAGAAATTCTTCGGATGTTTCAGCATCTCAGCCAGTTGTTCAGGGGTCTCCCCACGGGTGCCACGATAACGGAACACACGGACAAAAATCGGGAGACACCAATCTGCGTATAGTCCATCCCGCGAACGTAACGTATCATACACCACTGACGCACTGCTGTTACTGCCATTATACGGGTAAGAATTTTGTCCTAATCCGGCTGCCTCTATATCCGGTCTATGCTGAAGACGACTTAGAAGTTCCTTGATATCCTGCCGCTTTTCCTCGTCTGTCTGATTGGGAATAAAGTCTGGACTTTTGTCCGTAAGACGTCCCATTTGCACCAAATAGCAATGAGAAATATCAAATCCCCGTGGTTCATTATAAATTGAGGTCTGCACATACATATAGTCCACAATATACCATAAAACGACACTTACCAACAATAATTCGGTGACAAGCCAAAGATTAGACCGCCATTCATTTTTTATCTGAGTAAATAGTTTCTTATTCATCTTGATTCTTTACTTTTAATTCGTTATCACCTTAGTGAATCCTTCCTCCCAGCGCATTGACAATGCTAGTCCTTGAAGCCCTCCAAGCAGGAATGCCGCTACTCAGCAAAATTCAAAACAAAGCAAAACAACAACGCATAAAGGAAAGTGGAAGGGTGCAATAAAATACTGGAATCAACTGTAGGGGGCATTCAATGTCGCACTATAAGGCTGTGCAAACAGGATATCGGTACCTAAATAAGCCATAACAATACTGATAAACAAACCTACGGCACCAGCCAACAAAGTCACGACCAGGTTTTCCATGATTATTTGTCCAACCATTTCCATGCGGGTGCTCCCAAAAGCACGGCGTACTCCTATTTCCGCCACACGTTGGCGCAATCGGCTTTGCGTCATACTGCTCAGATTTATAGCAGGTACTAACAACAGAATGATAAAAAATGATAGCACGTTCACGACGAGCCGACTTCAAATCCGGCTCCAAGTTAGCTGCAAATGAAATAGACTGAGTTTCCTGATCATATGGTCGGTTACGGTCTATCAACGTATACCCCTGATCGGCAAGAATAGAATTATACTCACTCATACGCCGCTTGGCTTCAGCACGGATTTCTCCAAAATCATCATGCTTCGAGCCAAAATAGTGACACTCATCATCCCCATGTGCTGGTCACTCCACGTATCATTAGGCAAATCCGTCGAAGTAAAGGGAATCCATACTTGGCCATAAGAAGCATCGGCAAGAGTAGATACATCTTTCACTACCCCTACCACACGATAGGGAGCATGATTCAACAAAAACTCTTTGCCCGCAGATTCTGTGGAACCAAACAAAGCCCGCGATATGCTCTCAGTAATCACAGCCACAGGAGTGCCCGCATTGAAAGTAGCTTCATCGTATGGTTTCCATTCACAAAACGAAAATCGAAACACTTTAAAAAAAAGTATCATCCGTTTCCCGCACATCCGCTCCAATAGCCGGCATAGCGGGTAATGAAACAGGAGTCGATACCGGCATACTGCAATAAATAGTGACAGCTTCAGGGGTTTTCAATGATTTATAATACCTCACGCGCCGTCCGCACGCTCATCGGTCCGTTACTTGTTCCGTCCCCCCCAATCCTTATGACTTATGCTCATATAATGCACATGCAGAAAACGATTCCGGTTTGACTCGGGAGAAAAAGGAGCGACCTTCACTTGTTGTAGCATCACTACCAACATAATAAGGAAAATGCTAAGAGCAGTTCCTGCAATGCTGATGACACTGATAAGCGGATGCTGGCGAAGTTGCGCCAAAGCTTGCTTAAAAATATACTGTTTTAATTCATCTCTGTTATTTCTTAATAAATTCCTTTTCATAGTAATCAGTAGTTATTGCACCTGACGCCCATCAAAGAAACGAATGGTTCTGGAAGTCTGTTTGGCTTGTTCTTCATTATGGGTTACCATCACAATGGTCCGTCCATCCTCTTTATTTAATTTATGCAACAATTCCATGACCTCTGCACCCATCTTTGAGTCCAGATTACCGGTAGGCTCATCCGCAAGAATAATTTCAGGATTACCCACAATAGCACGGGCTATCGCTACACGCTGGCACTGTCCTCCGGAAAGCTGTGTGGGCATGTGCCGCATACGATGACTTAAACCGACACGATCCAACACTTCTTTTGCCAGACGGGTACGCTCCTTGGCAGCCATCTTTCTATAGAGCAAAGGCAACTCCACATTGTCAATCACATTCAGCGAATTAATCAGGTGGAACGACTGGAATACAAAGCCCAAGGTCTTGTTACGGAAAGCAGCCAGTTCCTTGTCCTTCATGCTTTCTACAGACGTGCCGTTTATTTCAATCTTTCCACTGCTGGGAGCGTCCAGCAGCCCCATAATATTCAGCAAGGTAGACTTGCCGCAACCGGAAGGACCCATAATGCTGACAAACTCCCCTTTAGCCACATCCAAATTTACATTTTCCAGCTGCTAATGTTTCAATCTCATTCGTACGGTAGATTTTATTGATACCGGTTAATTTAATCATTGCCATAATCGTTTCGTATTTAAATTGTTAATCTTATCTCATACTAGTTATCTCAAAAATCCATACACCTATAAACAGACCGGTTTTACAGCCGTTTATCATTTTTTTTAAATCTTAATCCTACTCATCCCGCAATGCATCCACCGGAGTTATGCGGCTGATGCTGCGTGCAGGAATATAAATGCCTATACTGACCACAATCAGCAAGATAATCCATACAATCAGTGACACTCCTAAAAAAATGAAGCGGGAATCTATTCACCCAATAAATGGGAAGTATTTCCTGTTCATTCCACATATTGGTATAAAGCCCTTCTTTCAAGGCATATTGCAAATAAATAAGACAACCGGTCAAAGTAGCCAGCGTAGAAAGCACTATCCCTTCGCCCAGCAACATACGGATGATATAGACAGACCGGGCACCGAAACTTTCATGATACCCACTCCTCCCGACGGTTGCGTGTCTGCATCCAAAAGGTACCGGAAACTCCTAAACATAAACTGATCAGGAAGAATCCTCCCATCAGTAAATTCACACGATAAGTATAATTCACCGTATTCTCTTCATCATTGTCCGCTATTACTTCATGATAACTCTTCACACTACGCATATATAGATTACCCACACGCAACTCTTTCTCCGCCCATGGTCTGAAATGCTGCATAAATTGCGTTTCGTTTATAGCCGGTTTAGTACGGAAAACGATACATACCTCTTCCGGTATTTCGAATTTTTCCAACTGTTGAGGCTCGGCCAATACATTCTGCGGCTGCATGCCATTGCGCATACGTAGTTTACCGATGGTTGCTTTTATAATCCAGTTCAAGGTATCCGTTTTAAAATCAACATAGCGATAGCCCAATGAAACGACTCCCGGTACAGGATCTACGGTCATAACGACTTCTTTATTTTCAAAAGGCATACGGTCCAGTTCTTCGTTAGTCTGCCCTTCCACTTCCTCAAATCCAAATGTGCTGAAAAACTGGCTCTGAGGCTCAAAGAACATCACCATATAGGGATAATAATGTAAAGAGTCCGTATTTAACGAACGGCTCCATGAACTGGAACAAAACGGACCGACGTCTCTAAACTGCAAAGTTGCATACCGCACATCTTCATAGTCGCGAATGCGCGAAAGAATCCGTCGTACATTGGCAGCACGTGCCTCCGGAGTGTCTTCCCCTGCTTCAAAACGCGCTGATTTGGAAGAGACAGCAGCAAGATTCAGTCTGTACATTCCTTCCTCTGTGATACCGGTAGGCAGCCCCCCTGTCGTGGGTAGTCACCACAATCGGGTCAGTCAGTACCCATATCACCATAGATACAATGATCAACTCTGCCAACAACCAGCCATTGCGGTATCGGCGTGCCCATAAATTCTTACCTATCAAATGTAGCATCGCATCCCCCCTCCTTTTTATTTCTTCTGATTCAATGAATAAACGATATCCTTACCCAGTGCCTTCCACGCCGGCCATAATGCAGAGAATAAATTCAGCAAAAGACAAACGATAAAACCTGCACAGAAAATCCATGGAGAGAACAGCATATCAAAACTGACGATTGTATCTACTCCTTCAGGAGCGGAATTTCCGTAAACGCTCAAACAAAGTAAACACCCAATTACGTCCGGCTATCAATATCGTCCAGACCCAACATAAGCCCAA
>ENA-OPZJ01000032-OPZJ01000032.1-human-gut-metagenome-genome-assembly--contig:-NODE-32-length-8459-cov-0.452112_pt1 | contig 8459 bp, 11 predicted proteins | sample MGYA00242482_ERZ504501 | MGnify/ENA primary metagenome ERZ504501 (study PRJEB26092, sample SAMD00036291) | human gut metagenome | host: Homo sapiens | study: EMG produced TPA metagenomics assembly of the...
CCGGAGTAGAAATTGCTGAAAAGTCATACAACCGTGTCAACCGGCTCTTTGAACAAGGCGTAATGTCCGCGCAAAAACGTGATGAAGCCAAAGCACAATTTGATGCCATGACCGCTACAGAAAAAGCAGCACGCTCCCAATACGAAATGGCAAAGAACGGTGCACAACGTGAAGACAAAGCAGCAGCCGCAGCCCAAGTAGAACGTGCCAAAGGTGCTGTAGCCGAAGTTTCCTCCTACATAGACGAAACGATACTGACCGCGTCAGCTGATGGAGAAGTGACCGAAATTTTTCCCAAAGCAGGCGAACTGGTAGGTACCGGTGCCCCCATTATGAACGTGGCCCGCTTGAATGACATGTGGGTAACATTTAATGTACGCGAAGATTTCCTAAAAGACTTTACCGTAGGAAATGAGATTAGCGCATTTATTCCTGCCTTTGACAAAGAAATAAAAATTCAAGGTTACTTATATGAAAGATCTGGGTACATATGCTGCCTGGAAAGCAACCCAAGACTACGGGACAATTCGACCTGAAGACCTTCGAGGTGAAAGCTGTTCCTGTAGAGAGAACAGACGGATTGCGTCCGGGAATGAGTGCCATCATCGAGAAATAACAAACAATGAACAATACTGTCCATAACCGTATATTCCGCATAGCCCGGCGTGAAGTGTTCCGCATCGCCACAAGACCGCTATATCTGTTCTGCATGATCATAGCTCCCTTGTTCTGTTATCTCTTCTTCACTACATTAATGTGGAACGGACTCCCTACGGATATGCCGGCAGGTGTGGTCGATTTGGACAACACAGCTACCACACGCAGCATCATCCGTAATCTGGACGCTTTTCAGCAGACTAAAATCATAGCACATTACCCCAGTTTCGCGGATGCCCGCAAAGCCATGCAGCAAGGAAAGATCTATGCTTTCTACTATATTCCAAAAGGAACTACCGAGAAGGCATTAGCAAGCCGTCAACCCAAGGTTTCCTTTTATACCAACTACTCCTATCTGGTAGCAGGTTCATTACTCTATAAAGACCAGCGCACCATGTCCGAGCTGGCGGGTGGAGCCATCGGCCGTGCCACCTTATATGCCAAAGGAGCTACAGAAGACCAGGCCATGGCATTCCTGCAGCCCATAGTCATCGACTCTCATGTATTAAACAATCCATGGCTCAATTACTCTGTATATTTGAGTAACACCATCATACCGGGTATCCTGATGCTGCTTATCTTTATGACCACCGTCTATACCATTGGAAGTGAAATGAAAACCAACACCCAAAAAGAATGGATGGGCATGGCAGACAATTCCATCACCGTAGCCCTGACCGGCAAATTGCTGCCCCAGACTGTAGTTTTCTTTGTCATGGCCACCTTCTATAATGTTTATCTATACGGTTTCCTGCACTATCCCTGTAATAGCGGTATACTGCCCATGCTGTTTGCAGGTCTGTTACTAGTACTGGCTTCACAGGCTTTCGGAGTATTTCTGTTCGGATTGTTTACAACAGTCCGCTTGGCACTGAGCACCGCCTCCCTATGGGGGGTGATTTCTTTCTCCATATCGGGTATGAGTTTTCCGGTTATGGCAATGAATCCTGTATTACAGGCACTGGCCAATCTATTCCCGTTACGCCACTACTTCCTGATTTATGTAGATTTGGCACTTAACGGATATCCGCTGATTTACGCATGGCATTCAGTAGTCGCGTTGATGTTATTCATGCTGTTGCCTTTCTTTATACTGAAAAGACTGCGCACAGTACTATTACATTATGTATATATTCCCTAAAACGGCAAACAGGTATGAAAACATATAAACTCAAAGATATCATCTCACAAGGAACCAAGGACCTTTTCTACATCTGGTGGCAAGAGTTGAAAGCAGTTGTAAAGGATCAGGGTGTACTTATCTTCTTCATTCTGGTACCACTAGGCTATCCGCTTCTCTATACCTTTATATATACCAATGAAACAGTGCGTGAAGTTCCTGCTGCTGTAGTAGATAACAACCGTTCAAGCCTCAGCCGTGAATACCTGCGTCTGGTAGATGCAGGTGCCGACTTGGAAATAGTATCTCATTGCAGTGATATGGAAGAAGCAAAAACTTTATTGAAGAGCGGCAAAGTGTATGGCATCATCTATATTCCTGAAAGCTTCAGCCGCGACATTACTAAAGGAGTTCAAACCCATGTCACCATCTACTGTGACATGAGCGGTATGCTATACTACAAAGCCATGCTGACAGCCAACACCAATGCCTCGCTGGTAATGAACAAACAGATAAAGATAGAACGCTCCGGCAACACAACCATCCGACAAGATGAAGTGAGCACGTCCCCCCATAGCGTATGAGGATATTTCCATTTTCAATCCGCAGAACGGTTTTGCCAGCTTCCTGATACCCGCCGTACTGATACTGATTATCCAACAAACTTTACTGCTAGGAGTAGGTCTATCTGCCGGAACTGCTCGTGAGAACAACCGTTTTCGGGACCTTATCCCCATGAGCCGCCATTATCATGGCACGCTGCGCATTGTTTTTAGGCAAATCACTGACTTACCTTATGATATATGCTGTCATGGCTACCTATATGCTCTGCCTTGTTCCCAAAAATGTTCAGCCTGGTACAAATAGCTCAAGCCGGAACCCTAGCGGCATTCATGTTTCCCTATATACTGGCATGCATCTTTTTTCGCGATGACTTGTTCTATCTTTATTCACCATCGGGAAGCCTGTATGATGATTTATGTATTTACCTCAGTACCGTTGCTATTTATCTCAGGCATTTTCGTGGCCAGGTACTGCCATTCCTAAATTCTGGGAGGTGGTTTCGTGGCTGTTCCCTTCCACTTTCGGCATCAACGGCTTTGTACGCATCAACAATATGGGAGCCACACTGACCGATGTGCTGACAGAGTACCGGGTATTGTGGATACAAACAGGTGTTTATTTCCTTACCACCTGCATCGTATACCGTCGTCAGATTACCTTAAGCCGCAGACATGTATACGAAAGATTAAAAGAGATTAAGAAAAGACGCAGAACAAATGTCGTCTGAATTTGTTTATAAATTAAGAACTAAATGAATTATTTATGATGAAAAAACTTTTTATTCTGGCATGCGTATGCCTGCTGATTACTTCATGTAACAGCAACTCCAAAAACACTAACGATTCTGCAATCTCCACCGAAACAACGGATATGCACAATGCAGAAAACTCATTGGATTATGACGGTACTTACACCGGAACTTTTCCGGCTGCCGACTGTCCAGGTATCAACATGACCCTGACTATTAAAAAAGACAAGACTTTTGAGTTGATATCAGAATATATTGACCGGCAGGATGCTACTTTCAAAGAATATGGAACTTACTCTGTTGAAGGTAATATCATGACTTTAATTAATGGAGAGGATAAGCAATATTATAAAGTCGGTGAGAATACCCTGACCGCTCTCAATCAAGACAAACAGGCAATAACAGGAGAGTTAGCAGACCATTATATTCTACACAAAAAAATAAACTTTACTTCATCTGTCATTTTCATGCCAAAGTGAAGGGTCCGCTTCAATCTATCACAGCCGGATTCTTCACTTTGTTTTTTTATCTGCCCACAATCTGTATTCACACTAATTAACTCCCATTCCTTTTGCTTATTACGATTTTTTCGTAGATTTGCGAAAACATCGTAATCAATTCATTTTCTTATGGAAAAGCTAACGATACAAGAAGAAGAAGTGATGCTTCATATTTGGAGCATGGGAGAATGTTTCGTGAAAGACATAGTTGCTAAATTTCCCGAACCCAAGCCGCCTTATACTACGGTGGCATCCATAGTGAACAACCTGAAAAGAAAAGGGTACGTTACGGCCAAAACGATTCGGCAACACTTATCAATACACCCCAGTGGTTAAACAAAGCGAATACAAACGCACATTTGTAAGTGGTGTGGTCCGGAACTATTTTGCTGACTCATACAAGGAAATGGTATCTTTCTTCGCCAAAGAGCAAAAAATCTCCGCAGCCGACTTGAAAGACATTATCAACTTGATAGAGAAAGAAGAAGATAAATAATCCTGCTAAATTCACAAATACTATGATAACTACAGCACCCGAACTCATCTACATGCTGAAAGTAAATATAGGCATCGCCTTATTCTATGCTTTCTACAAGCTGTTCTGCTGTCGCGACACTTTCTTCCAGTGGCGTCATATCGCACTGCTGAGTTTTCTTGCCCTCTCTTTTCTTTATCCGCTGATGGATATGCAAGCATGGGTGAAAGAACAACCTGCCATCAATGAACTGGCAGATTACTACGCACTGATGATGCTGACAGAAACAAATACTTCCACTGCCACAGTAGTCACAGCTCCTGTTGCTATTCCCACACCCGACCTGCTTGATATAATAAAGTTCGTCTATTGGATTGGAATCCTTTTATTATCCGCACGATTTATGATCCAACTAAGCAGTATTTTCCGCCTTGTCTTAAAAAGCAAGAGTATAAATGTAGACCAAAATATCCATACGCAGTCTATCAGAACCTGCCAATCCATTCTCTTTCTGGCAATGGATTTTCATCTATCTGCCCGGACTGAAAGAAGATGAAAAACAAGAAATCCTGACGCACGAACAGACCCACGTCCGCCAATGGCATTCCATAGATGTCATTATCAGTGAAATAGTAAATATCATTTGCTGGATGAATCCTTTTGCATGGCTGCTGAAAACAGAGATCAGACTCAATTTGGAATACCTTGCCGATCATAAAGTAATGGAATCCGGCACAAATAAGAAAGCATATCAATATCACCTTTTGGGATTAGCCAACCAAAACAGACAAACCGGTTTATATAATAATTTCAACTTATCACACTTAAAAAACAGAATTAAAATGATGAACAAAAAAAGAACCCGCACCACAGGGCATATCAAATATGCCTTGTTTGCACCGCTGACTGCTGCTCTACTCTTGGTCAGCAACATTGAAACCGTGGCACGGACAGCCGAAAGGTTAATCTATTCCACGGAAGAAAGCACCCCACGCCCCGAAAGGGAAGAAGTGGCATCTTTTGTCAACACAACAGTACAAGGTCTGGTGACTTTCACTATTACCGTAACCAATAGTGAAGGTAAGCCTCAGCCTAATATTACTCTGCAAATCAAACCGGGTAATGAAGTAAAAACTTTCAAGACCAATGCAGAAGGAAAGGCTACCATAGAAGTGGATATGACGACTCCCAAGTATGTTTCCCTAGACGTTTCCTCTCCTAAAAGTTCCAAACACCAATCACTTCTACTTTCAGCAAACAAACCGAATGTCACTGCCATTTTCGATACCGATGATGATATTGCCGCCTACATCAAAGCCGGCAAACAAATACGGATCAAGTTACAAATATCCAATAATGATAACCAACAACTTGCAGGAGTAGAACTTATTTCTTCTTCAACAAATGCCAAAGCCACGACAAACGCTCACGGAGAAGCTCAGTTAACAGTAGGAGTAGGCGAAACCATTGCCATTAACCATAAAGGTTATCAAGAAGGAAAATTCACGGTAAAAGAACTCTGCCCCATCAAAGATATGGAAAATCCGGAACTGGTGAGATTACTTCTTGTCGGAGAAGACCCCGTATACCAGATAGCAGACAATATGCCTGAATTCCCCGGAGGTATGATAGCCTGCTTGCAATATTTGGCACGCAACATAAAATATCCCGTAACAGCGCAAAAGGAGGGAGCACAAGGTAAAGTAATCGTACAGATGGTTATTGAAAAAGATGGTTCGGTAGACCATGTAAGCATAGTACGCAGCATTACCCCCGAACTGGATGCTGAAGCAGCACGGGTTGCAAAATCCATGCCAAAATGGAAGCCGGCAACTGTAAAAGACAAAGCAGTACGTTGCAGATACACTGTTCCTGTAACTTTCAAACTGCAATAAAGAGCATAAAAACAGAAAAAGAGGCTGTTCCGAACAGTCTCTTTTCATCTTAAAAATATATTCCTAAATCATTTCTTCATCTCCACAATGTGTGTCGGTGCCTGTTCCGCATTACGCTTCTCGGTCTGCTTCACAACATTTTCAGCTAACTCTATAAATGCACGCCCGGTAATGCTGTCCTCATTCAAAGCAGCCGGAGTTCCTTTATCACCATTTTCACAGATACTCTGCACAATAGGAATTTGTCCCAACAAAGGCACATTCATTTCCTCTGCCAGCTGTTTGCAACCCTCCTTTCCGAAAAGGTAATACTTATTTTCAGGAAGTTCCGCAGGAGTAAACCATGACATATTCTCCACCAATCCCAAAATAGGAACATTTACTTTATCATTGGTATACATATTGATTCCCTTGCGCGCATCAGCCAAAGCCACCTGCTGGGGTGTACTGACGATTACAGCTCCCGTAATAGCCAAAGTCTGCACCAAAGTCAGATGAATATCACTGGTGCCCGGAGGCGTATCCAATATGAAATAATCCAGTTCTCCCCATGCGGCATCTCCAATCAGTTGTTTCAAAGCATTACTAGCCATCCCTCCACGCCATAAAGTAGCTTGATCAGGGTCGACAAAGAAACCGATAGAAAGCAACTTGATACCATATTTTTCAATCGGCACAATCAAATCACGACCGTCAATCTGCTCAGCATAAGGACGGGCATCTTCCACCTGGAACATTTTAGGCACAGAAGGACCGAAAATATCAGCATCCAGCAAACCTACTTTATATCCCAGTTTAGCTAGGGCCACAGCTAGATTGGCCGCCACAGTAGACTTGCCACCCCGCCTTTTCCGGATGAAACAGCAATGACATTTTTTTACCAATGGAAGCAGCTTACCCGGTTCGGGACGCGCCGCCTGACGGCTCTCTGTCGCAATAGCTACCTGTACATCAGGTGAAACATAAGTATGAATAGCTGTTTCGGCAGCCTTTATCATAGATTTCATAAACGGATCGGTCGGTTTCTCAAAAAATCAACGAAAAGCTTACCGACATACCGTCAATGCGAAGATTATCGGCAACCATCTCCGCTTCCACCAAATTCTTTCCCGTTCCGGGATAACGCACCGTTGCCAAGGCGTTCCAAAATCAATTTCGGATATAAAGTCATCATTCTGTTATTATTTACTTGTTTTCAACCCGCTTCGTTTACTGCGGTTGTAACTGCGATACTCATCCAATTCTATTTCCACATCGGGTTCATGCAACTCCTTCTCTTGCGGCAGACGGAACTTCATATATTTTATATTCAACCACGATCCAACCATTGTTGTTCATAATAGGTACGGATGCCTAGTATGTCATCCACCAAACCGGAATGATACAAATCTCGGTCATAAACTCTACCGGCAATTTGTTTTCCTCTACCATATAGCGGGTGTAAGTAAACATAAAATTACTGTCGGTCTTCAAATGAATCAGTCCGTCCGGCTTCAAAAACTTACGATAACGTTCCATAAAGTATGTGGAAGTAAGACGTTTAGTCGCTTTCTTCATCTGCGGATCAGAGAAAGTCAGCCATATCTCACTCACCTCACCCGGAGCAAAAAAAACGGTCGATGATTTCGATATTGGTACGCAAAAAAGCCACATTCGTCATGCCATCTTTCAGCGCTTCCGTCGCACCGGTCCACATACGGGCCCCTTTTATATCTACACCGATAAAATTTTTATCGGAATACATACGACCCAGCCCTACGGTATATTCACCTCGTCCGCATCCCAGTTCCAGAACTATCGGATTATCGTTCTTAAAAAAAAGTCACGGTTCCAATTCCCCTTCATATCGAACGTAACGTTATCGGCCACCGAATAAGGGTATTCAAACACGTGCGGATACTCCCGCATATCAGCAAATTTCTCCAGTTTTCCTTTTCCCATGAAAATTAGTCTATCATTAATTTGTTTCCACAGGCAAAGGTAGGAATATCCTGTGAAAGAGAAAAAAAATAGACCCGCAATTCACTTGCAGGTCTATTTTTCTTATCTTTCTATTTTCTATATTATTCAGAAATTGCCTCAACGGACTCTCCCAATTCTTTCTTCAGATCTTCATAGAAAGCAGCATGTGATGCTTCTACATAAGGAGCCAGGAACAAGAAACCAATCCCCAAAGTAAAACAACACAGAATAGCCCAACCAATGAAGCTCAAATCCAACAAGAACATCTTCATCTTACGACCGGACATCATCGCCATACTTTTCTCTATGGCAGCATCGTACTGTAACTCCGGATAATCTTTCAGAATAAAGAGCGTCATGGCATATGAATAGGACTTCATGATGCCCGGAATGACAAGCAGCAACGTCCACAGGAACGTATAGACTGTAGTCAGCAGCATTGTACCCAATATCCGTCCATAGTCTTTAAACCCATCGAAAAGACGGGCAAAATCCAGCTTTATTCCACGAATCACATCCAAAAAAAAGGACGGTATAG